>ENA-UEQS01001275-UEQS01001275.1-human-gut-metagenome-genome-assembly--contig:-NODE-1275-length-16558-cov-5.131485_pt1 | contig 16558 bp, 15 predicted proteins | sample MGYA00242953_ERZ507953 | MGnify/ENA primary metagenome ERZ507953 (study PRJEB26167, sample SAMN06115474) | human gut metagenome | host: Homo sapiens | place: China:Jiangsu | collected 2016-07-06...
GTATCCATATATACTGAATCAGACGATATCCCATGGTCGTGCGGCTGAAATTCTGGGAATCAGAAAATCCGAGTTGATTGATCTGTATGATAAGCTGGGATATTCCTATTTTGATATGACGATGGATGATCTGGATGATGAACTCAATACTTTCAGAGAACTCAAAAAGAAGGAGGCTGCGGTATGATTGTTGTATCAGATACAACACCGCTGATATCACTTCTTAAAATCAATCGTATAGATTTGCTGGAAAAACTGTTTGGCGATGTTTTGATTCCGCAGGCAGTATTTGATGAGCTGACAGTTAATGAACGATTTCGGCTGGAAGCCGATGAGATCAGGCAGAAGAAATTTATCGTAGTGAAGCCTGTCAATAATCCGGAATCAGCCAGTATATTAAAAAGAGCGGCAGGTCTTGACCAGGGCGAGAGTGAAGCGATTGTCCTGTCAGATGAATTAAAAGCAGATCTGTTATTGATGGATGAAGCAAAGGGAAGAAATGTATCAGCTCAGATGGGACTTAGAATCATGGGGACGATAGGGATTCTTATGGCAGCCTATGAGGAACACGAACTGACATCGGATGAAGTCAGAGAATGCGTGGATGGTCTGCAACGTGCCGGACGACATATCGGACAGCGGCATTATCAGATGCTGTTAAGCAGATTGAAAGACTAAAAATACTCTTGTTCTATAATAGTATCGTGGTTCTGGATTGGTTCTAAAAAGTTTTGAAACGAGATGCAGGATAGAAAAATTGAAAATAGTAGTAAATCTGACGTCTGTACCATTTGTTCTGGGGCTGATTGTAGAACTGGAGGATTGTTATATTGTGACTTCGAACCGGGAGAGTGGATTCGGAAGATACGATGTGATGTTGGAGCCAAGAGATAAGTGCGATGATGCATTTATTATTGAGTTCAAGGTTCAGGATTCGGAAACAGAGAAAGATCTGGAAGATACAGTGAAAGCCGGGCTGGAGCAGATTGAATATAAGAAGTATGCTGCAACGTTGGAGGCAAGAGGAATTCCGGAGGAAAAGATTCATAAATATGCGTTTGCGTTTTGCGGGAAACATGTTTTGATAGGGAAGTCAACAACAGGAGATAAATAGCAAAAATCTCTGGACACTGCAACAAACAGGAGCCTCGCAGGAACACTGCTGTAAAATCCGCTTAGTATGAGCGTATTTTGCAGCAAGTGCTCCTGCGAGGCTTTGTCATTTAATCCAATAAACTTAAAACGCTTTATTTCTTCTTCCACGCAAGAAGCCTCTCAATATGCAGCGGTTTCCCCTGAACAGCCTGCACCTTCAATCTGTTCTCCTCACTGAAACCAACCAGAATATCATGATTAGCCTCAGCCAGATAATCGATGATACCATCGATATCAGACTTCGTGTTCTTCGGACAATGAATATACAGATGCTTATTTGCGGAAATATGCAGTGTATATGAGATGCTGAAATGATACCACAGAATCTTGTGCAGGGTAGAGTATTTGTAAATCCATAAAATCTCTTTGATAGGCACGATGGCATTGCCATAAGGCGAGGTCATGATAAAATAGTGCTCTGTGATAAACATATCCTCGGTGGCAAGCTGTGGCAGTGTTGCAAGCTCCTCCTCAGCCTCGGCAAGCAGCGTGTGTGGATTGCCGAATACGACAAGATTCTGACATGCCGGTGCCAAAACAGGAAATCTGATGCACAGGATGTAGAATATCAGGCTTATAACAGCATAGATAAGAGTGCCAAAATAAAAAACAAACATAAAAATAGTAGTTTTCAAATGGTACTCAGGCTCATTAAGATAGCAGCCTGTTATGGTATCGGAGAGTCCCTTGGAATCCCACTTCAGATCCTTCGACAGTTTATTTACAAACTGTGTGTAGGTGCCCTTTCCCTTTACGATTTTACCGACCACCGTGAGCTTGTCGATAGAGGGCAGACCCTCCTCACAGGTGGATGGTGCAAGCAGAACAATAGAGCAGTGCTCATCGCGCATGCAGTAGTAGTAATAGCCCTTGATATCGTTGCCGTCCTTCATGGTGTAGCCGGTAAAGTAAAGCTTTTTAAGGGTGGTTTTTACATACCTGTCCGAATCTTTGTATGCAGCTTCAAAGCTGACAGAATCGTTAATATGTATGGGCGATAAAATATCTCCGAGTGAAAATGCAAACCATAGCACGGTAAGCAGAATGATATATACAATCGGGGAGAAAAGACGCCTTTTGTAAAATGCTTTGATGTTTTTTGTTATGTAGTGTTCGTAATTATCAATCATATGCTTAGTATAATGGTTTTTGTGCCTTATATCAACCTTGATTTTAAGACATTTAATTGTTATTATATAGTTACGGTAAATAGAAACATGAAATGAGGTAATTATGGAAGCATACACGAGTTTTGCCCGGGTGTATGACATGTTCATGGACAATGTGCCATATGAGAAGTGGGGCAGATATATTGTCGAAAAACTGCGTGCAAATGGCATAGACAGTGGATATGTCGTGGACTTAGGCTGTGGTACGGGAAAGCTTACCACGCTTCTTGCAGATGCAGGCTATGATATGATAGGCATTGACAATTCTTTTGACATGCTTGATATGGCGCTTGAGAGAGAGGATGACAGAATCCTTTATCTGATGCAGGATATGAGAGAGTTTGAACCGGGAGAAAAGGTGAGTGCCGTCGTAAGCGCATGTGACAGCATCAATTATATTCTTGAGCCTGAGGATCTTCAGGCAGTTTTTTTCTGCGTGAGCGAAAGTCTTAAAGAGGGTGGCATTTTTATATTTGATATCAATACTCCATATAAATATGAGGTGCTCATGGCTGATAATACCATAGCTGAAAACCGTGATGAGGGCAGCTTTATATGGGACAATTATTATGATGCCGATGAGAAAATAAACGAGTATGACTTGACACTTTTTATAAAGGAGCAGTCAGAGGATGAGGATGACATCTACAAGAAGTTTGAGGAAACTCATTTCCAGAGATGCTATGAGATTTCAGAGCTTAAGGAGCTTCTTGAGCAGTCGGGACTTGTGTTTGATGCGGTATATGATGCGTACACAGACGATCAGGTGAAGTGTGACAGTGAGAAGGTCACTGTAATTGCACATAAAGGATAGAATTAGATAATGAGAGGTAAATTATGTCAGATTATATAGTAAGAGCAACAGCGGCGGATGCCAATATCAGAGCATTTGCTGTAACATCAAGGGAGATGGTGGAGACCGCCAGAGAGGATCACATGACAACACCTGTCATGACGGCGGCACTTGGCAGGCTTCTTTCAGCAGGAGCCATGATGGGAGCTATGATGAAGGGCGATAAGGATATCATAACTCTTCAGATACAGTGCAGCGGACCTGCAAAGGGACTTACCGTCACAGCAGATTCGCACGGCAATGTAAAGGGCTTTGCCATAAATCCACAGGTTGAGCTGCCACTCAATGCTGCAGGCAAGCTCGATGTGGGTGGAGCGCTTGATCTTGGTATACTTACAGTCATAAAGGATATGGGCCTAAAGGAGCCGTATTCAGGTCAGTGTGAGCTTAAAACAGGTGAGATAGCTGAGGATCTGACCTATTATTTTGCCACATCTGAGCAGATTCCGTCGGCGGTTGGTCTTGGCGTGCTGGTGGATAAGGACCAGAGCGTAAAGCAGGCAGGCGGATTTATCATCCAGCTTATGCCGTTTACACCGGATGAGGTTGTGGACAGGCTTGAAAAGAAAATCACAGAGATTGATTCTGTGACACAGATGCTTGACAGGGGGCTGACTCCGGAGCAGATACTTGAGGAAATTTTAGGGGATTTCGGGCTTGAAATCACAGATACGACTGAGACACGCTTCCACTGTGACTGTTCAAAGGAGCGTGTGAGCAGAGCACTTTCCACACTTAGCAAAAAGGATCTTGATTCCATTATCGCAGATGGCGAGAGCATTGAGGTAAAGTGCCAGTTCTGTAATAAGGCATATGAGTTTACGGTGGATGAGTTGAAGGAGATGCGCTAATTGAAGGACGGATATATAAAGGTCGCTGCAGCGACACCAAAGGTAAAGGTAGCTGATACTGTATACAACGGACAGCTTATTAAAGCTCTTATGAAGGAGTGCACTGACAACGGGGCAAAGGTGGTTGTTTTCCCGGAGCTTTGCATTACCGGATATACCTGTCAGGATCTTTTCTGGCAGGATAAGCTCATAGCTGCAGCAGAGGATGAGCTTATAGGAATAGCTGATTACAGCAGGAGCCTTGACGGCATATTTTTCATAGGGCTTCCATATGAGATAAACGGCATGCTCTATAATATGGCGGCAGTTGTATCTCGCGGAGAAGTACTTGCCATGGTACCAAAGACATTTCTGCCAAACTATAATGAGTTTTATGAGGCAAGGCATTTTGCATCGGGAGAAAACTTAAGCACATATGTCACACTGAAAAATGGACAGCAGGTGTCTGTAGATACTGATTTTATTTTTAGCTGCAAGCAGCTGCCAAAGCTTAAGATAGCGGTGGAGCTTTGTGAGGATCTTTGGACTCCGAACCCGCCGAGCATCAGACACGCGATGTCTGGTGCCACTGTGATTGTAAATCTGTCTGCATCAGATGAGGTGACAGGCAAGGCAATATACAGGAGAGAGCTTGTGAGCGGACAGTCTGCCAGATTAATCTGTGGATATATTTATGCGTCAGCGGGAGATGGTGAGTCCACACAGGATGTGGTCTACTCAGGACACAATCTCATCTGTGAAAACGGAAATGTGCTTGCCGAGTCAAAGCGCTTTACAAATGAGACTATATACAGCGAGTTTGATGTAGAAAGAATAGAGACTGAGAGGCGCAGGATGACAACATTTGTTGTCGAGGATGATCACAGATGGGCTGAGTTTGATCTTGAGGTAAAGGATACCACTCTTAGCCGCTATGTGAATCCGGCTCCTTTTGTTCCTGCAGACAAGACAGACAGGGACAGACGCTGTGATGAGATTCTTATGATTCAGGCTATGGGGCTTAAAAAGAGATTAGAGCATACCAACTGCAAGACCGCGGTTATCGGTATTTCAGGAGGACTCGACTCCACACTGGCACTGCTTGTCACGGTGAGAGCATTTGACCTTTTGGGAAAGGATCACAAGGATATAGCGGCAGTTACTATGCCGGGCTTTGGAACAACAGACCGCACATATGACAATGCGGTAAATCTCATTAAATGCCTTGGAGCTACATTTATCGAGGTGGATATAAAGGATGCTGTAAATATACATTTCAGGGATATCGGACAGGATCCGTCTGTGCATGATGTCACCTACGAGAATGGACAGGCACGCGAGCGCACACAGATACTTATGGATATCGCAAACAAGGAAAACGGAATGGTTATAGGTACAGGAGATTTGTCAGAGCTGGCACTCGGCTGGGCTACCTACAACGGAGACCATATGTCCATGTATGCTGTAAATGCATCGGTTCCAAAGACTCTGGTGCGCCATCTGGTAAAATACTATGCAGATACCTGTGGCAGCGATTTGCTGGAAAGTACACTTCTTGATGTGCTTGATACACCTGTTTCTCCTGAGCTTTTACCACCTGAAAACGGTAAGATTTCACAGAAGACAGAGGATCTTGTGGGCCCTTATGAGCTGCATGACTTCTTCCTTTACAATATGCTGCGCTGCGGCTATGCTCCTGCCAAGGTTTACCGCCTTGCAAGGATAGCATTTGAAGGAAAATATGATGATGAGTTTATTCTCAAATGGCTTAAGAACTTCTATCGCAGATTTTTCGCACAGCAGTTCAAGCGCTCATGTCTGCCGGATGGACCAAAGGTAGGAACAGTGGCGGTCTCACCGAGAGGAGACCTAAGGATGCCTTCTGATGCGTGCGGACGTATCTGGATGGATGAGGTTGATAAGCTGGGATAAGTAAGAGGGAAACAATGGGAAAGACACATAAGAAAACTCATAGAAGGCAGGGAAGCATAAAACATGCAAGGCGTCGCAACAGGCGCATGAAGATAGGCGCAATAGTCCTTTGCGCAGCGATAATCATAACAACATTTCTGGCGTGCGGCATGCAGCTTTTGGTTCCTGTAGCAGACTCTGTGGCAAGTGCTGATAATAAGACACAATCAGGGAATGTTGATGTGCAGAAGAATAATAATTCACTTACCGCATCTAAAATGGATTCAGAAAAAAATCAAAACAGCTCAGAGGCTGATGTAAACGCTGCAAAGCAAAGCAGCGAGCCTGACAAGGAAACGAAGCTTGATGAGATACTTCACAGTGCAAAGTATCCGGGGCAGCTAAAGGAGCTTGCAAAGAAAAATGATGAGGCAATTGACTTCATATATGAGTATCCTAAGGAGCATTCGAAAGAGCATGATATTGATCTGACTGCAGAGGCCTCGCAGGATACAGTACCTCTTTTGCAGCAGTGGGATAAGAGATGGGGCTATGAAAAGTACAGTGGCAATTATTTTGCGGCGAGTGGCTGCGGTCCGACTGCACTTTCGATGGTTGTATTATATCTGACACATGATGCACAGGCGTCCCCTCTTGCGGTGGCAGAGTATGCAAAGGAGGCCGGCTACAGTGTGGATGGCTCCGGAAGTGCATGGAATCTTATAAGCAAGGGCTGCAGGCACTACGGGGTAAATGCAAAGACTATAAAGGTGGATGAGGATACATTTAAAGAAAGGCTTGATGAGGGCAATCTGATAGTCGTAAATGTCGGTCCGGGAGATTTCACAGACAATGGACATTTTATGGTGATCACAGGCTATGATGATGAGGGCTTTACTATAAATGATCCAAACAGTATCATAAAGAGCAATACCCACTGGCAGTTTGAGAGGCTGGGTTCGCAGATCAGGGCTGCCTGGAGGATGTTTGTATAGATAAAATAAAACCTGCTGTGTCATGCATGATGGACACAGCAGGTTTTTAGTTACATTCAGGAATAATTAATTAGTGTAGTGTATTAAATTTATACAGACTAATAACAAACAGTAAAGTATGGTATGCAGATTATAGCAATTGAATACCATGCTCCTCACATGCCTTAATTGTCTCCTCAGGCCACAGTGAGCTCTGTACCTCACCGATATGAGCCTTTCTGAGGAAGAACATACAGATTCGTGACTGTCCGATTCCGCCTCCGATAGTGTATGGAAGCTCCTTGTTGAGGATAGCCTTCTGAAATGGAAGCTTGGCACGCTCAGGACATCCGGCCTTGTCAAGCTGTTCCTTTAGGGCTTTCTCATCTACACGGATACCCATTGATGAAAGCTCAAGTGCGATATCAAGAACAGGATAGTATACGATGATATCAGCGTTTAAAGCCCAGTCGTCATAGTCAGGGGCACGTCCGTCGTGAGGCTCTCCGTTTGCAAGCTTGTCACCAATCTGCATTACACAGATTGCACCCTTTGCCTTTGCAAAATAATACTCGCGCTCCTTTGGAGTATTGTCCGGGAACATTTCCTCAAGCTCTGATGTGGTGATAAAGGTGATATCCTTTGGCAGAATCAAATCTATGTAGTCGTACTGTATAGCCATGTACTGCTCGGTCTTGCGCAGGCATTTGTATACGGTCTTTACTGTTTCCTCAAGGAAGTCTAAGTTTCTGTCCTCCTTGCGGATGATTTTCTCCCAGTCCCACTGGTCAACAAATATAGAGTGGATATTGTCAGTCTCCTCATCACGTCTTATGGCATTCATATCTGTGTAGATGCCCTCGCCGAGAGAAAAGCCGTATTTCTTTAATGCATATCTCTTCCACTTGGCAAGAGAGTGAACGACCTCAGCCTCCTTGTCACCCTGCTCAAGGATGCCGAAGGTAACAGGTCTTTCATATCCGTTTAAGTTATCGTTTAAGCCTGTTGTAGGATCAACGAAAAGCGGTGCTGAAACACGTGTCAGGGAAAGACGCTGTGCGAGCATGCCCTGGAAGAAATCCTTAACAGTCTTGATGGCAAGCTGTGTATCGTGAAGATTCAGTGCCGAAGAATAGTTCTTTGGTATTGTTAATTTGCTCATTTTCGATTAAACCTCGTTGTATTATTAATTTTTAAATAAAATTCCTTTAACCTGATTATTATATCACAATTTTTCTAGAAAGACAGTCCATAATATGATAAAATTAGATAGTTTAAAGAGAAACAATATCGTTTTACCTTATTTTTACGTGTTTAAGGTGTTAATGAAAGGTAGTAGATTTATATGAGAAAAAGAGATATGACCTTTGCTTCGGCGGTGCTTGAGGCAATAGATGCGCTTTTAGCTCTTGCGTATATAGGCTTACAGATTTATTATGGAGTGTGCTATCACATACAGGTATTTAAGTTTGTGGCCAATATACTTGTGCTTTTGCTTGTATACATTGCAGCGGAGCTGTGTGTGGGCAATATCAGAAAGTATTCACTCAGGCTTTTAATGTTTGTGAAGCTTGTTTTTACTGCGGGGCTTTTGGTGCCATGCGTGTGTGATGCGTTTGGAATAGCAATCCGCGATGTATACAGCCTCATTATGATAGGGCTCATCCTTGTGGTGACGGCATATTATGAGTACAGGATATTTCAGGAAATAAAGTCATTGCGGAAATAATATAGGAGAAATAAAATGCAGCTTAGTATAGAAGAAGTTAAAAAGCTGGATAGTAACAGCTATCAGATAATAGATATAAGAAGTGAGGAAGAGGTGGCGCACGGTGCCATAAAGGGAGCACTCAATATTCAGGCAGAGGAAATAGAGTCAGATGAGAGGGTGCCACATGATAAGAAGCTTGTCATAGTCTGCAGCCGTGGTAAGACGAGTGTGGATGTGGCAGAGTATCTCACAGAAAAAGGTTTTGATGCGGCAAGCTTAAAGGGAGGCTATATAAGCTGGCTGCTTGATGCCATGAAAGAGGATGAGGTGGCAGAGCGCGATATAAAGGCAGATGTGGAGCAAAGCATCAGAAAGAAATTTAAGAAATCCATCTGGCGCAAGTTTACAAAGGCGATAAACACCTATGAGCTTGTAAAGCCGGGGGATAAGATTGCAGTGTGTATCTCGGGCGGTAAGGATTCCATGCTTATGGCAAAGCTGTTTCAGGAGCTTAAGCATCACAACAAGTTTGATTTTGATGTGAAGTTTCTCGTCATGGACCCGGGCTACAATGAGGCAAACAGGCATGTCATAGAGGAAAACTGCAGGAACCTTGGCATCCCTGCCACTATTTTTGAGTCAGATATATTTGATGCTGTATATGATATCGAAAAATCGCCATGCTATTTATGTGCGAGGATGAGAAGAGGACATCTGTATGCATTTGCAAAGGAGCTGGGCTGCAACAAAATTGCGCTCGGACATCACTATGATGATGTTATTGAGACGATACTCATGGGTATGCTCTACGGTGCACAGGTACAGACCATGATGCCTAAGCTTCACAGCACAAACTTTGAGGGCATGGAGCTTATCAGGCCTCTTTACCTGGTCAGGGAGGACGATATCAAGGCATGGCGTGATTACAACGGTCTGCATTTCATACAGTGTGCCTGCAAGTTTACAGATACCTGTACCACCTGCAATAATGAGGAAAACCGCTCAAAGCGTGTTGAGATAAAGCAGCTCATCGCTAATCTTAAAAAGGTGAATCCTTTTGTCGAGGCAAATATATTTAAGAGCGTGGAGAATGTAAATCTGGCTACGGTTGTAGCATATAAAAAGGATGGCATAAAGCACAGCTTCCTAGATCACTATGATGAATAAGACAGATATATTTCAGGAGGGCATTGTATGGCAGATATCATGGATTATATTGACTGGCGTGGAGATATAGGCTTTGATGAGGTGCATGTAAATGAGGTGGACGGACTGATTTTTTCACAGCTTATTTATGTGCAGATGAAGCCATATATGCCGGATGCAAAGAAGTCATACCTTACGATAAAACAGCTTTCAAGCCTTTACTGCGCGGACCACAGTGACGATGAGATTGAGCAGATGCCTAATCTTTTCCGCCATTCCGCGAGGCTGCTTCAAAAGCTGGCGCACTCAAGGCGCTATGCTGACTGTATTTTGAGATATTATATATACGATATTAGTGAAAAAGAGGAGTCGCAGTTTTCTGCAGTTACGATAGAGCTGCCTGACGGCACATATTTCATTTCCTACAGTGGTACAGACCACTCAGTGGTCGGCTGGAAGGAAAACTTTAATCTAAGCTATCTCGATGAGACACCGGGACAGAATAAGGCGAAAAAATATTTAAAGCAGGTGGCAGCATATATATGCAATGATGATAGGGGCATAAATGAAAAAGCCATAAATGAAAAAGCTTTAGATGATGAAAATATCAACAATAAAAGCATCAATACAAGAAAGCTGTGGATAGGCGGACACTCAAAGGGTGGAAATCTGGCAGTGTTTGCCGCCATGCATGTGGATAAAGAGGTGCAGGATGTCATTATAAGGGTGTTTAATTTTGACGGGCCGGGCTTCAATCACAAGATGATATATACGACAGGCTACAAAAGAATTTTTGACAGAATAGAGACATTTCTGCCACAGTCATCCATTGTTGGCTTATTGCTTGAGCATGTGGACGATTATGAGGTGGTAAGAAGCACTAATTCAGGGCCGCTGCAGCATGATGCTTTTTCATGGGAGATAATGGGCGGACGTATTATAAAGGCGGATGGGCTTGACAAAAACAGTGTGCGCCTTGACAAGACACTCAGAAACTGGATAGGCAGTATGGATGAGGCACAGCGAAAGCAGTTTGTAAATGTGCTTTTTTCAATAGCATCGGACTCCAATTTTGAGAACCTTGACCAGATGTCATTTAGGCAGCTTATTGAGATGATAAAGGCTGCCGATGAGCTGTCCAAGGATGACTGGAGCTTGCTTAAGAATACAGTAAGACTCCTGATTTCTGCCGGTGTCGGTGTGGTCAGAGACGAAAAGGAGAAATAAATGTTAAATCAGTTTTCAAGAACACAGCTTTTGCTGGGAAAAGAGGCGATGGATAGGCTAAAGGGCGCAAGAGTCGCAGTATTTGGAATAGGAGGAGTGGGCGGATATGTCTGCGAGGCGTTAGTCAGAAGCGGTGTAGGAGCGATTGACCTTATCGATGATGACAAGGTGTGTCTTACAAACCTGAACAGACAGATAATCGCAACCCGAAAGACAGTCGGAAAATACAAGACAGATGTGATGGAAGAGAGAATTCATGAGATTAATCCGGATGTCAGTGTCGTGACACACAGGTGCTTCTTTTTGCCGGAAAATGCTGATGAATTTCCATTTGATGAGTATGATTATATAGTTGACGCGGTCGATACGGTCACAGCAAAGATAGCGCTTGTTATGAAGGCACAGGAGAAAAATATCCCTATCATGAGCAGTATGGGGGCAGGAAATAAGCTGGATGCAAGTGCATTTAAGGTGGCTGATATATATAAGACCAGCATGTGTCCTCTTGCAAAGGTCATGCGCCGTGAGCTTAAAAAACGTGGCGTGAAAAAGCTCAAGGTGGTATACTCTGAGGAGAAGCCTACAAGACCGATAGAGGATATGTCTATAAGCTGCAGAACCGACTGCATCTGCCCGCCGGGTGCCGCTCACAAGTGCACGCAGCGCAGGGATATTCCGGGAAGCCTTGCATTTGTACCATCAGTGGCAGGACTTATCATCGCGGGCGAGGTGGTACAGGACATAGCCTTTGACAGGGTATGATGAAAAAATACAATTACGAAAAGAGAGGAATAAAAATGCCAGTATTTGATTTTAGCGATACACCGGTAGCAAATGAGCATCCGGAGTGTACATATGAGACATTTCATTCGACAGAGACAAAGGCATCTGCTGATAAACCGATTGTTGTTATAGACAATAAGCAAAAGGAGTGGGCGCATCATGCGCTTGGTATGTTTACAAATCCGATAAAGCGTACATCCTTTGAATTTGAGGATGGTGATGGCGTGACCAGTGCTGATATCCTGCGCATTGATTCGCGCTTCGTGAGCCTTTTTAAGTGGCTTGGCGAAAATCACATAAAGGTGCAGCTTTCAGGAGCCAATACACCTGATGGATACGCAGTATACAAGGTGAGGGAGGTGGCTCTCGGCAGAGGCACAAAGCTGTCTGCAGAGGACGGATTCCTGCAGTATATGATGGAGAGACTTTTTGCGAGCACTATGCCCGAGGATGAGCCGGACCTTGATGATTACGAGGAAGAGGGCGACAGCATGAAGCTTACCAGTATACAGAGTATCACAGATTTCATGACCTGTGCAGGCCGTACACTGCCTGACAATATACTGCTTTGGGCCAGAAGAAACCTGGCAGTCGCGCGTTCAAGCGAGGTATCACCTGAGGAGAGACGTCATGCGCAGAGAGCACTTTCCATCATGATGAATATCCAGTGGAAGGGAAATTATTTTGAAGCAATTGACCCTGTGGAGGCAAGGCGCATACTCGACGAGGAGCTTTACGGCATGGAGAGCGTGAAGCAGAGAATAATTGAGACCATTATCCAGATAAACAGGACGCATACACTTCCTGCCTACGGACTGCTGCTCTGTGGACCGGCAGGAACGGGAAAGTCGCAGATTGCATATGCGGTTGCGCGTATTCTGAAGCTTCCATGGACCACACTTGACATGAGCTCCATAAATGATGCAGAGCAGCTCACAGGAAGCTCAAGAATCTATTCAAACGCAAAGCCGGGAATCATTATGGAGGCATTTTCACAGGCGGGAGAGTCAAATCTTGTATTTATCATCAATGAGCTTGACAAGGCCTCGAGCAAAAACGGCAACGGAAATCCTGCAGATGTGCTTTTGACACTGCTTGACAATCTGGGCTTTACAGACAACTATATGGAATGTATGGTGCCGACAGTCGGAGTATATCCGATTGCCACAGCCAACGATAAATCACAGATTTCAGCACCGCTTATGTCTCGTTTTGCGGTGATTGACATTCCGGACTATACTGATGAAGAGAAGAAGGTCATCTTCCAGAGATTTGCCCTGCGCAAGGTATTTGAGCGAATGGGAATGAAGGAGGAGGAGTGCGTTCTCACAGAGGACGGACTTGATGCAGTGATTAAGCTTCACGAGAACACATCGGGTATAAGAGATCTCGAGCAGGCTGCAGAGCATCTGGCAGCAAATGCACTTTATCAGATTGAGGTTGATAAGGTAAAACAGGTGGTATTTGATGCCGAGGCCGTTTTTGAGCTTCTGGGATAGTATAGCGGATACAGGAATTGTTACGAAAATAAAAGGAGATTGTCAGGATGAGAGAATTTGGAAAATCCAGAAAACTAGATAATGTGCTTTATGATGTAAGAGGACCGGTGGTGGATGAGGCGGCCCGCATGGAGGAAAACGGCACAAATGTGTTGAAGCTCAATATAGGAAATCCGGCGCCGTTTGGCTTCAGGACACCTGATGAGGTGATATATGATATGTCACGCCAGCTCACGGACTGTGAGGGGTATTCCAACTCCAAGGGACTTTTTTCAGCAAGAAAAGCAATCATGCAATATGCACAGCTCAAAAAGCTTCCTAATGTGACGGTTGAGGATATCTACACCGGAAACGGAGTCAGCGAGCTTATAAACTTAAGCATGTCGGCACTTCTTGACAACAGTGATGAGGTGCTGGTGCCGGCACCGGACTATCCGCTTTGGACAGCCTGCGTTACACTTGCGGGAGGCACGGCAGTGCACTATATCTGTGATGAGCAGTCAGAATGGTATCCGGACATAGAAGATATCAAAAAGAAGATTACAGACAAGACAAAGGCTATCGTAATAATAAACCCGAATAATCCGACAGGAGCGCTTTATCCAAGGGAGGTGCTGCAGCAGATAGTTGATGTGGCAAGAGAGTACGAGCTTATGATTTTTTCAGACGAGATATATGACAGGCTTGTTATGGATGACTATGAGCATGTGTCTATTGCATCGCTTGCACCTGACCTCTTCTGTGTGACCTTCAGCGGACTTTCAAAGTCACATATGATAGCAGGCTATCGTATCGGATGGATGGTTTTAAGCGGCAACAAGGCGCTCGGAAAGGACTACATCGAGGGGCTCAACATGCTCTCAAACATGCGTCTTTGCTCGAATGTTCCGGCGCAGTCGATAGTGCAGACAGCTTTAGGCGGATATCAGAGTGTAGGTGAGTATATTGTGCCGGGCGGACGAATCTATGAGCAGAGAGAGTATGTCTACAAGGCATTAAACGATATACCGGGAATTTCGGCAGTAAAGCCAAAGGCAGCATTTTACATATTCCCAAAGATTGATACTGCAAGGTTCAATATCACAAACGATGAGCAGTTTGCACTGGATCTGCTTCGTGAGAAGAAGATACTCATCATACACGGCGGCGGCTTCAACTGGGATAAGCCGGATCACTTCAGAGTGGTATATCTGCCTAGAACAGAGATACTAAAGGATGCCACAGGCAAGCTTGCAGATTTTCTGGCTTCATATAAGCAGAAATAATTATTGGCATAGATAATTATAAAACATATGATATAAAACATATAACATAAAACATATAACATAAAACATATAACATAAAACATATAACATATAAGCTCCGGTACAGAAAATTTTTTGTTCTGACCGGAGTTTTTATATTATGCTGTAATATTTTTAAAAGTAACCTACCTGTAACTTTACATAATGTATTATACACTTGTATCGCGGGGCGGCTGTACTTTAGATGGCAGACCGCACAGCGAACAAAAATGCATAGAGAAGAAAAGGAGAATTAAATGGAACTGCTTAGAGTAGAACACTTATCAAAAATATACGGAGCCGGAGAAAATCAGGTCAAGGCTTTGGACGATGTGTCATTGAGCGTGGAAAAGGGAGAGTTCGTGGCAATTGTCGGGGCGAGCGGCTCCGGAAAATCCACACTGCTTCATCTGCTCGGAGGTGTTGACAGGCCAACAAGCGGAAAGGTGTATATAAACGGCACTGATATTTTTGCAATGAATGATGATGAGCTTGCCATATTCAGAAGAAGACAGGTAGGCATCATTTATCAGTTTTATAATCTGATACCTATATTAAATGTGGAGGAAAACATGGCAATCCCGATGGAGCTTGATGGAAGAAAGGTGGAAAAAGCACAGATGGATGACATGCTTATGCGTCTGGGACTTACAGAGAGACGCACTCATCTGCCAAATGAGCTCTCAGGAGGACAGCAGCAGCGCACATCTATAGGAAGAGCCTTGATTACGAGACCGTCTATAGTGCTGGCGGATGAGCCGACCGGAAATCTGGATACCAAAGCGAGCAATGAGATTATGCATCTCTTAAAGACCTCAAACCGTGAGCTCAACCAGACAATTATCATGATTACGCACAATATGGAGCTTGCAAAGGCGGCTGACCGCACAATAATGATAGAGGATGGTAAAATCAGATGAATTTGATGAAGACACTCACATTAAAAAACTTAAAGCTCAACAGGAAAAGAACTATTGTCACGATAGTTGGAATAATTCTGGCAACAGCGCTTTTGTCAGCGCTTGTCACACTTGTGTCAAGCTTTCAGTACAGTATGATTGAATACCAGAAGCAAAAAGACGGCGACTTTCATGTGAAATTTTCGGGTGTGAAAATGTCTGAGCTTTCAGAGTTTAAAAACAACAGAAATATTGAAAGTACATTTGAGACGATGGGGATGGGCTTTGCAAAGCTTGACGGCTGCAAGAATGAGGATAAGCCGTATGCGTATGTAATGGCAACAGATGAGGCTGGCTTTGAGAAAGGCTGCTTTAACCTGATAGAGGGGCGCATGGCAAAAAATGAGGATGAGATAGTCATTCCAAGGCACTTAAGGACAAACGGACGAATCGACATAAAGGTGGGAGACGAGATAACACTTGATATAGGAAAGCGATATGATTCAAGCACCGAAAGTGTCATATGGGAAAACATCGCATATGAGCATGAGGCAGAGACACTTACTGATACTGTGACAAAGCAGTATAAGGTGGTCGGCATCATGGAAAGACCGGGTTATGGAATGGAGGACTATAGTGCCGCCGGATATACATTTGTCACATATTCTAATGAGTTGGCAGCAATTGATAACGGCACAAAGAGTGAGGTTAACGAAGCTGACACTACGCTCACAGTGTACAGCAGGTACACTCAAAAGGCTTTAAGAAATAAGGATGCTGTGACTGCAGATATAATTGCTGTGCATGAACATTCATCTGTTGAAATGTCTGCTGATGAGAGTGACAGGTATTTTAAAGAGATGGAAAATGCAAAATATGATATATATATAAATCGCTTCCTTATAAGCTATGAGTGTGTTTTCCCGATTGACGGCACATTTAAAGCGCTGTTTACAGTGGCCACTGTTGTGGCTTTGATAATTATACTGACATCAGTGTACTGTATCAAAAACAGCTTCAACATATCAATCACTGAAAAAATCAGGCAGTATGGCATGCTCGCAAGCGTGGGTGCTACGAGGCGCCAGATAAAAAGCAGCGTTAAGACAGAGGCTGCA
>ENA-UEQS01001276-UEQS01001276.1-human-gut-metagenome-genome-assembly--contig:-NODE-1276-length-16551-cov-6.841144_pt1 | contig 16551 bp, 16 predicted proteins | sample MGYA00242953_ERZ507953 | MGnify/ENA primary metagenome ERZ507953 (study PRJEB26167, sample SAMN06115474) | human gut metagenome | host: Homo sapiens | place: China:Jiangsu | collected 2016-07-06...
CCATCCTCGGGATTTGGATGCAGGTCAGCCTGTTATAAAAGAACTCCCTTTTCGCCGAAAATTCAAATCGTATGTGGGGCTTGGAAAAGCAGAAAGAAAGCTACGGCGCATGTTGACCGATTTCTGTTTTACAGATATTTCTGAGGCCGCAAAACAGATTGATTGGACGCAGGCGCCGATAATAACCTTAAAGTAATGAAACCGACCGACAGGATGTTGTTGCAACTGCTTTCTGCCGCGATAAATGCACAGAATCCGACCCTCGATAGGGCATTGTCCGATTCGGAGTGGAACCTGGTATATGGACAGGCGGCAAAGCAGGGCGTTCTGGCTGTGATGTGGGAAAGTGTCCGGCGGTTGCCGCAGGATTTGCAGCTGGTGCGGAGTTTGAAACTGCAATGGGCGTATGGGGTGGAGCAGATTGTTTCTAGGTCAAAGAGGCAGATGCAGGAAGCAGCCCGTTTCGCGGCTCTCTGCGCCGATGCCGGATGCCGGTTGATCCTGCTTAAAGGAATCGGATTGTCCCGCTATTACCCCGTCCCGTTACAGCGCGAATGCGGTGATATAGATATTCTTTTGCCGGAAGGATTCGAGATCGGGAACGAGATCGCGAAGTCGCATGGGATGACGATTTCCGGCCTGGATTACAAACATAACCATATCTATTCGAATGGTATCATGTTCGAAAATCATCGTTATCTGACCTCGTTCAAGGGAAAGAACGATATCAGACGCTTGGAGAAAATACTGCAAAATGCTATAAAAGAGGGGAATTTTGCACCGTTCGGCGATGCCGGGTTTTATGCGTTGTCTCCTACGGCCAACGCTCTGTATATTACCTACCATAGCTTCTTTCATTTCTTGATCGAGGGGATAACTCTGCGCCATTTGCTCGATTGGGCTTTGTTTGTCAAGGCTGAACAGGACACGATAGACTGGATCCGTTTTTATAGTATTTGCGACGATCTGGGTTTCTCGCGGTTTGCGAATACGTTGAATGCCATTGCCGCCGATGTCTGGGGAATTTCTTTGGCAAATCCGGGTATGTCGTTTGACCGCTGTTTATTGGACAGGGTGTTGGACGATGTGTTGGCCCAAAGGAGGCACGTCAGCGGATTGCCCCTCTATAAAAGGCGGCCGTTATTGATCTGTAATATGTTGTTGTCGCGGTGGAAATACAGGCAACTATATGGACGCAGTTTTCTCGGGGAGATGATGCGATCGGTATCTGGTGTTCTATTCGATCGTTCCCCTGAATTGGAGTAAGTTACTGTTGACTCGTATTCATCGGATAATTGGAATATGAAGTATTTGCTCATCTGGGCGGTATTCCTCGTCCTGTTCTATATTTTCCTGCGGTGGGTTATTCGCCGGACGCCGGTCACGGAGGACGACGACCTGAAAGTGCGGCGTATCTCCCGCCTTCTGGAACGCCTTAATGAAAAGTGGAACCCAAATAGAAAATAATAAAGGGGCTGTCTAAAACTTGTTAGACAGCCCCTTTCGATTGTACGGCTCGGCACCTGCGTACGTGTTTGGCGGCGGCCATGTTTGCGGCAAACCTTGTTACGCCTCGGCTACGACGGTCGCGTGAGCAGGCTCCCCCGCGGTGATGCCGTGCCGGGATTTTATCTTTTGCGATGCATTCCCGGTATCGGGCGCGTTGTCCGGCTGCCTCCCGGCCGTTCTCCCTTGGAGGACGTCGTTTTGGCGCTAAGCTCCCGCGTGGCTTTTTTGCCGGCTCCTGCTTTGTCTCCCGGGCGTGCGCTTTGGGGGCGGGATGCTTTCGCCGGCACGCCCTTCGATCCCTTTCTGTCCGGCACCTCTTTTTTTTCAGCCGGCCGTTCACCGAAGAAATAGGCTTTCTGCCGCCGTTTCTCCTCCTGCGAACGGGCGACGTAGACTTTTTCATGTGTATAGGGGTTCTCCCCGGTGTAGAACATCACCGACGAGAGGGTCATTGGCGTCGGGGTGAGATCCTGTACCTGTTCGAGGTTGAAATGGAGCTTGCCGAGTACTTTCGCCGACAGCGAGCACATGTCACGTTCGGTGCAGCCCGGGTGTGACGAGATAAAGTAAGGGATCAGTTGGTAGGGCAGCCCCTCGCGGCGGCAGATATGCTGGAAATCGGCGTTCAGTTGCTCGAAAAGTGCGAACGGAGGCTTGCGCATCAGTTTCAGCACGGCATCTTCGGTGTGTTCGGGGGCGACCTTCAGGCGTCCCGAGGTGTGGTGTTTCACGACCGTGGCGAGGTAAGGGCTGTCGTCGAACAGGTCGTAACGGATGCCGCTGCCGACAAAGGCCTTCTTGATGCCCTTCACGGCTCGGATCTTTTCGTACAAAGCCAACAGAGGCCGGTGGTCGTTGTCCAGGTTTGGGCACATCTTCGGGTGCAGGCACGACGGACGGCGGCACCTGCGGCACAATTCCTTGTCGCGGCCGCCCATGCGGTACATGTTGGCCGAAGGTGCACCGACGTCCGAGAGGTAACCCCTGAAGTCGGGCGTCGAGGCGATCCGCCGCACCTCGTCGAGGATCGAGCGCTCGCTGCGCGAGTTGATGAATTTGCCCTGGTGAGCCGATATAGTGCAGAACGCGCAGCCGCCGAAGCATCCCCTGTGGATGTTGACCGAGTGCTTGATCATCTCCCAAGCCGGGATATCCCCCTTGCCGTTGTAGCGCGGGTGCGGTGCCCGTTCGTAAGGCAGGTCGAACGAGTGGTCGAGTTCTTCGGTCGTGAGCGTTGTGTTGGGCGGCGTGACGACCACGTAACGGTCGCCCACGGCCTCGACCAGCGTCGCTGTCGGTTCCATCAGGTTGCTCTGTGTCTCGATGACCGTGAAATTCTCCCCGAAAGCCCGTTTGTCGCGCGCGCACTCCTCGTAGGAGTGCAGCCGGATCGTCTCCGCCGGGTCGAGCCGCTCCACGTAATCTTTGCCGGCCATGAACGCCACCTGCCGCAGTTTGCGCAGCAACTTGGCATTGTATCCGTTGCGCAGTGCCCGGGCGACCTGCTGTACGACCCGTTCGCCCATGCCGTAGATCAGCAGGTCGGCGCCGCTTTCGGCCAGCACCGAAGGCTTGAGCGAATCGCTCCAGTAGTCGTAGTGCGTCAGCCGCCGTAGGGAAGCCTCTATCCCCCCGACTACTACCGGGACGTGCGGGAACAATCGCTTGACGATTCGCGTGTAGACTGTTACGGCATAGTCGGGCCGAAACCCCGCTTTGCCGCCGGGCGTATAGGCGTCGTTGCTCCTGAGGCGGATGTTGGCTGTATAGTGGTTGACCATCGAATCCATCGACCCGGCCGTGATGCCGAAGAAGAGCCTCGGCGTGCCCAACTTGGTGAAGTCGCGCAGGTCGTCCCGCCAGTTGGGCTGCGGCACGATGGCCACGCGGTAGCCTTCGGCTTCGAGCAGGCGGCCGATCACTGCCGCGCCGAATGCCGGATGGTCGATGTAGGCGTCGCCCGAAAAGAGGATAACGTCCAACTGTTCCCACCCGCGTGCGCGGACTTCCTTTATCGTGGTCGGTAAAAACAAGGTGCGGTGAGTTTTTTTATTTCGTTCCGGAGTAATTTCCCCGGTTTGTATCGTGTGTTTGAGGGGTGCGGGCCGGCGGCTTTATGATTGGGTGTTGCCGTTTTGGGAATCCGCAGATTCGGGCCGCCGTGGGGCTGTGAGTTTCCGTGCCGTTTATCCGTTATCCGTCTCTTTCGATGCCGCCGCGTAGGTTTCCCATTTTTCGAGCAGCGCACGGAAATCGGAGGGCAGTTCGCTCTCGAAATATACCGTTTCGCGGGTCGTCGGGTGTACGAACCCGAGTGACCGCGCGTGCAGTGCATGGCGGGGCAGTACGGCGAAGCAGTTTTCGACGAATTGCCTGTATTTCGAGAAGGTCGTGCCCTTCAGGATGCGGTCGCCGCCATAACGTTCGTCGTTGAAGAGCGGATGTCCCTGCCAGGACATGTGGACGCGTATCTGGTGCGTGCGGCCCGTTTCGAGCCGGCATTCGACCAGCGTCACATAGCCGTAACGTTTCAGCACCCGCCAGTGGGTCACGGCGTGCTTGCCGTCCGACCCGTCTTCGAATACGAACATCTTCTGCCGGTCGCGGGGGCTGCGGCCGATGTTGCCCGTGATCGTCCCCTCGTCCTGGTCGAAATTGCCCCACACGAGTGCCACATAACGGCGCTGGATTGTATGGTCGAAGAACTGCTTGGCCAGCCGTGCGTGCGCCTGTTCGTTCTTGGCCACCACGAGCAGCCCCGACGTGTTCTTGTCGATGCGGTGCACCAGCCCGGCGCGCATGTCGCCCTCCTGGAACAGGGGCAGGTTGCGCAGGTGGTACGTGAGCGCGTTTACGAGTGTACCGCTGTAATTTCCGTGCCCGGGATGCACCACCAGCCCGGCGGGCTTGTTGACGATCAGCAGGTCGTCGTCCTCGTAGGGAATTTCGAGCGGGATATCTTCGGGGATGATCTCCACTTCGCGCCGCGGGTAGGGCATCACGATCTGGATACGGTCGAGCGGCTTGACCTTGTAGCTCGATTTCGCGGGCTTGCCGTTCACGAGGATGTTGCCGCAGTCGGCAGCCGCCTGGATACGGTTGCGCGAGCATTTCTCCATGCGTACGGTCAGGAACTTGTCCAGCCGCAGCGGGGTTTGCCCCTTGTCGGCTACGACCGCAAAGTGCTCATACAGCCCGGCTCCCTCGCCGTCCTCTTCCGTGGCTTCCGATCCCTGGTCGAGTTCGGGATCCTCCTCTATGTAGCGTTCGTCGGCCATCAGTCGAAAAATCCTTCGTCGTTTCCGGCTGCTGCAGGCTCGTCTGCCGGCTGTTCCTCTGCGGTGCCTGCCGCCGCCCGTTCGAACTCCGCCTGAGCCAGCGAATCCGCATGTTCGCGTTCGGATTGCAGACGCTCCTCGGCCGCCTCCTTCGCCTGTTTTTCGGCTATGGCGCGATGTTGGGCGAGTTTCTTCTCGTCGAGCGTCAGCCTGAGGTCGACGCGCGAGCCCAGACCGGCGCTCCGCTCGGCCGTGGGATGCTGGATATAGACACGGGCATCCTTCTGGTTCAGGAGGTTGATCCCTTCGTCGAAATCCACCTTGCCGACGTTGAGCCCCAGTTCCCACAGGCGGCCCTTGGCCTCCTTGAGCGGGAACCCGACCAGGCGCGGTACGACCGTCGTGCCGTAGCCGCCTTCGACGCCCACATAGAGCGTCACGCCCGAGCCCAGCTCGGCCTCGATCTTGCTCGTCGCCGCTACGGGGCGGCCGTCGCAGTATTCGTCCAGTACGTAGTTGGTCGCCATGTCGGCGCGGTAGACCAGCTCGTCGATCTCCAGCCCCGCGATCTCCAGCATGTTCTTGGCCTGCCGCAGCGAACGCCCCGCCACATAGGGCACGGGCACCATCTTCTGGCGGAAGGAGTTGATCGTGATGTAGACCGTACGGCCGGGCTTGACCTCCACGCCCCCTTCGGGCAGCTGGTCGAGGACGATGCCCCCTTCGTAAGCCGGCACGAACAGCGAGTCGTTGATGTGCAGCTTGAGGTCGTACTTGCGGGCCATGCGCTGTGCCTGGTCGAGCTTCACGCCCGAAAAGTCGGGCACCGTGCGGCGGGCGCCGTGGCGCGTGCCGACCTGCATGACGATATGGGCCGCGACGGCCATCGCCAGGATGATCGCCCCGATCAGTACGAGGTTGTATGCCAGTCGGTTTTGCCGGAGCCGTTTCCAGTAATATGCCAGTTTCTCCATTGCGGGGTAGGGTTATATTTCGTTATAGAAGGTGTCGCGTTCCACGGCGCGGTAGCCGGCCGCCCGGACGATGCGGTGCATGTCGCCGATGCTCATCGAAGGCTTCCGGTCTTCGGCCCCGGCCATCGAGTAGATCCTCGTCGTGTCGTCGATCGTGCCGTCGATGTCGTCGGCGCCGAACGCCAATGCCAGTTCGGTCGTTGCCTTGCCGTACATCACCCAGTAAGCCTTGATGTGGGGTATGTTGTCCAGGTAGATCCGGCTCATGGCCAGCATCCGCAGGTCTTCGATCACCGACACTTCGCCGATTTCGGACATCGGGTTGCCGAAATTGCGGTATTTGAGCGGGATGAAGGCGTTGAACCCGCCTGTGAGGTCTTGCAGTTCCCTGAGGCGCCGCAGGTGGTCGATGCGGTGGCGGAGTTCCTCGACATGCCCGTAGAGGATCGTGGCGTTGGTCGGGATGCCGAGCCGGTGTGCCGCCTCGTGTACTCCGAGCCATTCGGCCGTCGAGCCCTTCTCGGGGCATATCCGCTGCCGGATCCGCTCGTCGAATATCTCCGCCCCTCCGCCCGGTATGGCGTCCATCCCGGCCTGCTTGAGCTGCCGCAACCCTTCCTCCGTCGTCAGTCCCGCCTTGCGGATCATGTACGACAGCTCGATCGCCGTGAAAGCCTTGACTGCCGCTTCGGGCAGTATCGCCTTGACGCGGCGGATCATGTCGATATAGTATTCCAGTCCGTGGTCGGGGTGTACGCCGCCCACGATATGGACCTCGGTGATGCCTTTGCCCTGCCGGCCGCGGGCGATCTGCTCGATCTCCTCCATCGTGTAGTCCCACGCTTCGGGGCTTCCGGCCGGACGGCGGTAGGAGCAGAAACGGCAGTTGAAGACGCAGCGGTTCGTCGGCTCGATGTGGAAATTGCGGTTGTAATAAACCTTGTCGCCGCTTACGCGCTGTTTGGCTGCGGTTGCCAGTTCGCCCAGCAGCCACAGCGGGGCCTCGCGCCAGAGCCGTGCGGCTTCGGCGTCGTCGATGCGCTCTGCGCGGCGCACTTTGGCGGCTATGTCGTCGATGTGTCGCATGTTATTTCGGGGCTTTCCGGTAGAGGTAGATGGCGATGAACAGGTAGATGATATTGGGTAGCCATACGGCCAGCCCGGGCGGCAGGGTGCCGCTCTTGGCGAACTCCTCGAAGAAGCGGTTGAAGAGGATGTACGAGAAACAGAGCCCCGTGCCGATGCCGATATGGAGTCCCGTTCCGCCCCGCACCTTGCGCGAGGAGAGCGAGACGCCGATCAGCGTCAGGATGAAGGTCGAGAGCGGATAGGCGAAGCGGGCGTGCTTCTCTACCTCGATGATGTTGATCGAATCTGAACCCTTGGCGCGCTGCTGGTCGAGGAACTCGTTCAGTTCCGTAATGTTCATGGTCTGTATCAGGTCGTTGATCTCGCCCAGCTCGGCCACTTCGAGGTTGATGAGCGTGTCGAGGTTGCGGAACTGCTCGAATTTCTCGATGCCCAGCGAGTCGAATTCGCGCTTGGTGTAGCGCGGTGCCGTCCAGCGTTTGGTCTCGGGGTTGAATTTCACGTCGGCCGCTTCGAGCGAGCGGGTCATCGTGCCGCTGTAATACTCCTCCAGCGCGAGGAACGACGCCTGCTGCGAACCGTCGTTGTAACCGCGGATGTAGGCGAACGTCCCCGGCTCGATCTGCCGGTAGATGTGGCGGTTGAACTTGGCGTTCTGCTTGCGTTTTATGTACTGCGACTCGAAATTGACGATGTGCCGCTGCGAAATGGGGATCAGCCAGAGGTTGAGCGTCAGCGACAGCGAGGCGATGATCAGCGCCCCGAGGAAGTAGGGCCACATCAGCCGGCGGAACGACATGCCGCCCGAGAGCATGGCCACGATCTCGGTCTGGTAGGCCATCTTCGAGGTGAAGAAGATGCAGGCGATGAAGGTGAACAGTCCGCTGAACTGGTTGATGAAGAACGGGATGAAATTCAGGTAGTAGTCGAAGATCACCTCGTTGAGCGGGGCGTGCAGTTCCGTGAAGTCGTCGATCTTCTCCACGTAGTCGAACAGTACGACCACGACGATAATCATCGCGATGGCGAAGAAGTAGGTCGCGAGGAATTTCCCCAGTATGTAGCGGTCTAAGATCTTAAACCCCGGAAATCGCAGTTTCATGCCTTAATTTAGAGTCTTTGTGTCAGTTTTTGCACCATCGTCTCCTTCCACGGCCTGAAATCCCCGGCAGCGATGTGCTCGCGGGCCATCGTCACCAGCCGCAGGTAGAAGGCGATGTTGTGCAGCGAGGCGATCTGCGCCGCCAGCATTTCGCCGCATGTCACCAGGTGGTGTAGGTAGGCCTTCGTATAGAGCGTGTCGACGAACGCCGTGCCCTCGGGGTCGATCGGCGAGAAATCGTCCTCCCATTTCTTGTTGCGGATGTTGATGACGCCTTCGGCCGTGAACAGCTGCCCGTTGCGGCCGTTGCGCGTCGGCATCACGCAGTCGAACATGTCCACGCCGCGCTCGATCCCTTCGAGGATGTTCACCGGCGTGCCCACGCCCATTAAATAACGGGGACGGTCTTCGGGCAGTATGGCGTTGACCACTTCGATCATCTCGTACATCACCTCGGTCGGTTCGCCGACCGCCAGTCCGCCGATGGCATACCCGTCGGCGCCGTACTGTTGCACGTTTTCGGCCGCATGCGCCCGGAGGTCGGGGTATGTGCATCCCTGTACGATGGGGAACAGCGCCTGGTAGTGGCCGTATTTGGGCTCGGTCTGATGGTAGCGGTCGAAGCAGCGATCCAGCCATCGCTCGGTCAGCGCCAGCGATTTGGCCGCGTATTCGCGCGGGGCGTCGCCCGGGGGGCATTCGTCGAAAGCCATCATGATGTCGGCGCCGATCGTGCGCTCGGTGTCCACGACGCTTTCGGGGGTGAAGAGGTGTTTCGAACCGTCGATATGCGATCGGAAATGGCATCCCTCCTCCTTGAGCTTGCGGCAAGCTGCGAGCGAGAAGACCTGGAAGCCGCCGCTGTCGGTGAGCATTGGCCCTTCCCAGGTCGAGAAACGGTGTACGCCCCCCGCCTTTTCGATGATCTCCATGCCGGGGCGCATGTAGAGGTGGTAGGTGTTCGCCAGGATGATCTGCGCCCGGGCCTCGTCGCGCACGTCGCGGTGGAAAATGCCTTTGACCGTGGCGGCTGTACCCACAGGCATGAAAATCGGGGTGCGGATGACGCCGTGGTCTGTCGCCAGTTCGCCCGCGCGGGCTTTGGACGCCGGATCCTTATGCTGTAATGTAAACTTCATGCTCATATATTCGGCAAAAATACATAAAATAATCTGATTTGGGAATTCTGAATTCTGAATTGTTTTGTACCTTTGCACATATTTCGCCTGTATGCAATTTTTTGATACTTTTCTGACATGCTACGGCTGGGAAGGCATTGCCCTCGCAGGGGCCGTGCTCGCCATGTTCGGCGTGCAGTTGTACTACTATATTTTCGTTTACGGCCGTATTCCCGGCTACAAGAACAACCGCCGTCCGCAGACGATGGACCGCGAGCCGCCCGTGTCGGTGGTGGTACCCCTCTTTTCGGAGGACTATTCGTTCGTCGAGGAGCGGCTGCCGCTGATCCTGGCGCAGAACTACCCCGATTTCGAGGTGGTGATCGTCTACGTCGGCCACGATTCCGATTTCTACGAGGAGCTCGTGCGGCTGAAACAGTCGTTCCCCCAAATCGTGACGACCAAGATTCACCTCGATCCCCGCTTTCCCATCTCGCGCAAGATGGCGCTCAACGTGGGCATCAAGTCGGCGCACTACGAGTGCATGGTCTTCACTTCGACCGATGCCGTCCCCCAGACCGACCGCTGGCTGGCATTGATGGCCAAGGGCTTTACGCGGGGCGAGATCGTTGTGGGTTACTGCGGCGTGGAGCGCAGGAAAGGCTTTGCGAACTACATGATGCGCGCCTGGCGCATGATGCACTCCGCCGACTGGATCGCCCGTGCCGTACGCCGAAACCCTTACCGGGGAACGCTCCACAACATCGGGTTTACGAAGAACATCTATTTCGGCTCCAAGGGGTTCAGCCATCTCAACATGAATATCGGCGAGGACGACCTCTACATGCAGAAGGTCATGACGCACGATAATGTGAGCGTGATTCTCTCGCCGCGTGCGACGTTGCGCGAGAAAATGTGGGGCGGTATGCGCTGGTGGATGGGGCAGTTGCGTTATTACGGTTCGGCATTCGCGTTCTATCCGCAGCAGGTGAAGAATTACATCCAGTGGGAACTGGGGTCGCGGGCACTTTTTTTCATCACGGCCGCCTGTGCGCTGGCGGTGATGCCGTTCGAATACAAGATCGCGGCCCTCGTGCTGGTGCTGGTTCGCTACCTGCTCGTGGCGATTCAGGTGCGACGCATCGCACGCCGCCTGGGAGAGGCGGGCATGGCCGGCCGTTATTTCGTTTACGACCTGCTCAGTCCGCTGTGGGCGTTCCTGCTCGGGGTGCTGCTGCTGCGACGAGACGACCGCGTATGGAGATAGCTGACTATATCGTCGCCGAAGACCGGCGCCTGGTGGAACTCGTGCTCGAAGGCGACGACAGGGCCTTCGAATACCTGTTCAACCGTTACCGCGATGCGATCCACCGCCTTTTCGTGCAGCGGCTGGGCGGTGTCAACGATGCCGACGACCTGCTGCAGGAGACGTTTATCAAGGTCTACATCAACCTGCACCGTTACAGTACCGCCTATACCTTCGGGCAGTGGGTTTACACCATCGCCCGCAATACGTTCATCGACTTCGTGCGGCGCCGCCAGGACGACCTGTCGATCGACGAACGTTTCTCCTCGCCTCCGTCGACGACTCCGACGCCCGAAGAGAGCGTCATCAGCATGCAGCAGCGGACGCAGATCGAGCATTACCTCGAACGCCTCGCCCCGCGCTACCGGACGCTGATCGTCATGCGGTTCTTCGACGAATACTCTTACGAAGAGATCGCCGCCAACCTCAAATTGCCGCTCGGCACCGTCAAGACGCAGATACACCGTGCCCGCGAACAGATGTGCCGCCTGATAACCGAAGGCGAGAAAAACTGACCCCCTCCTTGAAAATACGATACGCATGGAACTTATCGACAAATATTTCCCCGGCCTGACGGAATTGCAGCGGCAGCAGTTCGCCGCCCTGTACGGCCTTTACGCCGACTGGAACGCCAAGATCAACGTCGTCTCGCGCAAGGATTTCGACCAGCTCTACCTGCGCCATGTGCTGCATTCGCTCGCCATTGCCAAGGTCTGTACGTTCGATGCCGGTGCCCGTATCCTCGACGTGGGGTGCGGCGGCGGCTTCCCTTCGGTGCCGCTGGCGATCCTCTTTCCCGAGGCGCATTTCACCGCCGCCGATTCCATCCGCAAGAAGATCACGGTCGTCGGGGGCGTCGCCGCCGGGCTCGGACTGCAGAACCTCGATCCCCGCTGCGTGCGTGTCGAGACGCTGCAGGAACGCTACGATTATGTCGTTTCGCGCGCCGTCACGGCAATGCCGGAGTTCGTCCGATGGATCTGGGCGAAAATCGGGAAGGGACAGAAAGGCTCGCTTCCGAACGGCATCCTCTACCTCAAGGGCGGCGACCTGGCCGAAGAACTGGCGCAGACCGGTATGCGCTGGTATATCTACGATATTCCGCGGTTCTTCGGAGAGGAGTTCTTTGAGACCAAGAAAGTGGTCTATACCCCTAAAATATAAATCCGTATGGCGGACGGCGCACTCCTTCCCGGGTGGCTGTTGTGGTCGCTGCCCGCGATGTTCCTGCTCCACGATGCCGAGGAGGTGCTCTTTCTTCCGCCGTGGCTTCGCCGCAACCGGGAGTGGCTGGCGCGGCGTTTTCCGCAGCTCGCCCGCCGCATGCTCCTGCATTTCGACGGGATCTCCCCCTTGCGGTTTGCCGCCATGGCTGCCGAAGAACTGGTTTTGCTGGTGGCGGTAACGGCCTGTGCGGCCCTTGCCGGCTGTTATTATCCGTGGCTGGCCCTGTTCCTTGCGTTCGGGATGCACCTGCTGATCCATCTCGGGCAGTGGGCTGCCGTGGGACGCTATGTCCCCGTCATTGCGACGTCGCTGCCGTGCCTGGCCTGCTGTGGCCGGGGACTGTGCATCATGATAAACTCCCGGGCCTTTTCGCTCCGGGAGTTCGTGTTATGCGGGATGGCGGGATGTGCCGTCGCCGCGGTCAATCTCTGGCTCGTGCATCGTCTGGCGGCGCCGCCAGACGATGCATGAGCCCAGGTGATTACTTTCCCTGTTTGGGCTGCTGTCTGTCGAGGATCGTTTGCAGGTCGGCCATGAATTTGTCGGGCTTGGCCGCCCCCTGTATGCGCCCCAGCAGTTCGCCCTGCGTGTCGAAGACCAGGTAGAGCGGGATCGCCCCGCTTCCGTAGCGTTTGAGCAGTTCCTTGCCCGTGGTTTTGTCCACGTCGTATTTGGCGGCCACGAAATGCTGTTCCATGAAATCCCCCACGTCCTTGCGTGAGAAAACCTCCCGTTCCATCGTGCGGCAGGGCGGACACCACGTGGCGTAGAGGTCGATGAAGACCAGTTTCCCGGTTTTGACCGCCATCTCCCGGACGGCGTCGGTCGATTTTGTTTCGAATTTTACCTGTGCCTGTGCGGCGCCCGCTGCGAGTGCCAGCATCAGTATGAAGATCAGTTTTTTCATGCGGATTCGTTTTCCGTATAACGTGCAAGAACCGTGCGCTATTGCCCGCCTTCGAGCGCCGAGGTGCTCAGCAACCCGCAGGCCGCCTGGATGTCCTCCCCGCGCGAAGCCCGGATCGTGGTTTGTATGCCCTTGGCCGTCAGCGTGTCGCGCAAACGCACCATGGCTGCGTCGTCCGGCGAGAAATAGGGTGACCCGGGGATTTTATGGAACCGGATCAGGTTGATGCGGCACTTGATGCCGTCCAGCAGGCGGCACAGTTCGCGGATATGCCGCGGCGAGTCGTTCAGCCCGCTCATGACGATGTATTCGAACGATACGCGGCGCTGGTGCGTGAAGTCGTATCGGCGCAGGATTGCCGCGACCTCGGCGACCGGCCATGCCCGTTCGACGGGCATGATCGCGGCCCGCTCTTCGTGGAAGGGGTTGTGCAGGCTCACGGCCAGGTGCACCTTCGTGCTGTCGAGCAACCGCCGCAACTCGGGGACGACGCCTGCCGTGGAGAGCGTGATGCGCGTGGGTGACCAGCCGAAGCCCCACTCCGCCGTGAGGATGTCGAGCGCCCTGAGCACGTTGTCCGTATTGTCGAGCGGTTCGCCCATGCCCATGAAAACTACGTTCGTCAGCGTGTCGCGTTCGGGCAGGGAGACGATCTGGTTGAGGATTTCGGCCGCCGTAAGCGAGTGTTGCAGCCCCTGCCGCCCCGTGGCGCAGAATTTACACCCCATGCGGCACCCGGCCTGCGACGAGACGCAGAGCGTGGCCCTGTCGCCGTCGGGAATATAGGCCGATTCGATGTAGGCTCCCTGTTGTGTGCGGAAGAGGTATTTCTTCGTGCCGTCGGCCGATTCGGTGACCCGTTCGGGCGGGGTCAGCACCTGCCGGAACCGTTCGGCCAGCAGGGCGCGCCGGGCAGCCGGGATATCGGTCATCAGCATCGGGTCTTCGATGTGCTTCACATAGAGCCAGCGGGCGAGCTGTCGTGCTGCGAAACGCGGCAGACCCGTCTCGGCGCAGAGGGCGGCGAGCTCCGCGGGGTTTTTCCCGTATAGTGGTTCCGAAACGGCCATTTATCAATCTCCGATGTGATCTTTTACCCCGCAAAAGTAGGCAAAAATTAAAGATTTTCGTGCCGGATGGCGCATTTTTGAATTTTTATCCATATATTTGTGGTGCATAGCATGCCTATGTGCGATTTATCATTGCCGAACAATTTAAATTTAAAATAGATGGAAATCAAGAAATCACCCAAGGCAGACCTTCAGAACAAGCGGGGTCTTTTGCTTGAAATCGGACTTGTCGTAGCCCTTATCCTGGTTATTGCGGCTTTTGCTTACACGCCGAAGGAGTACCGGATCGAAAAGCCGGACTTGAACTACGCTCCGGTAGAAGAAGAAATTACCGAGATTACGCGTCAGGATCAGAAGCCGCCCGAGCCTCCCAAGAAGGTCGAGGTGAAGGTGATTGCCGACCTGTTGCAGGTGGTGACCAACGACACGAAGATCACGACCGAGGTGGATTTCGCCGAGTTCGACGAGAATACCGAAGTGGTTCAGCAGGTCGAAGTGGTCGAAGAAACCATCGAGGACGACCAGCCGTTCCTGATCGCCGAGACAATGCCTTCGTTCCAGGGCGGAGATCTCAATACCTTCCGTACGTGGGTTCAGCAGAACGTCAAGTTCCCGCAGATCGCCCTCGAAAACGGCATTCAGGGGCGTGTGGTTCTTTCGTTCGTGATCGAGAAGGACGGACGCCTGACCAATATCCAGGTGTTGCAGACGCCCGACCGGTCGCTTTCCGAAGAGGCCATCCGCGTGCTGAACAAGTCGCCGAAATGGAGCCCCGGCAAGCAGCGTAACCAGGTTGTACGTGTAAAGTACACCCTGCCCGTTGACTTCCGCGTGCAGAACTAAGCCGGGACGGTAGGGGTTCCGGCGGCAGCGACCCGGAATCCGACGATACATACGCTGCACTGGATTCGCGTACTAACCACCTAATTCTGATTGATATGGAGATTAAAAAATCATTCAAGGCAGATCTTAGGAATAAGAGAGGCCTTTTATTGGAGATTGGTTTGGTCGTGGCATTGTCCCTGGTCATTGTCGCATTTACCTATACGCCGGACGAGTACAGGATCCAGAAAGTCGCAGTGAATGTTATGCCCGTCGATGTCGATATTGTCCCGGTCACGACCGACTCGCCCAAACAGAAACCCCAGAAGGTCGAGATAAAGGCTCTTTCCCAGTTGATCGAAGTCATTCCCAATCACCGGTTCGTGCAGACGGATCTCACCTTCGAGGAGTTCGATCCGGAGGCGATTGTCGAAATTGTGCCGCCGGCAGAGGACGAGGATTTTCATTACTGCCGAGACGATGCCATCGTTCCAGGATGGAGACCTCAATACGTTCCGGGCGTGGGTGATGCAGAATGTCAAGTTCCCGCAGGTTGCCCTTGAGAACCGGATTCAGGGCCGTGTCGTTCTTTCGTTTGTAATTGACAAGGACGGTCGCTTGACCAATATCGAGGTGTTGCAGTCGCCCGACCGGTCGCTTTCCGAAGAAGCCATCCGCGTGCTGAACAAGTCGCCGAAATGGAGCCCCGGCAAGCAGCGTAACCAGGCTGTGCGTGTCAAATACACGCTCCCGGTCGATTTCCGCGTACAGAACTGACCGGACGTATGTGGTTTGAGTTGAGAATGTTCTGCATGACAATTTAATAAATAGGGTATCCGCCGAAAGCAGGATACCCTTTTTGTAGCATAATGTTTGCTCCCCGCAGGGAGCACCTTCCCTGCCGCATGTTGCGGCACGATGTGACTGTTTAAAATTAAGTGTACGACTTTGACTGAGAATAAGAATATAACCCCGAACTCCGAGGCCGTTCCCAATTGCAGAGAGCGCGCCGTGATGGTCGCCGTTATCCGCGACAACCAGGATCCGCGGCAGGCCGAAGAGTTCCTCGACGAACTCGAATTCCTGGCCGAAACGGCCGATATCGTGAGTGTGAAACGCTTTACGCAGCGGCTGCCGCAGCCTTCGGCCCGCATATACGTCGGCCCGGGCAAGTTGGAAGAGATCGCCGGTTACTGCCGGGAGCAGCAGATCGACGTGGTGATTTTCGACGACGAGCTCTCCCCGTCGCAGACGCGCAATATCGAAAAGGCCATGCCCTGCCGCATCCTCGACCGTACGCGCCTGATCCTCGATATTTTCATGTCGCGGGCGCAGACGGCCTATGCCAAGACGCAGGTGCAGCTGGCCAACTACGAATATATGCTGCCCCGCCTTTCGGGCATGTGGACTCACCTCGAACGGCAGCGCGGCGGTACCGGTACCCGCGGCGGTGCCGGTGAGCGCGAGATCGAGACCGACCGCCGTATCATCCGTAACCGGATCTCCAAACTCAAGGAGGATTTGCAGAAAATCGACCGTCAGATGGCCGTGCAGCGCTCGAACCGCGGTTCGATGGTGCGTGTGGCGCTGGTAGGCTATACCAACGTGGGCAAGTCCACGTTGATGAACCTGATCTCCAAAAGCGAGGTGTTTGCCGAGAACAAACTCTTTGCAACACTCGACACGACGGTGCGCAAGGTGGTTTTCGACAACCTCCCGTTCCTGCTGTCCGATACCGTGGGATTCATCCGCAAACTGCCCACCGAGCTGATCGAGTCGTTCAAATCGACGCTCGACGAGGTGCGCGAAGCCGACCTGCTGGTGCATGTGGTCGACATCTCGCATCCGCAGTTCGAAGAGCAGATCGACGTGGTGAAGCAGACCCTGCAGGATATCGGCGCGGGCGACAAACCCGTTTACCTGGTCTTCAACAAGGTCGATGCCTATACCTATGTCAGGAAGGACGACGACGACCTCACGCCCGCCACGCGCGAGAACCTGTCGCTCGACGACCTGAAAAAGAGCTGGATCGCCCGGGCCAATACCCCCTGCATTTTCCTTTCGGCGCTCGCCAAGACCAACATCGAGAAATTCCGTTCGGATCTCTACGGGATGGTACGCGAGATCCATGCCGGGCGTTACCCCTTCA
>ENA-UEQS01001277-UEQS01001277.1-human-gut-metagenome-genome-assembly--contig:-NODE-1277-length-16524-cov-6.454977_pt1 | contig 16524 bp, 17 predicted proteins | sample MGYA00242953_ERZ507953 | MGnify/ENA primary metagenome ERZ507953 (study PRJEB26167, sample SAMN06115474) | human gut metagenome | host: Homo sapiens | place: China:Jiangsu | collected 2016-07-06...
CAATCATATTCATCTGTCATTTTATCATTGATGCTATCAAATGACAATTCTGCGAAATCGCCCATGAGATGTTTTTTCAATCTGTTATTCAAATGATTGCTGTCGCTATATTTTTTAATCTTAAAATCCTCAAATTTACCGCAAACGATATATCTTACTCCGTTTATCATATATTCGCCTGTACCCAAGTTGAAATTTGTTATTTGCTTTTTCATATTATCTCTCCCTCTCACGCTGTCGGATTAAATATTTTCTGTAATGTTCGCAAGCTTTAATTATGAAATCTTCGGTCTTTTGTTTATCCAAACCTTTTGGCAAGACGTCACGCAACTTATCTGCTGATATTCGCACCTGTTCTTTTTGATTTGGCTTTTCTTCATTGAGAACGGCGAAAACCGTATCGACGAAAAAGTTGCCGTCTTTACTGAATTTTCTCAATCTTTGTGCTTGTGACAATGACGGCGTAGCGTTGGTAAATTCGATTTGTTCAAGCAATATTTGCTGTTCATATTCCGACAGATATGAAAGTTCAACCGCAGGAGTAAAGGCTATCCTTTCCTCGTCAACGAGTTTAAGTAATTCGGGTATTAAATATGTCAGGCGGATATATCGCTGTATTTGTCTTGCGCTGTCATCGACGGTTTCTGCAATCTTTTCATCTGTTCTTAACTTTGTGCCAAGTTGGCACGAAGTTTTCCCTTGATGCTTCAAAGCCTCTGATTTCATTTTGTATGCAAAAGCCTTTTCACTCGGTAAAATATGTTCACGGTGTATGTTTGAATCCTCCATTTGCTCAATTGCCTCGTCTTTTGTTACTTCTTCGATTATTGCGGGTACGCTTGTTATTCCGAGTTCCTTGCACGCTTCAACTCGTCTGTGTCCGCTGATAATTTCATATTTACCGGCCGGAAAAGAACGAACGATTATCGGTTCAAGCAATCCGTTTTCTTTTATGCTTTCGGTTAATTCTTGTTGCTCAATTCCGCTTCTTTTCTTAAACGGATGATTTTCAAAGGGAACAAGTAAATCTATGCTTATGTTTTTTATCATTTTAACCTCCATATATATTCTTTTCTCGGCCGGTAACAGTCTTAATCTTCTAAGTCTTATTACCTTCCGTTATTCGGAAATCAAGAAAACCGAAAATCAGAATTGTTTCAGATAGATAATGCTCGGCTTCCCCTGACCTTGTCTTTTGCGAATAATCAAATCTGCGACTTCAAGTTCGAAGAATAACTTGCATATCTTTTCGTGACCGAAATGCAGTTTTTCCTGAGCGGATTTTATTGTGAAATATTGATATACTCTGCCTTGTTTATCTATCCAGCCGTTTTTGACGGACAAATACATTCGGTCAAGCAAAAGTCCGTACAGCATTTTTGCATCTGTTGAAACCGATTTGTACTTTTCTTCAAATAACGCTTTCGGTACTTTGTAGAAAGTAAAGTTTTTAGCATCCGATATTTTGAAATATTTGTTCACTGTATCACCTCTGTTTCTGTATTGATTTGGTGCCAAAATCGGTAATTTTTTCTTTTGTATCGGCTTTTCATTGAAAACAAGTATCGCTACATCAAATTAACTGCTGTCATCATATTCACGGGGATTTTTAACGCTTTTTGCACCTCTTTTGGATTTGTACTCTGGACAAAAAACAACGATTGCCTTGTGGCTCTGCTTGCATTTGTTTTTGCATTTTCGGCAAAGGCCGTTGTATGTTCTTCTGCCTGTTTCGGAATTTATGAAAAAATCCCATTCTTGTTTTGCTTTCTTTGATAATCTCGGCATTGTAAAAACTCCTTTCACTTGTTTGAACAGGGAGAGCCGTTTTGTACCCCCTCCGAAGAGAAAAAGTTTCCGAAAATAAAAAATCTCTCCGATTTATCAAATCGAAGGGGAAAAGTTAGTTTGAATTTGGTATTAAATTTTAATAGACAAAAAGAAAAAGACACAGCCAACGGATTTTTCTCCGTAAGCTGTGCCTTGATTTTTAATTGTAAAGATTATGGGTAATGCGAATCCAATATCGAATGTTCAATCTGAGCGAGCAGACCGTTTTTACCCATGCGGCGAAAAAACGGTAAAACACTTTGTCAGGGAATACCCTGAAACCCGATTACCACCCTAACTTGTTTGAACTGAGAGAATCGTTTTGCACCCCTGTAAACGAAAAAAATTGTGAGAAAGCAAAAATCCCTGTTGAGATACAGAAAATTCTGTAAACCCAACAGGGACTTCTTTTAATTTGCACAAGCGACTTGCACTTTGTATTTATCTAAAATTTAAGCGACAATTTTGGAGACATACTTTTCGGGTACAATATAGTTAACACTTACTCGGAGGTAAATACAATGAAAGGACGAATTTTAACGGCAGATATTATTGATGATTTTAGAAAAAATTTAGAGCTGCAAGAGAAAAGCACGGCAACGATTGAAAAATATATTCGTGATGTAAAAGCATTTTCGCTTTATGCAAAGTCCAAAGCAATAACTAAAGAAACCGTGATTGCCTACAAAAATCATTTGCAGGAAAATTACGCTGTTCGCAGTGTGAACTCAATGCTTGCAAGTATCAACAGCCTGTTTGCATTTTTGAATTGGTTTGATTTGAGAGTGAAATCGCTAAAATTGCAACAGCAAGTATTTTGCTCGGAAGAAAAAGAATTGACAAGAGCAGAATACAAACGCTTGTGTCAAGCGGCAAAGCAAAAGAAAAACGAACGATTTGTGCCACAGGCATTCGTGTCAGCGAGTTGCAATATATCACGATTGAGGCAGTGAAGTGTGGCGAGGCAATTGTAAACTGCAAGGCAAAAACACGCTCAGTTTTTATCGTGAAAGAACTGAAACAAAAATTGCTCCGCTATGCAGCAGAGCAAGGAATAAAAAACGGTATGATTTTTGTAACGAAAAGCGGAAAGCCGATAAACCGCACGAATATCTGGCGAGAGATGAAAGCCTTGTGCAAAGATGCAAATGTCAATCCGCAAAAGGTGTTTCCGCATAATCTTCGCCATCTGTTTGCACGCACATTTTATGGGATTGAAAAAGATATTGCAAAGCTTGCCGACATTCTTGGTCACAGCAGTATCAACACAACTCGAATTTATATTATTTCCACCGGTACGGAACACCGCAAAAGAATGGAAAATATGCACTTGATTATTTAGCTTAAAAACAAAAAATCCGTCCAAATCGGCGGCGAATAACATAATCGATATAATGTTGTAAAACATACTTAATTTATTTTTGATTATATCATATTTCATATTTATTTACAATGCTACATATATTGTACGATATGAAAAGTACCAAAATCGTCAACTAAAACAAACACGAATAAGCCTTTTCAAGTTTTTTCTTGACAAGGCTTGGTTCGTCATACTCATTTTTAGTTTTCGGCACCTACATTTGATTGTAGGTGCTTTTTTATTTTGTATAGAATTGATTCTAAATGCAACATAATATCGATTTTGTTGTACGGAGAGTGATAAAAGCGTGATGAAACAAGTTAAATCGAAACAGCGTGTTGCCGATCATGGAGAGGTTTTTACTGCGGAACGAGAAGTAAAAGCAATGTGCGATTTGGTTTCGCAAGAATGTGACCGAATTGACAGTCGATTCCTTGAGCCGGCTTGTGGCAACGGAAATTTCCTTGTTGAAATTTTAACAAGAAAATTGGCAACTGTAAAAAGATTATATAAAAGCAATCCTTATGATTTTGACCGTTATTCCGTTCTTGCTGTTTCGAGCGTTTATGGTGTGGATATTATGCAAGATAACACCGAGGAATGTCGCAATCGTTTGTATTCTATTTGGGAAAAAGAATATAAAGCAGTTTGCAAAAAGCAATGTAACGACGATACACGCAAATCGGTTAAATACATTCTTCAAAAGAACATTTTATGCGGTAACGCTTTAACTCTTATGTGCGTTGACGAACATCAAAATGATACCGATATTCCGATAGTTTTCCCTGAGTGGAGTATGGTGCTTGGTACAAAACTGAAAAGGCGAGATTTTCGTCTTGATGTTTTATTGAAAGCGAATGAAAAACCCAAAAAATCAAAACAACAATCGCTGTTCAATTCAGACGATACAAATCAGTACTTATCTAAAAATCCCGTTACGGATGAATATATGGCGGAGCCGATTTGTGAATATCCGCCGATAAATTACAGGAGGATATGGGAAAATGGCTAACAGTTTTTTTGATACAATCTATAAAAATAAAACTCAACACACACCTGATGTACTAAGTTGTTTATCAAACCTCTCAAATGACGAGGTTTTTACACCGCCGGATGTGGTTAATCAAATGCTTGACCTTTTACCTCAAGAGCTGTTCACAGATCCGAACACAACATTTTTAGACCCGGCTTGCAAAACAGGCGTTTTTCTTCGTGAAATTGCAAAGCGATTGTTAGTAGGGCTTGAGGATAAAATACCCGATTTGCAGGAGCGTATTGACCATATTTTCCATAAGCAGCTTTACGGTATTGCAATTACAGAACTGACGAGCCTTTTATCTCGCCGAAGTCTTTATTGCTCGAAATATCCCAACGGTCCGTATTCAATTACGGAATTTGATAGTCCGGAGGGCAATATTCGATTTAGACGCATAAATCATACTTGGGTAAACGGAAAATGCAAATATTGTGGCGTGTCTAAAAAAACGGTATTAGGAAGCGAAAAACGTAAACTAGAATTAGAGACTCATGCTTACGAGTGGATACATATTGACAACCCTGAAAGGCTATTAGATATGAAATTTGATGTTATAATAAGTAATCCTCCTTATCAGTTGGATGATGGGGGAAATGGTGCAAGTGCAAAGCCAATTTATCATAGATTTATTGAACAAGCAGAAAAATTAAATCCAAGGTACTTAACGATGATTATTCCGGCAAGATGGTATGCTGGAGGTAAAGGACTTGACAATTTTAGAAAATCAATGCTTAATGATACTCAAATATCACATTTAGTAGATTTTGTTAATGCTAAAGACTGCTTCCCAGGAATAAGTATAGGTGGTGGAGTTTGTTATTTTCTAAAAACAAAAGGTTATAAAGGAAAATGCCATTATACCAATATCCATGATGGCCATGTTTCTAAAAAGATGCGTGATTTAAACGAATTTGAAGTGTTTATACGATATAATGAGGCTATTTCAATAATAGAAAAAGTAAAAGAATATAATGAAAATTGTTTTGCATGTCATGTAGGCACTAGAAATCCATATGGCCTTTCTTCCTCTGCAAGAGGTAAAAAAGAGAAGGGAGAAATCGCATTATATTCAAGCGACGGTATTAGCTATATTGAAAAATCGCAAATTAAACAAGGTCATGACACGATTAAAAAATATAAAGTTATGATAAGCAAGGTTACGGCAGAACATGCCGGTGAACCAGACAAGGATGGAATGTTGGGTGTCCTATCAACAACAAAACAACTTGGACCTGATGAAGTGTGTACGGATTCATATCTCATTGCATATACAAGTGATTCACCTACCAAGGTAAATAATTGTATAGAATATATGAATACAAAGTTCTTTCGATTTCTGCTATTACAAGCAGTTTCTTCTATTAACTTATCTAAAGATAAATTCATTTTTATTCCAGATCAGGATTATAACATAGGTTGGAATGATGAAAAATTATATAAAAAGTATAATCTTTCAGAAAATGAAATTGATTTTATAGAAACCATGATAAAACCAAAAGCAGGAGGTATAACTAATGGCAAATAATATCAGTCTATCCGACATTCTACACAACCGACCTGCTGTTGTGCCGACTATTTACGGCTATGTTTTACCTACCGTTGCCGACCATGACGGGTATATAAAAATCGGATATACCGACCGTGAAAATACCGAAAGCAGAATCAAAGAGCAGTTACATACCGCAGGTATTCCGTTTAAGGTGTTATTCAAAGAGTCTGCTATGCGTTCCGACGGAACTTGCTTTACAGATAAAGATGTTCACCGATTGCTAAAACACAAAGGCTTTCGACAGTTAAACGAGGGTAAAGACCATAACGAATGGTTTTGTTGTTCAGAAAAAGAGGCTCTTGAAACAATAGAAGAAGTAAGAACAGGTATTCGCTTTGAAGGTCAGCGCACTTGGAATTTTTCTATGCGAAAAGAACAACAAACTGCCGTGCAAATGGCAAAAGACTATTTTGAACAATCAAAAAAAGATGACCCTGACCGCCCGTCTAAATTTTTATGGAATGCTAAAATGCGTTTCGGCAAAACATTTGCAACATACCAACTTGCAAAATCAATGAATTTCAAAAGAATTTTGGTTTTAACTTTTAAGCCTGCGGTTGAATCGGCATGGCAGGAAGATTTATCACACCATATTGATTTTTTAGGGTGGCAGTTTGTTTCAAACAAAGAGGCAAAATTTGATGCAAGAGAGCTTGACGAACAATTTGAGGATTGCGATAGCACAAAGCCGATTGTGGTTTTCGGTTCGTTTCAAGATTTATTAGGTACTAACAGTGCCGGAGGCATAAAAGCAAAGAATGAATTTATACACACAACAAATTGGGATTTGGTAGTATTTGATGAATACCATTTTGGTGCATGGCGTGAAAATGCAAAAAATCTTTTTGAAAAATTCGACGAAGAAAATGACGATTTCGACATTGAAAAATATCAAAAAGAAGAGGCAGGCAACGCAATTAACGAGTCATTTTTGCCAATCACTTCAAATCACTATCTTTATCTGTCAGGCACACCGTTCAGAGCGTTAAATTCCGGCGAATTTTTAGAAGACCAAATTTTCAACTGGACTTATTCCGATGAGCAATCGGCAAAAGAAAATTGGACAGGCAAGGCTGAAGATAATCCTTATGCAGCACTGCCAAAGATGATTATGCTCACATACAAGGTCCCGGATTCTATTACCAATGTTGCCACAAACGAGGGCTATGATGAATTTGATATAAACGAATTTTTCCGTGCAGAATGTGAAGAAAAGGACAAGCCGGAAACAGCACGATTTGTCTATGAAGATTATGTACAAAATTGGTTGAAAATGATTCAAGGCAACTATATGCCTGTTGATGGATTAAAGCTTGGCGCAGAACGACCGCCTATGCCCTTTTCAGATACAACACTTTTGAATGTTTTATCACATACTCTTTGGTTTTTGCCTAATATTGCAAGTTGTTATGCAATGTATAATTTACTCAAGCAAAAGCAAAACAATTTCTTTAGCGATTACAAAATTATTGTATGCGCCGGAACAAAAGCGGGCATTGGCTTAGATGCTTTAACACCTGTACTCAATGCTATGGGCGATCCACTTAAAACAAAAACAATAACTCTCTCTTGCGGAAAACTCACAACAGGCGTTACGGTTAGACCGTGGGCAGGCGTATTTATGCTTCGTAATTTGAAATCGCTCGAAACATATTTCCAAACAGCATTTCGTGTGCAATCTCCTTGGGAAATTAAAGATGAACACGGCAATCGAGAAATTATTAAAAAAGAATGTTATGTATTCGACTTTGCATTAGAGCGTGCATTGCGACAAATTTCGGATTATTCCTGCCGATTAAAAGTTGACGACACAAGTCCTGAACAAAAGGTGTCGGAGTTTATAAATTTCTTACCTGTTCTTGCTTTTGACGGTTCATCAATGAACAAAATTGATGCACAGGATATACTTGATATTACATACGCAGGCACTTCGGCTACTTTACTTGCGAAGCGTTGGCAGACAGCTCTGCTTGTTCATGTTGATAACGATACTCTCAAGAAGTTACAAAACAATCAAGACGCTTTGGACGCACTTATGAATATTGAGGGATTCCGTTCGCTTAATTCCGAAATTCAGACGATTATCAACCGTTCAGAAAAGGTTAAAAAGCTCAAAAAAGAAAAGGGCGACAACCTTACAAAGCAAGAGAAAAAAGAAATTTCAGAGGACGAAAAGAAAGCAAAATCTTTGCGTAAGCAGGTTCAGGAAAATTTGCTAAAACTCGCTGCTCGTATTCCTGCGTTTATGTATTTGACCGATTACCGTGAGCAAACGATAAAAGATGTTATAACACAGATTGAGCCGGAGCTTTTCAAAAAAGTAACAGGACTTTCAGTTAAAAATTTTGATGTTCTTTGTTCTATCGGTTTGTTCGATCCTGAAAAGATGAATCAAGGCATTTTCGGATTTAGAAAGTATGAGAATTCAAGCCTTAACTATACAGGAATTGACAAGCACGAGGGTGAGGCTGTCGGCGGTTGGGACACTGTTCTTCGCCGAGAAGAATATGAGGCACTTTATTCTAAACAACAAGCAACCATTACAGATTTGACCGATGCGATAATTTCTGCTACAGAAACCAAAACGGCACCCGAATCAAGTGCAAGTTCTAAAATTGATACTACTTCAGCCCAAAAAACGGTTAATCCCGAAAAGCAGGAAAAACCGCAAATCGATTGGGAACATATTCTTGCCGATGTCGGAACCGGAACGATTGTAAAACACAAAATGTTTGGCGAAGGTACTGTTGTTTGGATGGATAAAGCTAAAAAATATATTCGCATTAAATTTAAGAACGGCGAAAAACAGTTTATCTTTCCCGATGCTTTTATTGGTGGATTTTTAAGTCTGCAATAAATTTCTTTACATACAGGTCTTAGGATGTCCCTAACGAGGGAATTACCGTTTGGAAAACTGTGTTTATCCAAATGGTCTGTTCGCTAAGATTATGCATTGCAACTTGGTAAATAAAATTTAAGGCACAGCCTACTGGATTTTTCTCCGTAAGTTGTGCCTTGTTTTTAGTTATATATTACTTGTATATATTACTTGCTCGTTCACAATTTCCGTTGCTCGATTGCGAATGTTATTCATCTTCCGCACCCACAATATTGGGTTATCCGATTTCAATTTTTCCGTAACATTTTCTTTTTCGGCAAGGTCTTTTGCCAACCGAGAAAAAAGATTTTGAGCCTGTTTCTCAATGTCGGCAAGGTATGAATTGAGTTTACCGCTTGTCAGCAAATTGTAGTAACGCACTTTATGGTTTTGCTTCAAATATCGTTTGTGCCTCATTGCCCATAGACCAATATTCGTTTCTTTTTCTTCCGCTGGCAACGAAAGATTAGGCAATAAATAGTCGCCGACCTGCGTATAAGTACCACCGTTATTTTCAAAAATTGTTTTCATATTAAAACCTCCTTGATTTTAGTAAGTTTATTATACGAAAAACAAAGTAAAATTGCGAATGTGCGGATTATTGTTTGAATATGATGTTCGACTATCGGTAAAACTGTATTTCGCCAAATCCTATATGAACATCCGCACCATAGAAAAACCGCACTATTAAGCCATTTTCAGGCTCTTTAGTGCGGTTTATTGTTTTTGAAAATCACCGCAAAAACCCGTTAAAAATCATATAAAATTCTAAAAATGTTAGGCAAGTAAAAACTCCAGAATACGGCTTATATCCCGGAGCTTTAAAAGATGTTACGCTTGATGAGCTTTGCAAGTAATTAAGTGCCCTTTAACTGCAAAAACAGTAGTTAAAGGGCTAATTTTATGTATTCTTATTCTTCCGATATTTCAGGCAAACCTGCAACACTTGTCAACAGCGAAAGAACTCCCGAAAGTACACTTGCCGAGGCGACCGCAACCCAATTCACATCGCTTAACACGGCAGATACACCGATAACCGAAATTGCAGTTTGAGCAACGGTTTTTACTGCTCTTACGCCTGCACATTTTGCCCACGATTTCCAATTTGTAATTTTTTTCATATTATTACCTCATTATTTTTTCTCAAGGTCTGCAATTCTGTGATTTGCAACTTTGATTTCTTCATCTGTAACGGCTGAATTTTTTTCAAGATTAAACACTCGCTCTTGCAAATGATTGTATTTATCTTGCTTTTGCTCAAGTTTATCTATACGATAAACAATAAGCGATTTTGTTTTTTCATTTTCGCTCTCTTGCTTTTTTCGATTTGAAACATTGATAATTAGCTGACAAATAATACTGCCGCAAGCAACAATGAGCGATGTAATAATTTCCGTTGCCATATTAACACCGCCAATTAAGACAGAATAAGCTGTAATCTGTCTATGTAACAGTCATATGCACCAGCGTAGCCGTCTTGTCCGTTTGATGTTTGAATATCGTGCTGCCAATCAAAATACTCTTTGTTAATTTCTGATACACGGTATTTTGCAACAAGATACTTGCCGATACTGTTTGCAACATTTTCAGGAGTTGTGTAATATACTTTAATTGCATCAATTTTACTGCCGTCACCTGCATAACCGTCTTTGTAATCATTAATATTGTAACCGCTTTTTTTGATTGTTTCACAAAATAGTTCTGCAATCTCTGTAAGTTTTGCTTTGCCGAGTTTAACTTGCGAATTATCTTCCAAATCATAATAAATCGGCATATCAAGAGATTTGTTGTTAATGCATTCAAGGCAAGCCTTTGCCTCTTTTTCTGCATCGCCGACGCTGTCTGCGTAACTGTACCGGTACACACCAATCATCATATTTTCACTTTTTGCGTTTTTGTAATGGCTTTCAAACATACTGTCTTTCTGACTTGATTCTCTGCCATAGCCTGTCCTTATAATGACTGCTTTTATACCGTCGTTTTTCATTTTACTGAAATCAATGTTTTGCTGAAATTCAGAAATGTCAACACAAGATATTTTTGCCGTATTTATGCCTCCTTAACAAAGTTTATAACTAAACTCCTTGATGTCGATAGCAGCGGTGTTCTGAATGGCATTACCGGATATATTGGTAGCCGATAGCTTTGTTATGTAAAGTAGCGGATATACGGTTATATCCTTATCCTTATATTTGCTTATGTCAAAAGCAATATTTTTTGTAATATAGCTTGTGTTAAAGATTATATTCGTTTTACCGTAGTCCAACGATGAATCTAAATATTCGTAAACAAGTTTGCCCGCTTCGTTTTTATAAGAAACCTGTACGGCAGGGAAGATTCCGAATGCTTTGTATTCACTTACTTTTGCGGTAAGTTTCAGATATAATACTTCATTTGTATTATTTTTTAAATTAATTTTGTAGCCTCGTCTGTAAGCAACTTTTGCAAAATCTATGTTATTGATACATTTTAGGTCGTCAACGGTATATGTCGGTAATTCCGAATAATCGTTAAGATTAAGTTTTAAAATATCCGGATTTTCGGAGAGATTATCTGTTACTGTAAGGTAATTTAACCCATCGCTGTTTTTCATATAGCTGTTGATGACAGGAGAAATCATTTTTATGTCAGTCATAGATTTATCTGTTACTGTTTCGCCGTTAATTTTAATTATATTAAGCGGATTGTCATATTTCTGCTTAAGAGTGTTATACTCGTTTAAATTTGTATAATTGTAAAATTTATCTTCTTTATTTTCTTTGTTTTTGTCTGTATATGTATAAACATACGGCAAAAAACAAACATTGTACATATCCGGACCTTTGAGAGAATCACAAACAGATACATCAATAATATTGTTAATGTTGTTTTTGCCGGCAATTCTGATAGAACTCTCTTCAAATGAGTTCCAATAATCATAGCAGCTTGTTATATTGCCTTGAATATAATTGTTGTGATTATTATCAGTTAAAAGAATACCGGCGGCATTATTTAACGGCTTTTCTCCGTTTTTAAGTCTTGAACCTGAAATAAAGTTATTGGCAAGGCTTTGAAAACCTGTAATTACACAACTTTTGCAATTAGTCATCATAAGTCCGTGTCTGCCGTTTTGCTGTACAGACACATTACTTAAATTAATACAAGAGGCATTACTTAAAGTATTATCCATATTTACACCGTCGCCTCTGTTGCCCCATGATTTTATATTTGTGCCGTTAAAGCCGCCAATATTAATTTTAATACCGTGCTTGCGGTTCTGATGTGTATCAAGATTTACAATTTTATTTCCGTATCCTCCGTTGTACAAACCGCACTCGCCGTTTTCGTATGTACGAATATTAGAAAGATGACAGCCGATACATGTAGTTTCCAATTTTATTCCGGACAAAGGGCAATTGGAAACATTGATGTTTTCAATTGTGTTATCGGAAGAATTACTGTTGCTTATTTTAATACCGTGATATTTGTAATCATCTTCTGAAATTTTACCCTTAACTGAAAAAGAGCTTAGAGTGCAGTTTGATGAACCGGTGATATGAATTATACAATCGTCATTTTTATATTTATATTCATTCGTTTCACTGTCTTTATCATCATTGTGTTTGATTATGGTTTTGTTAATACCCGCACCAAAGATTTTAAGGTTAGGTTTTTCAATTGTTAATTTACCGACTTTATAAATACCTGCGGGAATATATACTACCTTATTTTCTTTTATTGCTTTTTGCAGTGCGTCGGTATCGTCGTTTACGCCGTCACCTACAGCTCCGTAGAACTGTGGAATTGAGAAATACGATGAGTATGAAAATGTTACAGCTTTTGTAGAAGTCAAATCGTTATACTTGCAAAGAGTACCGTCGGATGTCAGAATAAAGCGTATGTTATTAACGATTGTCATAATGAACGAAATTTTGTTATTTTCGCCGTTTCCTATTTCTCCCGTGTAAAGTGTGTCACTGTCAATGTAAGTCAGCAAGTCAGTTACTGAGTTTACAGTTCCTACATTGCAGTGCTTTTCGTAATTTTCAAGATTGTTGTTAGTCATATTTATACCTCCAAATAGATTATTGTATAACTTAAAAAGTTACTTTGCTTTCAAAAAATTAGCAGATAATTTATTTAAATTATCTGAATAAAGTATTATAATTATCTCGTAACTTTTCAAGTTACTTTTATTATAGCAAGCGTTTTGTAACTTGTCAAGATATTTTAAACAGTGTTGCATAAGATTTTTTCTTGACAAGTTACTTTTACAGCTATATAATTATGGAAATGATTAATTTAAACACAAAAAGGTGATATTATGACTGTTGGTGAGCGTATAAAAAAAATCAGACAACAAAATGCGATTTCTCAAACGGAGCTTGCAAATGCCTGCAAAATAAGTAAACAAACATTATATAAATACGAAAATAATATAATAACCAATATACCGTTTGATAAAATAGAATTGATAGCCGACTGTTTATCTACATCTCCGTCTTATATAATGGGGTGGGCGGAATATGATTTAAGCAATGTAAAAAATATTGTATCTATGCCGGAAATGGTAAAAGTTCCTTTGGTTGGTACAATTGCCTGCGGTGAGCCTATACTTGCGCAGGAGAACATTGAAGACTATATAAATATGCCCGAAAAAACCAAAGGTACATTTGCACTAAGATGTAAAGGCGACAGTATGATTAATGCTCGCATATTTGACGGAGATATAGTATTTATAAGGGAACAGCCGGAGGTAGAAAACGGAGAGATAGCAGCGGTACTCATTGACGATGAGGCTACTTTAAAGCGTGTATATAAAACAGAATTCAGCATAGAACTCAGACCCGAAAATCCTACCTACAAATCGCTTTATTATCAAAAAGATGAGATGAACAAAGTCCGTATTCTGGGCAAAGCAGTAGGTTTTTACAGTAATGTGTTGTAATATTTTATACTCGATTATATCAACAAAAATAATTGGTAATCACTGATTAAAAAAATTTATTAATTATAAGAAAGAAAACCAAATACTTTGACAACAAAACGGTAAAATCAACGCAATATTGTAAAACAAAATTAATTATGCCTACACAATTCGACATACCATTTTTTGGTAATGTGATATTATAATGTCACAGGGACAAACCCCTGATGCTTAAAAGACACGGGATGGTAAGGTTGACTTTTTTATTTAACAATGATAACAAAATCACTGAAATACCAATAATAAGAATACGACCTAACAAGGCTCAGCCTCGAAAACAATTTGACGAAGCCTCTCTTACATCATTATCGCAGTCCATAACAGAAAACGGTATCTTGCAGCCGCTGACTGTCAGAAGGGCAAGTCAAAGTGAATATGAGCTGATTGCCGGTGAACGCCGTCTTCGTGCGTCGGTTATGGCAGGACTTAAAAAAGTGCCGTGCATAATCGTTAAGTGTTCTGACAAAGAGTCTGCGATCTTTGCTCTCCTTGAAAATCTACAGCGTAGCGACCTCGGCGTGTTCGAGGAAGCTCGCGGGATTTCAAGACTTATACGAAGATTCGGACTTACTCAGGAAGAGGCGGCTCAAAGGCTTGGCAAAACTCAATCTACCATAGCCAACAAACTCCGACTTTTGAGGCTTACATACGAAGAACAGGAGCTTATTATTTCGGCAGGTCTTACGGAGCGCCATGCCAGGGCATTACTCCGAATAGAAGACGAGGGCAAAAGGCGAGAAGTCCTAAGCAAGGTAATAGCTCTTAATCTTAACACTCAACAGACCGACAATCTTGTAGGCGAAGTTTTGAATGACTGCCCAAAGCATATTAAAAGTATGGGAAGCAGTAAAGCGGTGATAAAAGATGTGCGAATTTTTGTAAACACCATCAACAAAGCGGTAGATACAATGCGCCTTGCAGGTATTGATGCCAAAGCAGTCAAAAGTGAAAACAACAACTATATCGAATACACAATTAAAATTCCCAAAAAAACCGCAAGCGATAATAAATCCGCTTAAATTTACTAACAAGAGGGTGCGAAAGCATCCGTTCCACTCATACCCATTTCCTTATCTAAACCCCTTGCAAACAGCCGTACAGTGTAAAAAACTGTACGGTTGTTTGCGTTCGCAATTAATAATTTTTTGCCGTTTCGTTCAAGCCGCCGAACAGCAGGCTGTTCGGCTACAGAAAAATTTTGTTAGCAGACAGTATCGTTGGCTTTGCCCACACCCACAACTTTTGAAAGGGGCGACCAAACTTTCATAATTGTAACGGACAAGGTATGAAAATTTTGACATTATTATAAGTCGGTGTTAAAATAAAATTACATTATAATGAAAAGGAATGATTTGTATGTCTAAGGGAGATATTGCAAAGCAAAATTTTATGAACGGTTACAATTGTTCTCAAGCGGTTTTGCTTGCATTTTGCGAGGATTTTGGACTTGAAAAAGAAACGGCATTAAAAATTTCCGAACCGTTCGGCGGAGGTATGGGCAGAATGAGAGAAGTTTGCGGTACTGTTACAGGTATGTTTATGGTGATAGGTCTTGCAATGGGTAATGACAATTCTAAAGACAATACCACAAAGAAAAATGTTTATAAATCGGTTCAGGAGCTTGCCGCAAAGTTTAAAGAAGACAACGGCTCTATTATTTGCAGAGAACTTTTAGGTTTTCAGAAAAACAATAAGGAAAGTTATGTGCCGTCAGAACGCACCAACGAATACTATAAAAAGCGCCCTTGCCCCGAACTTTGCAAGTATGCGGCAGATATTCTTGAAGAATATCTTAAGAAAGAAAACCTCATTTAAACAACTGTTATTATATAAAATATATGATTTTGTGAATTGTCAACCAAAATTCAATTGCAGGTTGACAATTCGGCAAAACCGAGTTATAATATTGTCAACTTAATAAACCAAATAGGTTGACGATAAGGAGAAAGAACAATGTTAGAGGTAAAATCAAAGGCAACATCAAAAAGCAAAGCCGCTTTGCTTGATTTAGTATTTGTGGCACTCTTTGCCGCTGTAATGACAGTTTGTGCGCAAATTCAGATTCCGTTCGGAGAAGTTCCGTTTACACTTCAAACTCTCGGTGTATTTATTGCAGCGTCATTACTCGGTTGGAAAAGAGGTACACTCAGTGTTATAGTTTATGTACTTCTCGGTCTTGCCGGTGTTCCTGTGTTTGCAGGTTTCAGCGGAGGTATAGGTGTACTTTTCGGACCGACAGGCGGATATATTATCGGCTTTATTTTTACAGCTTTAATTGTAGGTCTTATGACAGAAAAACTCGGCAAAAAACTTTGGGTTGAAATTGTTTCTATGATTTTGGGCCTTGCTATTTGTTATGCATTCGGCACAGTATGGTTTATGTTCCAAATGAAAATGGGACTTGTTGAGTCACTTTTACTGTGCGTAGTTCCTTATCTTATTGCTGACGCACTCAAAATTGCATTTTCAGCTGTATTGGTAAATCGTCTTGACAAAGTTATCAAGCTTTAATCTGCGACCGCACCACAGCCTTTGCATACAATTTTTCGTAGGAAAAGGCTACAGCAGTGATTTTGTGCAGAATATGACAAATGTAATTGAATATCTGAATAAAGAAAATCCGCTGATTACCTTAACGGGCAGTTGTAATGATGTTCTTTGCAGTAAATGCCCGAATAATAAATCACAGCTTTGTGCCGATAATGATAAAGTGGCAAGTTTTGACAATGCTTGTCTGAAAGAATATAATTTAAAAATCGGTGACGAAATCGAGTGGCTTGCGCTTAAAGATATGGCAAAAAGCAGGATAATTTCACAAGGAAAACTTAGTGAAGTCTGCAAAAATTGTCAGTGGAAATGTTACGATATTTAATAAGCTTACAACATCCCCATATAAAAAATC
>ENA-UEQS01001302-UEQS01001302.1-human-gut-metagenome-genome-assembly--contig:-NODE-1302-length-16348-cov-7.270481_pt1 | contig 16348 bp, 17 predicted proteins | sample MGYA00242953_ERZ507953 | MGnify/ENA primary metagenome ERZ507953 (study PRJEB26167, sample SAMN06115474) | human gut metagenome | host: Homo sapiens | place: China:Jiangsu | collected 2016-07-06...
CTCCTGCTGCGGGCGCTCTGAATAATGAAAGGACTAAAATTTCTTTGATGTTTGATGAGTTTATTATGCTTCCAAGGCCAAGAAAGAAGGCTATAATATCATTGCCGACAAGTTTGAACAGACTGCAAACAATGAAAAAGAACATGCCAAACTGTGGTTCAAGCTGCTGCATGACGGTCAGGTTCCCGACACTATCACCAATCTGAAAGATGCTGCTGCCGGCGAAAATTATGAATGGACCGATATGTATGACCGCATGGCTAAGGAAGCTCACGAAGAAGGCTTTACCAAAATCGCTTTTCTGTTTGAGTCCGTTGCCAAAATCGAAAAAGGCCACGAAGAAAGATACAATGCCCTGCTCAACTCTTTGGTTGAAGGTAAGATTTTTGAACGTCCGACCAAAGTTATTTGGGAATGCGCTAACTGCGGACACCGTGTCGAGAGCCCGAAAGCTCCTGAAAAATGCCCGGTTTGCGATCATCCGCAGGCTTATTTCTTCGAATTGCAGGAGCAGTTCTAGCGGCAATTGCTGTTTAAGCAGCATATTTTGCAGAAGCTCGGAGGCCGCTTTACTGCGGTCTCTGAAAAAAACCGTTCAGATGCTGAGTCTGAACGGTTTTTGTTTTTACAAAAAAAGCTCCGTGCAAGACGGAGCTTTCTGCGGTAAAATGGTCTAATTACTCGGCAACTTTTAATTCACCGGCAACAGTTTTGCCTCTTTCGCTCATTAATTCATAGCTGATTTTAGCACCTTCATTTAAAGTTCTCATACCTGCTTTCTGAACTGCAGAAATATGTACGAAAATATCCTGACCGCCTTCATCGGGAGTGATGAAGCCATAACCTTTTTTGTTATTAAACCATTTTACTGTTCCTGTTGCCATTATCTTAATCCTTTTCACAAACAGGTTGATACGTTCGTTATAAATCCCAAAGGATTATAACGTATTAATCCTAGTATAACCATTTTAATATGCAAGAGATTTCTTTAATTGAAACTGAATATTTACATCTCTTGCAATTCGGGCTTTCGTTATTATAATTAAAGTGTTTTGTTAGTTTCTGGTAAGTTTGGAAAGGAAAAATCATGAAAAAATTACTTTACGGTGCAGCGCTTATTCTGCCTTTGGCGATGGCTGCCGCCAATGCCGATGCCTTTTGGCACCGCGATGTTCACCATAACGCGGAAGCCAACGCCGCGACTGTCAACGAAGCCGGCAATCAGGCCGCCCAACCGCAGCAAAAAGATATGAAACAAGGCAAACCCTGCAAAAAATGCGACAAGCATGACATGAAAGCAATGAAAAAAATGCAGAAGCGCAGTCCCGAACATTGGCTGGCCAAAGAAAACGCCGAGATTAACGAGGACTATAACGAAGCCGTTTACAAAATAGGCAAAACCTCCCTGCCCCAGGATGCCAAAGATTTGCTGCTTTCGCAAGCTCAGGCCAATAAAGAACTGGCGTTGAAACAGGCTAAAGAAAAAAGTGACCTGATGATGAAAAATATGGAAGCGAGGGAAAAATTTCGCGACCAGATTATGCAGGAAAAAAGAAACCGCAAGGCCGTCCGCGAGATTGAGGATATTCTTTAAAAAACCCGTTTTCGGCCCGGGTTATCGACTGCTGGCCTGAGAATGACTTGCCTGTCAATAAAAAGTCTGGTAGAGTTTACCAGACTTTTTTTGTGAGGAAAAATGATTGAAAATCAGGAAATAGATTATTCCAAGCTGTCTGAAATTCTGGCCGAAACAGAAGAACCCGCGTTTTTCAAGTGCTTTTTCAACGGAACGGCTTTGCGCAGTCTGAAAGCGGAGAATGCCGTTTTTAACGATTGCAAGATGTCTAGCATTGATTTTTCTTATTCCGATTTTAACGGTGCCGTTTTCAGAAACTGTGATTTAAATAACTGTAATTTTAACGGCTGCCGGCTGTTTGATGCCAAGTTTGAAAACTGCAAACTTTCCGGCAGCGATTTTTCCGATACCAGCAATCTCAACTGTGAATTTGAGCAATGTCAGCTATGCTATTGTTTTATGCCCTGCTTTAACTTCAAGAAGCTGACGCTTCGCGAACTTAACTTTAACGGGGCGGAGCTGAACGACTGCGATTTCCGCGATACGATATGGGAAGACTGCAGCATGCGGGAGGCGGTTATCCGCCAATGCCGGTTTAAGGGAGCCGATTTGCGCGGCTGCGATTTGGGCGGTCTGACATTTAGCGAAGCGGCCAATTTAAAGGGTGCTTACATTTCCAAAGCGCAGGCCAGCGACATTCTCGCTGCTCTGGCCATTACCGTCCTTTAAGGCTTTACATTATCGTTTTATAAATAACCTCTTGGCAAACAGGCAAAAAGTGTTTATAGTGGCGGCGTGCTTTCCGCATTGGGGCGGCGAGCCTTTAATTATGTCATATTAAAAAAGGAATAAACTTATGGGACTAAAAAACACAAGAGCCGGTAATTATCCGGAGTGGTATCAAAATGTTGTCAGCGAAGCCGATATGGCCGAGAATTCTTCCTCTCCCGGATGTATGGTTATTAAGCCGTGGGGATACGGCATCTGGGAACGCATCCGCGATGTTTTTGATGAAAAAATCAAAGAAACCGAACATGAAAACTGCTATTTCCCAATGTTTATTCCGTTGTCTTTCTTTCAAAAAGAAGCCGAGCATGTTGACGGATTTGCCAAAGAAATGGCTGTTGTCACCCATTCCCGCCTGTCAATGAAAGACGGTAAATTAACCCTGGATTCAAAACTGGAAGAACCTTTAATCGTCCGTCCGACTTCAGAAGCGATTATTGCCGACTCTTTTTCCAAATGGGTTAAGTCTTACCGCGACCTGCCGGTGCTGGTTAACCAGTGGGCCAACGTGGTACGTTGGGAAATGCGTCCCCGCCTGTTTTTGAGAACGCGCGAGTTCCTTTGGCAGGAAGGGCATACGGCTCATGCCAACGCCGCCGAAGCCGAAGAGGAAACCAAGCGCATGTTGGAGGCTTATCGCGATTTGTGCGAAAACACGCTGGCAATGCCGGTGCTGGTCGGCCGCAAGCCGGAACATGAAAAATTCCCCGGAGCCGTTGATACCTACTGCGTGGAAGCCATGATGCAGGACGGTAAAGCCCTGCAAGCCGGAACATCGCATTTTCTGGGGCAGAATTTTGCCAAATCGGCCAATATTTCCTTTATCAACAATCAGGGTCAGTCGGAATATGCCTATACGACTTCCTGGGGCGTTTCTACCCGTCTTATCGGCGGCGTTATCATGACCCATGCCGATGACGACGGAATGGTGGTTCCGCCGAAAATTGCGCCTTACCAGGTGGTTATCGTTCCGGTTATCAAAAAGCCGGAAGACAGCGAGGCGATTATGGCTTATATCAACAAACTGGCTGCCGCTTTGAAAACGCAGGCTCCGTTTGCCGAAAAAATTCGTTTGAAAATCGACCGCCGCGACAAAGCTTCGGTTGACAAGTTCTGGGAATGGACCCGCAAGGGAGCGCCGGTTATCTGTGAAATCGGCATGCGCGATGTTGAGGGCAATAAGGTTATGGTTAAGGAGCGGACCAAGCTCGGCACACCGGAAGGCAAACAAATTGTCGGATTTGACGAGTTTGTCGCCTCTGTTTCCTCTCGTTTGGAACAAATGCAGAAAGACATCTTCGCCAAAGCGAAAAATCGTCTGGAGCACAATATCCGCACGGATATTACCGGCCCTGCCGAATTCAAAAAATATTTTGCCGAATCGAATGTCTGGATTGAAGACAACAAACAGGGAAAAGTTGCTTTTGTTCGTGGCAAATGGAGCGGTGATCCGGAATCGGAAAGCATTTTGAAAGAAATGAAAATCACCATCCGCTGCATTCCGTTTGACCAGTCCGGTTCGGAAGGAATCTGTCTGCTGACCGGCAAGCCGGCAACCATAGACGTTATTTACGCCCGTTCTTATTAGGAGAAAATAATGAAAAAAGTTATTCTGACTGCAGGAATGCTGCTCTGGGCCGTTCATCCGGCTTTGGCGCAAAGTGCCGATCCGTCTTTATTGATTCACGAGCAGTTTGCCAAAATCGACACCAACGGTGACGGAGAAATTTCAGAAGAAGAATTTCTGGATTATAAAATGGAAGAAACCAAAAAAGTGACGGCTAAAGTTTTTTCCAAACTGGATACGGATAAAAGCGGCGGAATTTCGGAGGAAGAATATTCCCAAACCGTCAGCAACATTATCAACCAGTTGAAAAAACTGTCTCAGGGAATGACACAGTCAAATTAAAAAGGACTATAAAAGAAGCACCTCCGGGAGGGGGTGTTTTTTTTATATCTGAAATATCTATAATCTTTAGTCCTACAGAAAACGTCTCCTTATTTTGTATTGACACAGCTCGCCCTTTGTGTTAACCTGTATTCAGGCTTTGATTCAGTTATATCTGCGAGGTGTATCATGAAAACGATCGGTTCTTTTATGAGCGCTCTGTCGGCTGTCTTTCTTGGGGCGGCGGATGCGTGCGCCTCTTTGTCGGACGGAAGACTTTCTTCGGTCACCTCCCTCATAGACACAAGCCAAAACCAAGCCTTTGAATCTCAGCCTCCGGCTCAGGGTTTGCTGACGGCAGACCTTGAACCGGTTCACTCTTTCAAGCTTGCTTCCGTACAATTTATTACCGGCGGCGGCAATCTGACTTTTAATACTCCGGAGTTTCCCGACACCAGTACGGATAACTGCAAACGTTTCGGTTATACCCTCACCTCGTGTTCCGCAGGAAATCCGGCGCTCTTTTGCCCTTATAACGACAAATATTTCAAAGAATGCTGCGACAGCCGCTATCAATATGACAAGAAGGACTGCGCTTATCCGAGTACGGTCAGCGGCGACAGCTGCGGCGGCAAGTTTATGTGTTACTGCGACCGCAGTTTATATCCGGCAGAGAGTTGTGCCGAGCCGATGGTTCCATCCAATGACGTTTGTGTTGAAAGCGGAAAAAAATATTATTCCGGCTGCGTCTGTCCGGCAAATTATACGGAGAGCTGCACGGAGGCCAATACGGAAGGCCGGGGTACGGGCTGCACCTTTAACGGAGAAACGAAATATACCGGTTGTCAGTGCAAAGCAGGCTATAACCTGACCTGTGACGAACTTGGCCCGGTAACGCCGGGAGATTACTGCCTTTCCGGCGGGGTGAAATATTACAACAACTGTAAGACCTGTGAAAACAAATGCACATTGGATGAGTGTCCTGCCGGGGTCAGCTGCACTCTGGAAGACTGTTCGGGAAAATATTGTGCGGTCGGCTGTGCAGTAGGAAGTTATGACCTGGACAATTACTGGTGCGGCGGAGCGCTGAGATGCTGGGTCAAACCGTAAAACGGGCGCAGGGCCCGAAGAAAGATAAAACAACTGATTAAGGAGAAAGACCATGAACAAGAATTGTAAGATGACAATAGGAGCAATGCTGTTGTTGACAACGGCTTTCTCCGCATTTCCCGCAAATGCCCAGACGTGCGCCGTGCCCCCTACCTGTGAAAGTCTCGGATATGACAAATCCGCCGACGAGTGCAGCGGTCTGGCTCAATTGAAATGTCCGTTCGACCAAAGCAAATATTTTTGTACGGCTTATCGTAATGCCGGCGAAGGGGAACCCATTGCCGTCGGCGATATTGCCTATTCGGACGGAACATATTCTGCCGTACCTATTCCAACTAAAATACCTGTCGGTGTGGTTTACAGTACTTCAGGATTGATTGTTGCTTTATCTCCATATAAAACGAATGTCAATCCAGGCTCAGGTCTGTCTGCTACAGCATGTCAGTCTTTTACCACAAACGGCAAGAATGGGTGGACAAATCCAACTTTGGAGGAACTGCAATCTGTTTATGCCAATAGAAGTAAAGTTGAAACGACTTTAGCGACCTTGTCAGCAACACCTCTGGGGACAGAAAAATATATTTATGATGTTAGTAGTTATTGTCCCGATTATTTAGTGTTTGCTACAGGTAAAACTGATAATTGTAGTAATGGTGCCGTACTTCGTTGCGTAAACACGCTGGCTAAAATTGCCGGAGGCACAACACCTACAACTACCTACAAAGTCGGAGACACTTATGTTAAAGACGGTGTTGCTTTAGGAACAGTCGTTTCTGTTGACAGTACCGGACAGCATGGAAAACTGGCAATATCAAGAGGAAGCACGACGTCAACCAGTGAAGCTTCTACCCTATGTAATGGCATGACGGCCGGAGGAGCAATTTGGGGATTAGCTAGTTGTCCGCACGCTTGTCAAATCACACCCGGCGGAACATTTTACACATCGGACTGTGGCTATTGCAGTTGCGTCGGCACATCTGACTATTGTTATTCAGGATCATCGTCCGGTTCAAAAGGTGTCGTCTGCTCTGCACCGTTTTAATAACGCTGTTTGCAAAAAAACCGGGCCTCAAGGCTCGGTTTTTTCGATGACGACTGCTTCATTGGGATTGAGCGTATAAGTTTTATAGCGGATATAATCCCCGGCGTGAAAGGTTTCTCCCTGCGAACGGTAGTCCTTGATATAAATCAGGTTTCCGTTTTCGAGTTCCAAAAACTGGGTATCGAACTGAGTTATCAGCGGAAAGCCCAAAATCAAAAAGGTCGTAAACCGGCAGCGCATGGTAAAATCTTCAACAATGCGGCCGTCTTTATAGCCCGAGAGGATTAATCCGCGGGTAGAAAGAACCTGATTGTTTTCAGGAGCTATCCGGGATGACGGCGTTCCCATCGTGATTTGATAAATTTCATCAGGACAAGCTTTATAAGTCTGGTATCCTTCAACGGGATAACCGTTGCCGACCGCACCGTCAATCCGAAGGTTCTGGGCATATTTATGAGCACCGTCCGCAAACGTAAAAACGCAGCATTTGAACGGAATAAACGTATCCGAAACAAAGGTAACATTTTTATAGACTTTTTTAACCGTAGTTCGGCCATGATTATCGAGCAACAGTTCTTCAGCCCAGTTGTCTTCCTCTTTTTGACAGGAATTCAATGTTACAGCACCGCCCAACAGCAGCAACAAAATAATAAAATTTTTCATAACGTTTAGTTTTAATAATTAAATATTTGAACTGTTTATAGGTTTTTTTACAACGAAAATCAATATTTAAATCTTTCCGGCTGCGATTATATCTTCGAATAAATTGAAAGAAAGAGAGATAAAAAATGCACAAAAATTCCTTATCAGGCTATTTGTTTGCCCTGACGGCGGTTTTTTTCTGGAGTATCAATCTGATTATTGCCAGCTCGTTCGCAACTTCGCTGATGCCGATGGAGATTGCTTTCGGCCGGTGGCTGATTGCCGGAGTTATTCTGTTGTTCATTGCCAGAAAAAATGTCAAAGAGAGTTTTTCCGACCTGCTGCGGCACTGGAAACTGGTTCTGGCGTTGGCAGTTACCGGCATGGTGTTTGACAACACGCTGGTTTATTATGCCGGACGGACAGCCTCGGCCATTGATATGGGATTATTGGACGTTACCGGGCCGATATTCTTGGTTTTTCTGTCCCGCATTTTTCTGAAAACTCCGATTACCGGGCGGCAATGGCTGGGGCTGGCCGTTGCCCTTTTCGGCGTAACGGTTATTATCTTAAACGGCAATTTTACCCGGCTAAAAAACTTTCAATTCGTACCGGGCGATTTTTTAATGCTGTTAAACACTTTTTCTTTTGCCGTATATTCTTTTCTGCAATACAAAAGGCCGCCGCAGATTTCGCAATCATCCATGCTGGCGGCGACGGCCGTGGTCGGCGCCGCTATTCTTCTGCCGCTCATGCTGCTGACGACTCCTCCCGCACTACTGCGCCGTTTTAACGGGGAAGATTTGGCGGTTATTTTCTATCTCGGCGTTTTTAATTCCGTTTTGTCTTATTTGGCTTGGAACAGTGCACTGGCGGCCATCGGCAACGTTAAGACGTCAATTATTTATTATTTGCTGCCGTTATTCAGCGGGGTGGAAGCCTATCTGTTTCTGGGAGAAAAGCTGTACAGTGCCGATTTCATCGGCGGCATACTGGTAATCGGCGGCATTGCCCTTGTCAGCCTTAAGCGCAAAGCGACAGAAAAATAAAGCTTGTTATTTAAATTAATCCCTGTATAGTGGCGCTTGAGATTCTTGCAGCTCTTCTTATTTAAAGATTTTCTTATCAATGGATTTGTTTAGAGTTGGCACTGTTTGTCAAAATAAAGCAGTGTTTTAGATTTTCGTATGTATAAACAATTTATTGAAAGAAAACAAAATGTCAAATTTTGCCGACTTGGGCCTGCCCGAGAAAATTCTAACCGCGCTTAATGCCATTCACTTTAACACACCTACCCCGATACAGCAACAGTCAATTCCCGTGGCGTTGCAGGGACATGACATTCTCGGTTCCGCACAGACAGGCACCGGAAAAACCGCTGCCTTTGCCATTCCGATGATTGTCCACCTGTTGGAAAACCCGTTATCCTGCGCATTGGTGCTGCTGCCGACGCGAGAGCTGGCACAACAGGTTATTTCTGCGGCCCGGTCAATGCTGGAAAAAGATTCCGAAATTGTTTCCGCATTGCTTATCGGCGGAGATTCCATGTTTAAGCAATTGCAGCAGCTGAAACGCAATCCCCGTTTGATTGTCGGCACTCCGGGGCGAATAAACGACCATTTGCTGCATCGCAGTCTGGTTTTAAATAAAACTGATTTTCTGGTTTTAGACGAGACAGACCGTATGCTGGACATGGGTTTTGGCATTCAGCTCGAACAGATTGCCAAATTTCTGCCTGCCAAGCGTCAGACACTGATGTTTTCGGCAACTCTGCCCGTCAATATCATCAGCCTGTCACGCAAATATCTGACCAACCCGGTAAGAATAGCCATCGGTTCGACAACCGCGGCGGCGGACAATATCCGCCAGGAAATCGTCAAAACAAATGATGCGCAAAAATACGGAGAACTGATGAAACAGTTGAAAGAACGCGACGGTTCGGTTTTAATTTTTGTTAAGACCAAATTCGGGGCAGAAAGACTGGCTGCCAAACTCAACAAAGAAAATCAATCGGCCGACGCCATTCACGGCGATTTGCGACAAGCCAAACGAGAAAGGGTTATCGCCAATTTTCGCAAGATGAAAAGCCGTATTCTGGTGGCAACGGATATTGCCGCCCGAGGGCTGGACATTCCGCATATTGAAAGCGTGATTAACTATGACCTGCCGCAATGCCCGGAAGACTATATTCACCGCATCGGCCGGACGGCACGGGCGGGGGCTTCCGGAATTGCCGTTAATCTGCTGACTCCTAAAGATGCTTCTCAGTGGAAGGCCATTTATAAGCTGATGCATCCGTCAGCCAATGCCGACACGAAACCGGCCGTCGGCGAAGATTGCCCGATTGATCTTACGCCGCTGAATGCCGGGCAGTCTCTGCCCAAAAGCAAAGCCAAGGCAAAAGGAAAAAATCCGTTTAAGCCTTATGCCCCGGACAAGAAAGCCAAAAGCCGCACCAAATTCGGGCCGAAAGGCAAAGCAGCTGTCGCAAAAGCGGCTAACGGAAACCGCAGGACAGTAAAACTCCGTAAAAAGGCAGCGTAAAGAAAATCCCCGTATCAACCGGGGATTTTTTTGTGCCAGCCGGGAGCAGCACGGTTATACAGGGGCTGCTGCCTGTCGTGCGGATAACACCAGATGCCGCAGACTGTCGGTGTTTTGCAGCCGGTGGTTTCCGGCGTGGTAAAGGGAATGTTTTTTATTTTGCAACGGGCCAAATCGGCAAGTATCCCGGCTTCCATATACTGTCCGCTGATGCCGTATCTGTCTGTCCGGGCAATGTGCGGGCTTTGAGCAAAACGGGACCGCAGCCGCTCAAACAATGCCCGATGCTGCGGCAAAACAAGATTTTCTCCGCCATGCAACAGAGCGGCAAAATCATCCGTCATCAACGGGTTATTCCAACCGCCGCCGAAAAGCAGAAAATATTCCGGCATCATAACGTCTTCCGGAATATATGACAAAGAATGAAAGAAGACATAACTGCTTAAATATTCAACCGTCCGCAACACATCTTCCGCCTGATAACCGCTGATATCCGGCAGACGGTACCATGACGGGTCTGACGATTTGGGCGGACGGGACAGATAAAAATTTTCGCCGGTTTCGCTGACGGCAGTTTGGTTAAAGAGTTTATCCAGCAAATCGGTTTGGACACGACCTTTTTTGCCGTAACGGCCGTCTTTGTCATAAGGGGCGCCGAAACAGGTTCGGGTTATGGTGTCGGCGAAGTGGTTAAACGGCCCGACGTCCCAGCCGAGAAGAATATCTTTTCCGGCGCCGTTCTGACTGATGAGCGCAATATTTCCGGTGTTTCCGCCATTACAGAATGCAACCGGAAAAACACCTTTCTCCCGCAGGCTCGCGGCCAGGTGAAAATTATGCATGGGAGCCAGCGGGGCACCCTCCCCGCCGTTCATCAGATCGTCAGAACGGAAATCATAAATCACGGGAACTCCGGTCAAATCCGCCAGCAGGTTAGGATTGCCTATTTGCAGCGTATAAGGCGGCAAATCTCCGGCAATGGAAGGCGGAAAATGATCGCAGGTCTGTCCGTGGAAACCGATGGCGTCAACTTCATCTTTCGGCGTATTGCTCCGGGCAAGCAGCTCATTGACCGCCCGGGCGATCAGTGAGGTATATTCGTTTACAGTTTCGGAAAAAAAAGTATCCCGTGCAAAACTTTCCATATCGGCGGCAGTTTGCTTCAACTGTCCGCGCAGGCGGCGAAACCGGTCAGACAATTCTGCCGGATAAGCCAGAGTATGAGCAGCCAAATCGCAAATATTTACCCCATCAAAGGCTGTCAGGACAACATCGACGGCATCAAGCGAATTGCCGGTCATTACGCCGATTGTTTTGATAACGGACATAAAAATTGTCTCCATAAATGCATTATGGAGACAGTATAGAAGTTTTTTAATTAAAAGTCGGTTAACAGCCCAGCCGCGCCAGACACTCGGTATCCCAGCAGCCGACCGTGCTGATGTTATGCAGATTATGCACGTAGTTGGTAAATTCGCGTTTGAACAGTTTGGCGTCGCCGAACCCCTGGGAAATATATGCCGCGGCAGCCAAGTCGGCATAGGTTTTGGCATCGGGATTGATTGAAGCCAGCACGTTCAGTTTTTTTATCATCAGCTGTTTGTATTTGAAGTTGTCTTCGCCGAGAACTTCCGTCGAGCTGATGTCTTCCATCGTTTTACGAATATTATCGCCGTTGCGGCCAATCTGAAATTTGGCCAGGCTGGCATCATAGTTGACCAGAGCGTCAAAATTTTTGACTTTGTTGACAATTGTCACAGCTTCTGCCTGAGGATATTCATTCTGAAGGGTTTCCAGCAACAGGGAAAAAATATGTCCCTTATTATTTTTGGCCTCTTCAATCGCTTTGATGAAGACTTCACCTTTTGTTTCCTTAACCAGAGCTACCATGACCAACACTCCTTCAAGCCATAATTATATTCGCGTTACGTTATGTTTATAATATAACATATTTTGCGGCCCGGCTCAACAAATTTTTGTAACAAAACTGAAACATTTTCAGAGAATGAAATGACGATGTATAAAATGACGCAGCTTTTTGACCCAGCTGGCATAAAACGGCGAGGACAATTCCGCCGGAAGTTCCTTTTCATCAAAATGATAATAAAAATTACGACTGTCGGTTCCGACCGACTGCGGCATACGCTCGACGGCAATATCCGCCCTTTTGTCTCTGGGTAAGCGCAGCAGACTTAAATTTTCGCAGTGGAGAAGGACAAACCGGCCGCTGCAGCCGTCTTTGGCCCGGACATAAATGACCCCAGAATTGCGCAGATCAACCCGGCCGGAAAAATCCTCTTCAAACTTGACGGCCTGAATGGACGGACAACCGGACAGGTTGATGCTGCCGGCCGCATGAGCCCCGACTTCAACCTTTTGCAGCGCCAAGGCGGAGGCCAGGTCTATCTCGCCTTTGAAACCGTCGGCAATGTCAATATGCTTAATGCCCTGCCGGCGGTTATGTTCGCGGACGGAAATACGGCCGCGGCAGTCATCGCCGATTTCAACATTTTCGGCCAAAACGGAATCAATAAACAGTGAGCCGCGAAAAGAATCTCCGATAATGACGTCTTTCTTGCCCCAATTTTCACTAAGACGGATAACGGCATAGCAGTAATATCCGGTTTTTATCCGGTGAAAACAGGAATCCCGCACATCCAAAATGCCGCTGTAAACATCACCAAGCGTCATTTCAAAGCATTTGCCGCTATGGATGCAGAAAATATCGCAGCGACAGTTATTTCCGAGTTTGATGTTTTGTATATCGGAGCGGGAAAAATTCAGACTGCCGCGAAAGCTGTCGCCGATTATAAGCGTTTCGACAAAGCGGTTGTCTCGCAGATCTATCGCCGCGTGCGAATTGCGGCTGACAATCAGCTTGGAAACGATGGCATGACTCAGATTCAAACTGCATTTTTTGGCAGAGGAAGGAACTATCAGCTTGCGTTTGCGGAAATTATTCAGAGTTACGGCCAACGTATCGTAATTTTTAAACAGCCGTTCCAGACGGGAAGCCGTCAGTTCGGACGACGTATAGTAAGTTTCTTTCCCGTCGCGTTTAACCACGTTAAGGCTCAGATTCAGCGCGGCCTCTGCCGTCAGACTGTAATGATAACGGCGGACAAATCTTTGAATAACCCGGATATGGTTGCTGTCGTTTTCGGCGCCGCGATACGGCGTTACGGACGAAATTTTTCCCCGGCAAAGTTCGATGGTGGCCAACGGCGTGCTGTATTTATCGCGCAAAATCATCAGGCATTCTTTTCCCAGAACCCGGGTTATCTGGTAGCCTTTCTCCAGTTTATACATCACGTTGCCGTCGGCCGCTGTCACTTTTCCTCTCCCGTTTAAGCATTTTTAACGGGGCAGAATGTAAGTTCAAAACCCGTGAATTCAAGGCTTCGGCAAAAAAAATGTCCTCGCGGGCGGATTGTGGAGAGTGAGGCATTTTTATTTGCTTCTTTGGGGAAACTAATGTATCAATAGTGTCAGGAGAAATTTATGCGCCATATTTGTTACTCATCTGAAGTTTATCATCTTGATCCCCGGGATTTGGCCGTGCTTGCCGACAGCCCCAAAAGCTGCAAGGCAGACTGCGCGGACAAGGTTGTTATCCTCATCGGGGAAAAAGACATTTATGATGCGCAGAAACCGGTGATTTATGACACGCTGCTCAAAGGGCGCAGTTTGGTGGAAAAAGCCGTTGCCGACGGCAGGGACTTTATTCCGGTCCGCATTGCCTTTATCTCCCGAACGGCAGCATGGGACTTTGTATCACCGCTCATCCGGGTGCTGCGTTACAAATACAAGGCTTATTCCAGCAATATTTATCACATCAATCCTTTTGAAATCCGGCGGCTTAAAATCGAGCGCAGTTTCCGCACGCCGGAAAATGCCTATCAATTCTCCAATCCCAAATACAAAATGCCCGAGAGCGAACGCAAAAAGCTCTATCGGCAGCTGGCGGACAGCATGCGCCGGAACGGCTATGACGACCGCTTTCCGCTGGATATCATGCTCTGTCGCAATCTGGGCATTCAGGATACCCTTAATCAGGGGCATCACCGGATGGGCGTGGCTATCGACTGCAACATTCAAAGGGTTTCGGTGATGTTTTCCGCCGCCGGGCAGGCTCCGCGTTTTCTGCATCCGTTTTTCAAAATAATTGCCCGCTTTAATTTATGGTTTAAACATTTGTTCCAAAAATGAGACTGTCTGATGAAGAAAATTATTCATGTGTCAAACTTTAACTTAATCCGGCTCAAAGGATGTTTTCAGGTCGGTTTCCCGTTCAAAATCTCCAACGGGCTTATTCGCAACGGCTATTCGGTGCTGAATTATCCTGACCGGGATTTGTGCCGGATGTTCGGTTTCGGACACATGAATTTTATCGGACGGAACAGACTGAACAAGCATTTAATCAACTTCTGCAAAGTTACCGAGCCGGATGCAATTTTAATCGGGCATGCCGATTTAATCAGCAATGAAACCCTGTTTGAAATCAAGCGGCTGTTTCCGGCTCTGAAAATCATGCAATGGAGCTGTGACTGGATAGTTCCCGGCTATGCGGAAAGAAACATCAAAGCGGTTTCTTCGCGTCTGGAAGCGGTTGACATGACGCTAATCAGCACCGGCGACCGCAACCTGCTGCAGCAATTCAAGCGCCCCGGAAAAGCGGTCGGCTATCTGCCCAACATGGCTGACGACAGTCTGGAAACCGGGCGGGCTTTCGAGCATAAAGAGCTTCCCTATGACATAATGCTGTGCGCCAATACCGGGAAACGCCAGTTTTGCGGGCGGGACGAGGAACTGGAAAGCATTATCGACGAAGCTGACCGGAGAGTGCCCGGGCTCAAATGGAAACTCGCCGGCATTAAGAATACGCCGGCGCTGAACGGCTACGCCTATATTAAGGCGCTGGGCGAGAGCGCCATGGGCTTTAATCTCAGCCGGCTGAACGATATTTATCTTTACAGTTCGGATCGCATGGTACACGCCATGGCCAACGGTCAGCTCACATTTTTGGATCGCCGCAACGGATTTCAGGATCTGTTCAGCGAAGAAGAAGCCGTATTTTATGAAACGCCGGACGAATTTTATGACAAGCTTAAATTTTATAAAAACAATCCTCAGGCCCGCATGAAAATTGCCGCGGCCGGACATGAAAAAATTCATCGGGAATACAGCAATGTCGCGGTTACCAAATATATGGCGGAATTGCTTTTCGGCGAAAAAACTTCGGCTCCCCGCCCCTGGCAGATTTTGTTAAAGGACTGAGACAATGGATTACAATCACCGGACGGCCGCAGAACTTTGGCAGCGCTTTACCGAACGGCATCAGGCGGAAATGACGCCGGCCATTCTGAAAGCCGGAGAATTCGCTTTAGAAGCCCACCGCGGGCAAAACCGCAAAATTGATTGTCTGCCCTATGTTTCGCACGTTTTTGACGTGGCGGAAATTCTGCTTGGCTGCAAGGCATCGGAAAATCTGGTCATTGCCGGCATTTTGCATGATATTCTGGAGGACACATCCCAAACGGCCGATGACATCCGTGCCCTGTTTCCGGCGGAACAAGGCGAAGCCATACTGCATATTATCATGGCCGACAATGAAAGCGATAAGGAGGCTCCCTGGCAGGAACGGAAAATGGAAACCATTCGTTATGCCGAAACGACGGAAGAAACCGACGGACTTCTGCTTATCTGTGCCGATAAAATTTCTAATCTGAATTCAATGGTCTGCGGTTTGGAAAGCGGCGGCAACCTGGTCTGGCATTATTTTCACAGCCCGAAAGACCGCCAAATTTGGTATTATGAAACACTGTACAATATTTTTCGCCAAAAGCTCACGACTTACGACTGTTTGCTCAAGCGTTACTTTAACCTTCTAAACCTTATCCGGTAGCTTAATAGCGGATAATCTGATTTAAAATCGGATCGCGGTCAATAAACTGCAGAGCACGGGCGAAACTGTCCGGTTCGCTCAGTACGGTGTAATAATTGGCTTTAATTCCGGGTGCCATTTGCAATGCATTGATAAAGTCTTCCTTTGACAGAGGATCCTGCTTGACGTAATTGAAAAAGCCGGTAATTGACAGGATATCCCGGACATTGGCCGTGCTGGGATTATTTTGCAGCAAGGCACAAAGATAAGTCGCAACTCCGACCTGAAGACCATGCATCCGCGGCCGGCGGGAAACCGCATCCAGCCCGTGAGAAATCAAATGCTCCGAACCGCTGGCCGGACGGGAACTGCCGGCAATTTCCATGGCAATGCCGCTGGTCAGCAGCGAATTAACCAGACTGCGCTGGAAAGACGGTTCATTGATATCGGTGCTGTGTTTGTTAAACAGCAACGTCAGCGAATTGTAAGACAGCAGCGACGCAAAGTCGTTGTAACGGTCAAGTTTGCGTTCGGCGGCCTGCTTCCAGTCATAGAGAGCGGTAATTTTGGAGACCATATCCCCTACTCCGGAATAAAGGCATATCTGCGGCGATTCACGAACGACTTCCAAGTCAGCGACGACGCCGAAAGGAATGCTGGCTTTAACCGTCTTTCGCTTACCGTCAACAATCAACGAAGAATTCGGACTGCAAAAACCGTCGTTGGAAGTGGACGTCGGAACCGAAACAAAGGGCAGCTTGAGCAGATGAGCGCTGAATTTGGCAAAATCAAGCGCCTTGCCGCCGCCGATGCCGACAACTTCATCACAGTCGGCAGAGAGGCATCTGTCCGCATATTCTTTTGCTGCCTCAAAAC
>ENA-UEQS01001315-UEQS01001315.1-human-gut-metagenome-genome-assembly--contig:-NODE-1315-length-16192-cov-7.638101_pt1 | contig 16192 bp, 14 predicted proteins | sample MGYA00242953_ERZ507953 | MGnify/ENA primary metagenome ERZ507953 (study PRJEB26167, sample SAMN06115474) | human gut metagenome | host: Homo sapiens | place: China:Jiangsu | collected 2016-07-06...
ATCTGCGCTTTTGGCTTAGCATCTGCCGCACCTCGCTCGCCGTATCGGCACTTAGAATTATGCGGTATTGCCTTTATATGATGAAATCTGTATGGTTGTTGGTGCGTGGGACAAAAGTATCCCACCCCACTTTATTTTACACCGCACAAGCGATTGATTCAACCGCAGTTTGGGCAATCCAATGCGAGTGTATGGTATATGCTGCCTTCAAGATCTTTCCAGGCAAAACCGGAATCGGTCAGCATCATATAGGAATGGGCGCTGTTTTCCTTCGGGATGGCAACGGAACCAGGGTTCAGATACAAATTGCCGCTGCCAAATTCCTGCCAGGCGGGCACATGAGTGTGGCCGTGCAGCAAAATATCCCCCTTGGCAAGCGGCGGCGGGCAGGCCGTGTTGTAATGGTGGCCGTGGGTGGCAAACACTGTGCGGGAACTGGCATACAGCAGGGCATAGTCGGCCAAAATCGGGAAGTCCAGCACCATCTGGTCCACCTCGGTATCGCAGTTGCCGCGCACGCACAGCAGCCGCTCCCGCAGGGGATTCAGCATGGCAATTACCTCTTTGGGGGCATAGCCCTCCGGCAGGTCGTTGCGGGGACCGTGGTATAGAATATCCCCCAGCAGCAACAGCTTGTCCGGCTGCTCGCGCTCCATGGCGGCAAGCAGCTGCCTGCAGTAAAAAGCCGAACCGTGCAGGTCGGATGCAATCATCAGTTTCATGGCAGTTCCTCCGGCGGTGGGCTTGACGCAGCACGCCGCCTTATACTATAATGATATCAATCAACCGGCAGGAAGCCGGCCTTGCGGCGCAGAAGCGCCCAACATCCTGGTGCATGCTGCACCGTATAGCAGATGACAACTTGATATTGCTTTGATGATAGATATGCAGAAGGTATCGTGTTCCCCAGCAGGGGGACGGGATATTTTCTGCATTTTGTTTTTGTGGATTTTTATGCGGTTTTCCGATACGCTTTAGTTCCGGCAGCCGTCCAGCACGGCCGCGGCGGCCTGCTCCACCAGGGTGCCGATGGGGGCGCTCACCCCAACCACCAGGGTATCGCACCGGTTGGCGGGGATCAGGATGCGGCGGGCATCGCTTTGGGCTACGGCCTGCGCCATGGCGGGGGTGATTTCGCCCAGCAGGGCGTCGGCCATCACAATGCCGATGGGCCCCAAAATGACATCCGCCCGGCGGCAACCCACCACCACGGCGTTCTCGCCGGTGGCAGCGCGGTCAGCCCCGGCTTTCAGCATGGCGGAAGTGGCCGCGCTGTTGGTGCCGATGGCCGTTACCACCGCCTGCGGAACGGCCTTTTTAACGGCGGCAACCAGCTGGCGGCCCAGCCCGCCGCCCTGTCCGTCAATCACAAGAATTTCCATAAAAGAAAACCTCTTTCTTTATCTCTGTTTTACCATCATCGTATCATGGTGTTCTGCTGCTGTCAAACTGTGGAATCAAATAAAAAAATAGAACGTGAGGAGTTTGAATCATGAAAACATCCACCCGTAAGCTGACCCTTTCCGCCCTGTTTTTGGCCCTGGGCCTGGTGCTGCCGCTTATCACCGGGCAGATCCCGCAGATCGGCAAAATGCTGCTGCCGATGCACATTCCCGTGCTGCTGTGCGGCATGGTATGCGGCTGGCCGTATGGCCTGGCCGTTGGCGCGGTAATGCCGCTGCTGCGCGGGCTGCTGTTTGGCATGCCGGTGCTGTACCCCACCGGCATTGGCATGGCGTTTGAGCTGGCTGCCTATGGCGCGGTGATCGGCCTGCTGTATGCCAAGCTGAACAAGCGCGGCGTGGCGGGCGTTTATATGGCGCTGGTGCCCGCCATGCTGGCCGGGCGCGCTGTGTGGGGCGTGGCCCAAACCGTGCTGCTGGGCCTTGGCGGCAATGGCTTTACCATGCAGATGTTCATTACCGGTGCATTTGCCACCGCGCTGCCGGGCATTGTGTTGCAGCTGGTGCTGATCCCCGTGGTGATGGTGGGGCTGGAACACGCCGGTGTGCTGCGCGATACGGTGTAAACGAAAGAAAAATACAAAATGTATAATTTCCGCGGCTGGTAAAATTTTTGCCCGCCGCGGCTTTTTTTGCGGCCAAGTATCTGCTATAATAAGGGCTGTGTAAATGTTTGATAAATAACGAACACTTCCTGAAACTGACTTTGAGGAAGAAGGTGCTGTTATGAATACAGCGAAAGAACTGTATGACCGTTGGCTGGCCCAGCCGGAACTGGATACCGCTGTGGCGGAAGAACTGCACGGCATTGCTGGGGATGATGCCGCTATCACGGACCGTTTTTACCGTGACCTGGAATTTGGCACCGGCGGCCTGCGCGGTGTGCTGGGGGCGGGCACCAACCGCATGAACCTGTACACGGTGCGCAAGGCCACCCAGGGCCTGGCCGATTACCTGAACGCGACCGACCTGCCCAAAAAGATCGCCATTGCGCATGACAGCCGCAATAACGGCGAACTGTTCACCCGCGAAGCTGCCCGCGTGCTGGCGGCAAACGGCATTACCGCCTGCTTGTACCCGCGGCTGGAGCCTACGCCCGCACTTTCCTGGGCGGTGCGCTATCTGGGCTGCGGGGCAGGCGTCTGCATTACAGCCAGCCACAACCCGGCCAAGTACAACGGCTATAAAGTGTATGGCACCGATGGCTGCCAGATCACGCTGGAAGTGGCAGATAAAATTCTGGCTGCAATCGAAAAAGTGGACTGCTTTGACGGCGTAAAGCTGGTGGATTATGAAGCCGGTGTGCAGGCAGGCCGCATTGTGAGCATTGACGACAAATGCCTGGATGATTTTGTACAGGCTGTATATGACCAACGCGTTGGCGATGGCACCGGCATTGAGCAGCTCAAGCTGGTGTACACCCCGCTGAACGGCACCGGCCTGGAGTGCGTAAAAAAACTGCTGGCCAAGCTGGGTGTGACCCATGTGACGGTGGTGCCGGAGCAGGAGACACCGGATGGGAACTTCCCCACCTGCCCGTATCCCAACCCGGAAATCCGCGAAGCCATGCAGAAGGGCCTGGAACTGTGCGATAAAGTACACCCGGATCTACTGCTTGGCACCGACCCCGACTGTGACCGCTGCGGCACCGCTGTGCCGGACGGCAAGGGCGGCTACCGGCTGATCACCGGCAACGAGATGGGCATTATCCTGCTGGATTATATCTGCCGCACACGCCTGGCCCGCGGCACCATGCCCAAGGATCCCGTGGCTGTGACCACCATTGTTTCCACCGATATGGCAACGCCGGTTGCCAAAAAGTACGGCGTGGAGCTGCGCCGCACCCTGACGGGCTTTAAGTTCATCGGCGAGCAGATCGGCAAGCTGGAAGCAGAGGGCCATGTGGAACGTTATATCTTTGGCTTTGAGGAGAGCTATGGTTACCTGTCCGGCGGGCATGTGCGGGATAAGGATGCCGTGAACGCCACGCTGCTGGTGTGTGAAGCCGCCGCCTGGTACGCCCAGCAGGGCATGACGCTGCTGGATGCCATTGAAGCGCTGTACAAAGAGTTTGGCTATTACCGCAACGCCCTGTGCAGCTTTGCCTTTGAGGGCGAAACCGGCATGTACACCATGCAGAACCTGATGAAGACTCTGCGCGCCGACCCGCCCAAAGAGATTGCGGGCTATGCGGTGGAGCGTGTTGCGGATTATGATACCGATGGCACCGGCCTGCCCCGCGCCAACGTGCTGGAATACCACCTGGCGGGCGGCCACAAGCTGATGGTGCGCCCCTCCGGCACCGAGCCGAAAATCAAAGTGTATCTGTCCGCCGTGGGCAAGAGCGAAGCGGAAGCCGATGCGGTAAACGCGGAGCTGGCGAAGGCAGCGGAAATGCTCATGAAGTGAGTTGGAAGTTAGGAGGTAGGAGTGAGGAGTTAGGAGTTGGAAGGAAAAATTAGAAATCAGGAACGAGCGATTAGGAATTGTGCGGCGGATGAAGTAGGGCGCGATGCCCTCATCGCGCCGGGGAGAGACCCTGCCGGTTGCTATAAACGCTGCCAATATTTGTAGGGGGCGATGCTTGCATCGTCCCGCGGACGGGCCGCGCCACATCATTCGCCGCCTAAGGTGGGGTATGCTCCCACCGGACCGGTGTTTTCGCCCTGCGGGGACGAAAGCGAAGCCGCCATCGCCGAAGCTTACCGCCGGACGATGGAGGTGGAAGGCTGCTATTCCATCAGCTGGTGGTGCGACCCCGTTCTGCTGGGCAGGGTGCCGGAACCGATGGCCAAAGCCCTGGGGGCGGATGTGTTCACCCCGCAGGAACTGGAGCTGCTGCACCAGCCGCTGGATTACCTGGGCTTTAACGTCTACAATGCCTGCGCGGCCCAGCAGCCGGGCAGCGAGTATACCGCCAACACCTGGCAGGGCAGCCCGCGCACTGCGATGGAATGGCCCATCACGCCGGACTGCATCTATTGGGCCATCCGCTTTTTGAACCAGCGGTATGGCCGGCCCATCCTGATTACCGAGAACGGCATGGCCAACACAGATTTTGTGATGCTGGACGGTAAAGTGCACGACCCGCAGCGCATTGATTATGTGCACCGCCACCTGCTGGCCGCCCGCCGCGCCTTGCAGGAGGGCTACCCGCTGATCGGTTATACCTACTGGTCGATCATGGATAACTATGAGTGGGCCGAAGGCTATAGCAAGCGCTTTGGGCTGATTTATGTGGACTACCGCACCATGGAACGCATCCCCAAGGATTCCGCTGCGTGGTACGCCCATGTGATCGCCACAAACGGCAGCGAGCTGTAAAATGCAAAACATATGTCAGGGGGGAAGCTCTGCGCAGGGCTTCCCCTTGACTTTTTGTATGCTGCGCTTTATAATTTGAAAAGACTACCGATTTGATAGGTTGGGCGGGCGCGAACCCGCCCATTTGTTTGTTAATTTACAAAACCGTGGGGGAGCAGGCAGTATGCTGAATCAGTTTTCAAGAACGCAGTTGTTGTTTGGCAAGGAGGCAATGGAGCGCCTGTACAACGCCCGTGTGGCCGTGTTTGGCGTTGGCGGTGTTGGAGGCTATACGGTGGAAGCACTGGCACGCAGCGGCATTGGCACGCTGGACCTGATTGATGACGACAAGGTCTGCCTGACCAACCTGAACCGCCAGATCCTGGCCACCCGCAAAACGGTGGGCAAATACAAGGTGGATGTGGCGGAAGAGCGCATCCATGATATCAACCCGGACGCCGTGGTGAACACCTACAAGACGTTTTACATGCCAGACACCGCCGACCAGTTCGATTTCAGCCAGTACGACTATGTGGTCGATGCCATCGACACGGTAAAGGGCAAGCTGGAACTGGTCATGCAGGCGCAGGCAACGGGCACGCCCATCATCAGCTGCATGGGCGCGGGCAACAAGCTGGATGCTTCCGCCCTGGAGGTTGCGGATATTTACGATACCTCTGTCTGCCCGCTGGCCCGCGTAATGCGCGCTGAGCTGCGCAAGCGCGGGGTCAAGCACCTGAAGGTGGTATACTCCAAAGAGCCTGCACTGACCCCCATTGATGATACGACCATCAGCTGCCGCACCCATTGCATCTGCCCGCCCGACACGGCCCGCAAATGTACCCAGCGCCGCCAGGTTCCCGGCAGCAACGCCTTTGTGCCCGCCGCCGCGGGGCTGATCATTGCGGGTGAGGTTGTGCGCGACATTGCCAACGGCGAACCGCAGAAAAAATAAGGGCAATACCTATCGAAAACGTCAGGGAAACAAAGATGCTCCGTAAGGGTGAACAGTGTTCACCAACGGACGTTTGCCATGTGCATGACATAAATGTGCGTTGCTATGTCAAGGCGTGGGGCGCACAATGTGCGCCCCTATGCTCCCAACAGAAATTTTAATACACGAAAAATTTCGGGAGAGATTCCGGGCGGCGGCCATCCGCCTATGCTTGGAACGGCTGTACTGCGCGGCAAGCCTGCCAAATCTGGCAGGCTTTTTTTGTGCTGTTTGCAGATTGACAAATGTACAACAAACACATATGCTGTTATTAGTGCGCAATGCCTGCGCAACATGGGAAAAGGAGGGTGCTGAATGGCAGGTAAGCGTGATGAAGTGACCATCGCGGAAGTGGCGGAGGCATTGGATATATCAAAAACAACGGTATCCCGCGCAATATCCGGCAAGGGGCGCGTGAGCGAGGCTACCCGCGCGCGTGTGTTCGATTATATCGGCAAGGGCCGCCAGGATGCCGCTGCGCCGCTGCGCACTGCGCAACAGGGCCCAACCAACAACCTTGCGCTGGTGATCCCCAAGCATTTTATGCGGCTGGACTTGCCGTTCCTGCGCAAGTGCATGGGCGGTGTGTGGAACATGGCGGCCCAGCGCGGGTATGACCTGCTGCTGTGCTATGCGGGAGAAACCGATGTAGGCCAGCTGGAACGCCAGCTGGAATCCTACAAGGTGGATGGCGTGATTTTGTCCCGTACGATGCTGCATGATGAATGTGTGCAGACTTTGCAGCGCCACAATGTGCCTTTTGTGGCCATTGGCCGCGTGGATGACGATAAGGTGCCCCAGGTGGATAACGACCAGGTAGGAGCGTCTGCCGAGATGACCCGCCTGCTGCTGCAGCTGGGCATGCGCCGCATTGCCTATATGGGCGGCTGCACCAACTATACCGTCAACGAGGACCGGCTGCGCGGCTACCTGCGCGGATTTTCCGACTGTGGGGTGCAGGTGGACCAGAAATTGATTTGGACGGGCATTGAAACCAGCGAACAGCGGATCGATGCATTGGAAGGTGCGCTGGAGCAAAAGCCCGAATGCCTGCTCTGCGCGGATGACAGCATGGCGGTCGCGGTGCTGCAGGAGCTGCGCGCCCGGCACATCAAGGTACCGGAACAGGTGAAACTGGCCAGCTTTTATGATAGTGAGCTGCTGACCAGCTCAAACCCGCAGATCTCGGCCGCTCAGTTTGACGGCGAGCGCCTGGGCGCCACGGCATGCCGGATGCTGCTGGATATTTTGGCGGGCAAGCAAATCGCATTGCGCCAGATGCAGGGATATCAGGTGATTTTGCGCGAGTCCACAAAATAGACAATATTACCAATATTGTAAAATATGATGATTGATACAGCCTTTCCTGTGCGCACAGCATGTGCACCAGGAAAGGCTGATTGTTGTTAAAAAGCCTGTACTAAAGTTGCGCAGCGTTGCGCATACAAAATTCGACATTGTTACAAAAGTGTAACAGACTGTGAAAAATGCACAAGAAAATATGGTAAAACATGTTGGTTATGAACATTGACACTGAAAATAGAATCGTGTATTCTTAAGTCGTGAAACAAAGTTGCGCAACGATAATGCGCAACCTTGAGAAGCTTGTGATATAGCAGATGAAGGAGAATGATTATGAAAAAGCAACTCGCACTTGCAACAGCTGCCTTGATGGCACTGTCCCTGGCAGCATGCGGCAGCACCGCACCTGCCTCTTCCGCAGCAGAGTCTACCAGCACTGCAGCTTCCAGCGAAGCCGCCTCCACCGACAGCACCGCAGCTGACGATGGTGACGTTCTGCAGCAGGCTGCAGCCGCTGCTTTCGCCAACGACGTTACCCTGACCATGTGGGGCGCTGAGGAAGACCAGGAACTGCTGCGCACCATCGCTGATAACTTTATCAAAGAATACGGCAATTACGGCGGCAAGATCACCATCAACCTGGGCACTCAGTCCGAGTCCACAGCCAAGGATACCGTCCTGACCGACCCCACCGCCGCTGCTGACGTTTACGCATTTGCTGATGACCAGCTGAACGAGCTGGTTCAGGCAGGCGCCCTGCAGGAAGTTCAGCTGAACGCTGACGACGTCAAGAGCCGCAACACCGCAGCTTCTGTTGACGCTGCAACCGTGAACGGCAAGCTGTATGCTTACCCCCTGACCGCTGATAACGGCTACTTCATGTTCTATGATAAATCCTTCTTCACCGAGGATGACGTTAAGAGCCTGGATACCATGCTGGAAAAGGCAGCCGCCGCCGGCAAGAAGGTTTCCATGGACGTTGCCAACGGCTGGTACCTGTACAGCTTCTATGCTGGCGCTGGCCTGAACCTGAACCTGGCTGATGACGGCGTGAACACCGTCTGCAACTGGAACGAAGCACCGGGTGCTGATGTTACCCAGGCTGTCATTGATATCTGCAAGAACCCTGGCTTCATTGCCCTGAAGGACGAAGAGTTCACCGGCAAGCTGAAGGACGGCACCCTGGTTGCCGGCGTTAACGGTACCTGGCGTGCAAACGACGCTGCTGAAGTTTGGGGCGACAACTACGCCGCCTGCAAGCTGCCCACCTACACCCTGAACGGTGAGCAGGTCCAGATGGCTTCCTTCTCCGGCTTCAAACTGATCGGCGTCAACCCGCACAGCTCTAACGTTGGTGCTGCCATGCTGCTGGCTGATTACGTTACCAACGAAGAGAACGAGACCCTCCGCTTCCAGCAGCGTGCACAGGGCCCCTCCAACACCAATGCTCTGGCAGCCGCTTCTTCTCCGGCTCTGACCGCTGTTGTTGCTCAGTCTGAGTACGCTAACCTGCAGCGCGTCGGCGGCAACTACTGGGCTTCTGCTGAAACCCTCGGCCAGATCTGTGTCAACGGCAACCCCGATGGCAAGGATCCCCAGACCCTGATTGAAGATGCTGTTGCTGGCATCACCGCACCGGTTACCCAGTAATTGTTAAAACAAAAAAAGCTGCATTGATACACTAAAACAGCGGCCCACAAGCGGTCCGGAACGGTTGCCGGGCACGTGTGGGCCGCTTGGCGTAACCGCGTTGGAAAGGAGAGATTCCTGTGGCAAAATCCGCTGCTGCGGCCCTGCACACGGAACCAAAGGAACCCAATTTTTTGCAGAAATTTGGTCATGACTTTGTGCACGGCGATATCTTTACCAAACTATCCTTCTTTGTATGGGGTCTGGGCTACATTGGCCACGGCCAGCTGATGAAGGCGCTTCTGGTCACATTTGTACAGGGCTTTGCGCTGTATTTCCTGGCATTCTTTGGCGTACCCAACCTGGCAAAGTTCGGCACCCTTGGCACCGTAAAAATGGAGATGGTGTTCGATGTTGCCACGATGAAAAACGTTGTAAACGATTACGATAATTCGTTTGAGATCCTGCTGATGAGCATGATCTCCTTTATCGTGATCGCGGCACTGATCGCGGCGGCCATGATGGTGGTATCTTCCAACTATCAGCTGCAGAAGATCCGTGAAGCTGGCAAAAAGACCAACAACTTTGTGCAGGACATCAACGTTTACCTGAACGAAAAGTTCTATGTGACCCTGCTCACCCTGCCGGTTCTGGGCGTTGTGGTGTTCACCATTGTGCCGCTGTTCATCCTGATCGCCGTTGCGTTCACCAACTATGACCAGCAGCACATGCCGCCCAATGAACTGTTTACCTGGGTTGGGCTGAACAACTTCTTTACCCTGTTTGGCGGCGGCGGAATGACCTCCACGTTTGGTTATTCCTTTGCCAAGGTTTTAACCTGGACGTTGGTTTGGGCATTCTTTGCCACCTTTACCAACTTCTTTGGCGGCATTTTGATGGCAATGTTCATCAATGACAAAAAGACCAAGTTCCCCAAGTTCTGGCGTACCCTGTTCATGGTGACCATTGCGGTGCCGCAGTTCGTTACGCTGCTGCTGGTGCGCAACTTCTTCTCCAACAACGGTATTTTCAATACCATGATGGCCAATGCAGGCGTTACCGACTTCCTGCATAACATCGGCCTGCTGGATAAGGGCCTTTCTTACATTCCGTTCCTGACCCAGCCGGGCTGGGCCATGTTCACCATCATCATGATCAATATCTGGATCGGCGTGCCGTACCAGATGCTGATCGCTACCGGCGTGCTGATGAACATTCCCGCTGACATGATCGAGGCCGCCCGCATTGACGGCGCCAACCCGGTGCAGATGTTCTTCCGCATCAAGCTGCCCTACCTGCTCAGCGTGCAGGGTCCCTCTCTGGTAACGGATTTCGTCAAGAACGTCAACAACTTCAACGTCATTTACCTGCTCACGCAGGATGTGTTTGTAACCCAGAACCAGGCCCTTGCACAGTCCAACGCAAAGGAAATTGACCTGCTGGTTACCTGGCTGTTCCGCTTGACGCAGGATTACTACAACTACAAGATGGCTGCCGTGCTGGGCATTATGGTGTTCATTGTGTGCGCCGTGTTTACGATTGTATGCTTCCACTTTATCAATAAGAAGGAGGCGACGTTCTCTTGAGTACCACTGCTGTACCCTCTGCCGCTGTGCAAAAGCAGCTCAAGCAGGGCAAAGTGAAAAAAGGCATCTTCTCCGTCATCCGCCATCTGGTGCTGGCGCTGCTGGCTTTTATCTGGCTGGTACCCATCGCCTGGCTGCTGCTGACCTCGTTCTCCACCGATAAGGGCATCAACTTTACCCGCTTTGTGCCGGAAAGCTTTACCATGTGGAACTACGTCAGCATTATGACACAGCCGGACTCTGTTGCACAGTTCCCGCGCTGGTTCATGAACACCCTGGTTGTGGCATGCTTTAACTGTGTGATCTCCACCTGCTTTGTGTTGATGGTGGCTTACGCCATAAGCTGCTGCCGCTTCAAGGGCCGCAAGCTGCTGCAGAACTTGTCCGTTACCGTCAACCTGTTCCCCGGCGTTCTGGCCATGATCGCTGTGTACTTTGTTTTGAAGTACATGAACCTGACCAACTCTTACGCCGGTCTGATCATGGTATACGCGGGCTCTTCCGGCCTGGGCTACCTGATCTGTAAGGGCTTTTTTGATACGGTGCCTGTGGCACTGCGTGAGGCCGCCAAGCTGGACGGCGCTTCGGAAGCGCGCATCTTCTTCCAGATCGTCATCCCGATGTCCCGCCCGATCCTGGTGTACACCATTATCAACTCCTTCCTGACGCCGTGGACCGACTTTGTTGTGGCAAAGATGATCCTGAACTCCGGCGTTTCGACGGACTGGACGGTGGCAATCGGCCTGTACAACATGCTGCAAAAGGCTTTGGTCAACAGCTACTTCTCCCGTTTCTGCGCAGGCGGTGTTTTGGTGGCTATCCCCATCTCCATCCTGTTTGTCATCATGCAGAAGTTCTATGTTGAGGGCATTACCTCCGGTGCAGCAAAGGGCTAAACCTTTGCATCAACTGCACATGGCACAATAGTTGCAGAATCTACTATAATTAGGAATTGGAAATCAGGAATGAGGAATTTCGGTGCAGACCGCCAGTTCCGTCTTTCGGGTTTCCGATTCCTAATTTTTGTTTTATGTTTTACAGTGTAGAGGAAAGGGAATCCACGATGAACTTTATCACCAAAGCCCCTGTGATGCTGTGCGGCGGCGATTATAACCCGGATCAATGGCTGGACCGCCCGGATATTCTTGAAGCGGACATCCGCATGATGAAAAAGGCCGGAATGAACAGCGTTACGCTGGGTGTGTTTGCCTGGGCAGCATATGAGCCGCGCGAGGGGGAATATAACTTTACTTGGCTGCGCGAGATCATGGATCGACTGTATGACCAGGGCATTTATACCGAGCTGGCAACGCCCACTGGTGCAAAGCCCAACTGGCTGGCACGCAAATACCCCGAAGTGCTGCGCGTGCAGTCCAACGGTGTGCGGGACCACCAGGGCATGCGCCACAACCACTGCCTGACCAGCCCCATCTACCGCCAGAAGGTAGAGGAGCTGCTGAACCACCTGATCGACGCTGTGGGTGACCACCCCGGCCTGATCTTGTGGCACATTTCCAATGAGCTGGGTGGCGAATGCTACTGCCCGCTGTGCCAAGAGCGCTTCCGCGGCTGGCTGAAAGAAAAGTATCATACCATTGATGCCCTGAACCATGCCTGGTGGACTAGCTTCTGGAGCCACCACTACGACAGCTTTGACGAGGTGGAGCCGCCGTTTGATAACGGGGAGCAGAGCCTGAACGGCCTGAAGCTGGACTGGCGGCGCTTTACCACCTGGAACATGATGGACTATGTACACAGCGAAACGGCGATCCTGCGCAAGCGGACCCCCAATGTGCCCATTACCACGAACCTGATGGAGTACTTCCCCGGATTGGACTACCACAAGCTGCAAAGAGAGCTGGATTTTGTCTGCTGGGACAGTTACCCCCATTGGGGACGCCCCGACCGCAGCACCACCGTGACGGCGGGCATGACGGCGTTTGATCATGCGCTGATCCGCGGCTGCAAGCCGGACAAGCCGTTCCTGCTGATGGAAAGCACCCCCAGCCTGGTGAACTGGCACGAGTATAATAAGCTCAAGCGCCCCGGCGTGAACCGGATGAGCGCTATCCAGACAGTGGCCTGTGGTGCGGACGGCGTGCAGTACTTCCAGTGGCGCAAGGGCCGCGGCGGCTCTGAGCAGTTCCACGGCGCGGTTGTGGACCACGATGGCCGCGATGATACCCGCGTGTTCAACGAAGTGACCGCCACCAACGAAGCCCTGGCCGCCCTGACCCCGGTGTGCGGCAGCCTGCCCAAAGCGGACGCGGCCATGATCTTTGACTGGGACAACCGCTGGGCGCTGGATGACGCCTGGGGCATGCAGATCAAGCAGAAGAATCTGCGCGAAACCTGCTGCCAGCTGTACGCCCAGCTGAACCACTGCGGTGTGGAAACCGACGTTGTGGGCGTGGATGCAGACCTGAACCGCTATAAGCTGGTGGTGCTGCCCATGCTGTTTATGACCAAGCCTGGTTTTGCACAAAAGATCCGCGAATATGTGGAAAACGGCGGCACCGTTGTGGCTACCTATCTGCTGGGCTATGTGGATGAAAGCACCCTGTGTTGGCTGGGCGGGTTCCCCGGTGACGGCCTGCGCGAAGTGTTTGGCGTGACCGCAAGCGAACTGGACACCCTGTACCCCGGCGAGGGCAACCGTGCCATCTGGGTCAAGAGCAGCCAACAGAGCAGCATCAAGGATTATTGCGAACTGTTGCAGCCTGCCGAGGGTACCGAGGTGGTGGCTGTGTATGGACAGGATTTCTATTCCGGCCATGCGGCTGTGACCCACCATGTGTTCGGCAAGGGGCACGCTTATTACATCGGTGCGCGCCTGGATGATGCCGGCAACGCCGCTGTGCTGCGTGCAGCTTTGGCCGATGCCAAGGTGCACCTGCGTGACCTGCCGCAGGGTGTGGAATACCACTGCCGCGAAAGCGAGAACGCGCGCTATCATTTCTACATCAACACCACCCAGAGCGCAGTTAAGGTGCAGGTGGAATCCGGTGCAGACCTGTTGAGCGGCAAAAACGTTTTGGGCAGCATGGAGCTGAAACCCTATGATGCCTGCGCAATTGAGGAAAAAGTGAAATAAGAAAAACGCCATGCTTTCCGAAGAAAGCATGGCGTTTTTAGTTAGGAGTTAGGAGTGAGAAGGTAATGTGGAATTAGGAATTGGAGGTGGGGAAAGGGAGCGGCGAAGTTGGTTTGAGCAGATGTTTTGTGGTGCCAGAACGGTCAAGACCGTTCCCTACAGTGCATTTTATAATGTGCGGCAACATTTATGGTGCACCCCCACCCGTAGGGGCGCACAATGTGCGCCCGCTGCGCTGAAGGAGAACTGCTCCTTTTTAGGCCATGTGTATCTCTCAAATATACTTATCCAACATATCCTGCAAAGCCTGCTTGGGCAGGAAACCGACGCTGCGGGCGGATTCCTGGCCGTTTTTCAGTACGACCAGGCAGGGGATGCTGGAAATGCCGTATTCGGTGGCAAGCTGGCGGTTTTCGTCCACATCAATGCTGTAAAATGCGGCTTTGCTGCCAACTTCATCGGCAAGCTCATGCAGGACCGGGGCAAGCATCTGGCAGGGACCGCACCAGGTTGCAGAAAAATCCAGAACGGCCACGCCCTGTGCTTTGGCCTGGGAAAGATCATTATTGCTGATTTTGGTAACCATAAAAAGGTTCCCTCCTTTAATTATGACTGTAAAGCAGCGTGTTCCGCTGCTGTTTGCCGGACATGGTTATGGCGTATCTACACCATAGTATGGGCCGGGAGGGGGAAAGACATTCCCTTACTGCTGATTGTACACAGTTTGGGCTGCTTTGTCAACAAGAAAAAGACTGAATCTTAATTTTGGTATAAAATTACTATAACAAGTAAGACAAATTAAGACGAAAAGCAGATACAGGATAAAACAAAGCCACCCGCTCTGCGCAGGGATGCCCTGCACAGAACGGGTGGCAACTTTGTTGGAAGGTAATCAGCGGTTGTATTTTGCAGTAGCCTGCAGGCGCTGCATGGCACGGTTCAGGGCAATCTTGCTCTGGTAATACTCGTGCATGCTCTGCTTGTGCTGCAAGCGTTCCTCGGCGCGGATGCGGGCGGCCTCGGCACGGTTCTTATCGATATCCTCCGGGCGCTCGGCGCTGTCGACCAGCAGCACAACGTAAGCGGGGGTCACTTCAGCAATGCCATCGCCCACCAGTACGTTGCGGGTTTCGCCGTTCACGGTGAACTGCATGATGCCCATTTCCAGGGCAACCAGCACCGGGCTGTGTCCGGCCTGTACGCCGTACTGGCCGTCAGCGGTGGGCAGGGTCAGGCTTTCGCACTCGCCCTGGAAAAACTCGCCGCTGCTGGCCGTGATGTTCAGAACGAACTTTTCCATCAGGCCACACCGCCCTTTTCGGCAGCCTTCTTGCGAGCATCGTCCAGCGTGCCCACGTTGAAGAACGCCCATTCGGGCAGATCATCGACCTGACCGTCCACGATGGCGGCAAAGCCCTTGACAGTTTCGGCCAGGGGCACATATTTGCCCGGCAGGCCGGTAAAGTTCTCGGCAACGAAGAACGGCTGGGACAGGAATTTCTGGATTTTGCGGGCGCGGGCAACGGTCAGCTTATCGTTGTCGTCCAGTTCGTCCATGCCAAGGATGGCGATAATGTCCTGCAGTTCCTGGTAGCGCTGCAAGGTAGCCTGTACCTTGCGGGCCACGCGATAATGCTCCTCGCCCACAATGTCTGCTTCCAGGATGCGGCTGGTGGAATCCAGCGGGTCCACGGCGGGGTAGATGCCCTGTTCCACAATCTTACGGGACAGAACGGTGGTGGCATCCAGATGGGCAAAGGTGGTGGCCGGGGCGGGGTCGGTCAGGTCGTCGGCAGGCACATAAACGGCCTGAACCGAGGTGATGGACCCATCACGGGTGGAAGTGATACGCTCCTGCAGGGCACCCAGCTCGTTGGCCAGCGTGGGCTGGTAACCAACGGCGGAGGGCATACGGCCCATCAGGGCGGAAACTTCGGAGCCGGCCTGCACAAAACGGAAGATGTTGTCAATAAACAGCAGCACGTCCTTGTGGCTTTCCTCGCGGAAGTATTCTGCCATGGTCAGGCCGGTTTCGGCAACGCGCATACGGGCTCCCGGCGGTTCGTTCATCTGGCCGAAGATCAGGGCGGTCTTGTTCAGAACGCCGGAAGCGTTCATTTCGCCCCAAAGGTCACAGCCCTCACGGCTGCGCTCGCCAACGCCGGTAAAGATGGAGTAGCCGCCGTGCTCGGTGGCTACGTTGTGGATCAGCTCCTGGATCAGCACGGTCTTGCCGACACCGGCGCCGCCGAACAGACCAATCTTGCCGCCCTTGGCATACGGCGCGAGCAGGTCGATGACCTTGATGCCGGTCTCGAGAATCTCGGTCGTCGGGTTCTGCTGGGCAAAAGACGGCGGAGCACGGTGGATGGACCACTTTTCCGGTGCGTTCACATCGCCTTTTTCGTCAATTGGCTGACCGAGAACATTAAACATGCGTCCAAGGGTCGCTTCACCGACCGGCGCTTCAATCGTGTGACCGGTGGACAGCACCTCGTCGCCGCGGCCGATGCCCTCACTCGGGGAGAGCATGATGCAGCGCACGGTGTCGCCGCCGATGTGCTGTGCGACCTCCATCATGCGCGGCTGTCCGTCCGGTGCAACGGTAAGCGCTTCATTTATCTCAGGCAGGCTGCCGCCGTCAAAAGCAACGTCCACAACCGGACCTGTTACCTGTACCACGGTACCTTTGCGTTTCATAGTAATTTCCTCACTTTCTATGCGCGTCTGCCGTCTGCGAGAAAGCGGACGGTCCGCGTCGGAATCGGACGGCGGGGCTGCGGTGTTTCCGCGGCGCTGCCCTGTGTGCCGCCGACGATCT
>ENA-UEQS01001321-UEQS01001321.1-human-gut-metagenome-genome-assembly--contig:-NODE-1321-length-16086-cov-89.603598_pt1 | contig 16086 bp, 10 predicted proteins | sample MGYA00242953_ERZ507953 | MGnify/ENA primary metagenome ERZ507953 (study PRJEB26167, sample SAMN06115474) | human gut metagenome | host: Homo sapiens | place: China:Jiangsu | collected 2016-07-06...
AACGGTACGGCCATTTCAATGTTTTCAATTTCCCATTCCGCCCATGCGCCACGATACATCCAGATGCGGCAATCTTTCAACCATTCGGCACCGGCTTCTTTTTCGATGTCGATAGCGGCAAGCACTGCGTCTGTGCAGACACGATGGGTTCCGTGCGGGTCGGCAAGGTCACCGGCCACATAAATTTGGTGGGGTTTTACGTCACGTAGTAACTGTAAAACGATTTCCACATCGGCTTCACTGATAGGGTTCTTCTCGATTTTTCCTGTTTCATAGAACGGCAAGTCGAGGAAGTGGACACGGTTCAATGGAATTTGATTGTAAGTACTTGCAGTACGGGCTTCGCCACGACGGATCAGTCCTTTAATGGTCAGGATATCGCGGCTGTCCATATCGCCTTCTTTCTTGGCGGCAAGGAATTTCTTGATTTCAGCGTATTTGTTTTTGATGGTTTCGTTGGAGTTTTCATCAAAAAGTTGGTTGAAACCGTTGATGAAGTGCATGAAACGTACTACTTCTTCATCGCCTACGGCAATGTTTCCGGAAGTTTCGTATGCTACGTGTACTTCGTGACCTTGCTGAACCAAACGCCGTAAAGTTCCACCCATTGAGATTACGTCATCATCCGGGTGCGGAGAGAAGACTACCACGCGTTTCGGGAATGGTTTTGCCCGTTCGGGGCGATAGGTGTCATCTGCATTGGGCTTGCCGCCGGGCCATCCGGTGATGGTGTGCTGCAAGTCATTGAATATTTTGATATTTACGTTGTAAGCAGAACCGTAGAGTGCCAGCAGTTCGCTCAGTCCGTTTTCATTGTAATCTTTGTTGGTCAGTTTCAGAATCGGTTTTTTGACACGCATACACAACCATACAATAGCGCTGCGAATCAATTTGTCGTTCCATTCGCAATTGGTTACCAGCCACGGACGTTGGATACGGGTAAGGTGAGAAGCCGCTGCCAGATCTATGCAGACATTTGCATTGTTATGCATTTGCAGATAAGAAGCGGGCAGAGTGTCGCTCACTTTGTCTTCCACCGCTTTCTTGATGATATCGGCTTTGTCATCTCCCCATGCCAGCAAATAGATTTTGCGGGCAGCCATAATAGTTGCCACACCCATCGTGATGGAACAGGGAGGGAGATTGTCCACTCCCAAGTTGTGTGCAGCTTCAGCACGCGAGGTTGAGTCAATCAAAATCAGTCGGGTAGGGGAGCTCAAGCTTGATCCCGGCTCGTTCATGGCAATATTGCCTTCACGACCAATGCCCATTAATACGATGTCTATACCGCCAAAAGTCTGGATACGTTGTTCGTACAGGCGACAGTATTCGATGACAGCTTCCTGCGGAATCGTTCCGTCGATGGTGAATACATTTTGTTTATCGATGTCGATTTGGCTTAGGAATAAGTCGTTCAGCTGTGAGAAACTGCTTCCAGCCCCTTCGGAAGCCAAAGGGTAATATTCATATAAATTGAAAATTACTACGTTACGGAAACTTAGTCCTTCATCTTTATGTTTACGGACCAGTTCGGCATAAAGCGGCCGTAATGAAGCACCGGTTCCAGCCCCAATCACGCAGAACTTTCCTTCGCGCTGACGTTCCTGAATTTTTGCCGTAATTTCGTTGGCAATGTGCTGCACGCCTTCCTCCATCGTTTCATAGATGTCGGTAGGCACTTTTTCGCAGCGGGTCAAGACAGAACGTTCCACCGCATTTTCGGGTTTATAATATTTCGGAGATACTCTGTTCAGAGAAATCTGCGAACTTAAGTTTGTTCTCATAAATTACAAATTAGCTTTTTCGATATCTTTGAAATATTTGTAGGTACCGACTTTCAGTTCGTCTGTAGCGGCTTCGTCACAAACAATGATGCCATGCTGGTGCATTTGTAATGCGCTGATAGTCCACATTTGTGTAATACCACCTTCAACGGCATGTTGCAAAGCACGTGCTTTGTTGTGCCCGTTGCAGATAATCAGAACTTCTTTGGCTGAAAGGACAGTCCCTACACCTACTGTTAACGCAGTTTTAGGTACTTTGTTCACGTCATTGTCAAAGAAACGTGAGTTTGCAATGATTGTGTCTGTAGTCAGTGTTTTGATACGTGTGCGTGAAGACAAAGATGAGCCCGGCTCGTTGAATGCGATATGTCCGTCGGGACCGATACCTCCCATAAACAGGTCGATGCCTCCGATTTCGGCTATTTGTTTTTCGTAGTTGGCGCATTCTGCTTCCAGGTCTTCGGCATTTCCGTTCAGGATATGTACATTTTCTTTCTTTATATCAATATGGTTAAAAAAGTTTTTCCACATAAATGTATGGTAGCTTTCTGGATGATCTTCAGGCAAGCCTACATATTCGTCCATATTGAAAGTAACGACATTCTGGAAAGATACTTTTCCCTGCTTGTTCAGTTCTATCAGCGCTTTGTACATGCCTAGCGGTGAAGATCCTGTGGGACAACCTAAAACAAAAGGTTTTTCAGGAGTCGGATTTGCCGCATTGATTTTACTAGCTACATAGTTTGCCGCCCATTGTGACAGCGCTTGGTAATCAGATTCAATAATTACTCTCATGGTTCTTTCTTTTTTAAGTTTTAAGTGTTAAGTTAACTATACGGGTTATTCCATATTATCCGTTTTGGGACGGAGGAATGTCAATTGTACTACCAGTGCGATAAGCACAATAATAGCCAACATGGCAAATCCCAGTCCCAACTTACCTCCGTCTGTCCACTTTCCCAAGACTTCGGTAATGGCTGCTCCCGCAAACACGCCTGTCATATTCATGATACCATAGGCGGTAGCACGGTGTTTGGATGATACGAACTGGCATAGAATCGGCATATTGTTGGCATCGAAGATACCATAACCGATTCCGAATAATAATCCAGCTCCCACAACAGCTACGAAACTGTGTCCGAACCCTAGTAAAAGCAGGGATGGAATAGTAAGTCCCAAGCCGATGGCACCCGTGTACACACGTCCTTTTATATTTCTTTGCACCCACTTATCGGATAAGGTTCCACCAATAATTACGCCAATGAACGAGGATAGCGCGATGGTGATAGTCGACATGGGGCCGGCTTGTGACATCGGTATATTCAGGTTCTCGGCGAACAAGGTAGGTAACCAGTTTTTGGTTGCCCATCCCGGTAAACTGGGGGCTGCGAAATATAGCAGAATCACCCAGAATGCAATATTACTGAAAAGTAATGATAATCCCTTCAATAAATTGCTTTTTTCTTTACCGGAAGGTGAATTTATTTGTTCAATTTGTATTCTATCCTTCTTTTCATGTAGAAAAAGCATCAAAATTACGGCGTATGCGATGCCGGCGATGCCGAACCAATGAAAGGTTGTATGCCAGGAAAAAGCAGCGGCTACTGTAGCGCCGAAACCTCCGATGGCCTGCCCGGTGTAGAGCCCGGTCATGTGAATACCGATGGCTAATGAACGTGACTTATCGGAGTGATAGTCGGCGATCAGTGACAATCCGGCAGGAATATAGAGCGCTTCGCTGATTCCCATCAAGGCGCGAAGGAAAAAAACTTCATTATAGGTGTCGGCGATTCCCATCAGATAAGTGACGGCCGACCATACAAACAAACTGCCAACAATAAGCCATTTGCGGTTCATGCGGTCGCCCACCATTCCGGCTATAGGGCTCATACAGCCATATATCCAAAGAAAGACTCCCATCAGTCGCCCAAAATTGGCAGCTGACTGAAGCTCGGTGATATCCACCGCCATGGCATCTCTCATTGTGGACAACATTTGCCGGTCCATGTAATTCAACAGGGCAACACCCCATAATAATCCTACTACAACCCAAGGATAAATTTTACTGTTTTTCATGCTAATAGATAAAGGGCTTTATAAATGTGATTTTTTGTTGTCGAGTATTTCCTTGCACAATGTATAGCCCTTGATCATCATTCTTGGAATGTGGAACGGGCCTTTGAACAGGTTACCCTTGGCCATTTGTGCAGGCGTGCCGTCACGATGGAGATATCCAAACCATTCTCCACACTCTTTATCAGGGAAATGGGTGTATGTCCAATCGCTGATTTGCTTGTGCATGTCAAGGTATTTTTCATTTCCGGTTGCTAAATATGCATACAAAGTAGCGATGATAGCCTCTGTCTGAGGCCACCAGAATTTCATGTCTTGGGAATAATCCTGTGGCGGAAGGTTCTTGCAGTCTTTGAAGTTGATGATACCTCCGAATTCTTTGTCCCATCCCCACTCCCAAGACCAATCAAGGATAGTGAGGGCCAATTCCGTAATATCTTTGTCCCAATTACGGTATTTGGCTTCTTCCAGCAGAAACCAGGCGGTCTCGATACAATGTCCCGGATTGATGGTGCGGCCCATGTTGCTGTCGATGAATTCTCCATGGGGGCCTACCGTTTCAAGCAACGCCTTGAATTCGGGATGCATGAAATCTTTGCGCAGTTGGGCGATGGAAGCGTCAATCTGTCCGTTGAAGCTTTCATCTTGAATGGCCTGACGGATACGTGATGCTACATTAATCAGGATCATTGTGATGGAATGTCCTTTCATAGGAAGAGTATCCAGATATTTTGGAGGGAGTATGCCTGGTGTTTCCATAAAATACTGCATCCGTTTGAACAAGTCTAATGCTTTTACGGCATACGTCTGGTCACCGGATGCGATGGCATATTCCGACATGGCGATGGCTGCGAATGACTCCGAGAAAATATAACGGCGTTTGCGCAAGGGAGTGCCTTCGGCAGTCACTTCGAAATACATACGTCCGTCAGAGTCAAAACAATGCGCTTCTATAAAGTCTATTGTACTTTTAGCTGCCGCCAGCCATGCTTCGTTCTTTTCTATATTATTATATGCATAGGAACAGATAAAAGCAAATCTTCCTTGGAACCACACTGATTTGGTGGTGTCCATCAAGCTGCCGTTTCGGTCAACGCAGGTATAAATACCTCCATTGACCTTGTCCAGCCCGTATTTCAGCCAAAACGGCATGATATTGGTGGTCAGATCTGTTTTGTATGATTCCGACCATTCTTTTATATAGTCTATTGAAAACATCGTGGTTCAGGTTTATTTGTTACATCTTTCGAAGAAATTGATTGCTTCCAGTTCGGCTTTCATGGCAGCTTCTTCCTCATCTGTCATGTTCTGGAACGGAGTCCGGTTCTTTCCTAAATCCAGCCCGATCAGTTTCATGATGCGTTTACCGCCAACGATGTTTCCACGATAGTGACAGATGACATTGATAACTTCCTGTGCGAAATTCTGGCGTTCGCGTGCCAGTTCCAGATCACCGGCTTTCCATGCTTCGATAATACCTGTGAGTTCTTTGCCGTTATAGTTGGTTGTTCCACCGATACCGCCCTGTGCACCGCCCATAGCCAGACAAGGAAGGATCGTTTCATCCTGGCCGTGCAACATGTCAAATTTGCCATTTTTATATAAACGGCATTGGTTGTATTCATACAGGCTTTCGAAAGTATATTTGATACCGGCGAAATTAGGAATGCGACCGTCTACGGCTTCCAAGAATGCTACCATTGAGAGGAATGCTCCGTTGAAAGCTGGGATATGATAAAAATAGAAAGGAAGTGCAGGAGCGCCGCATGCTATTTCTTCGCAGTATTTCACCAATTCTTCAATGCGTCCTACTTTGGGGAAAGGAGGTGCCATTGCTCCGATACCCCATGCTCCGATTTTCTGAGCGTGTTCTGCTAGACGTTTGCTTGATTTTACACAAGTGCTTCCTACATGGACAATGACTTTGAATCCTTCGGGTGCTACTTCCATCCAGCGTTCAGCCAGTTTCATGCGTTCGTCTTCTGTCAGCATATAGCCTTCTCCGGAAGAACCATTGATAAATACGCCTTGAAGTCCGTTTCTAACCAATAGTTGGCAATAGGCTTCAATAGGTTCATAATTTACTTCTCCGTTCTCATAAAAGGGAGTAAAAGGTGCGTCAATTAATCCGTGAATCTTTTCCATAGCCTTTAATTTATTTGAAATGAATATTTTATATTACTTAATCATGTTGCGTGCAAATATATAAATGATTTATGAAAACAACAAGTAAAAACTAAATTTATTTATTAATAATCACTCTTTTAATAAATAGAAAGATAAATAAGCGACTTAGAAACGTTCTTTAAATGTATATGGAAAATGGAATTGTTACAAAAAATGATAATTAGCTTACATCTTCTAAAATAATTTTTGAAAATTCTCTTTAAATGTGATTTGATTTCATAAAAAAATAACTATATTTGTGGACATTAACGGAATATTTTATTATGGGTGAGAATTTGTTGAAAGAAATTGAAAAGGGCTCAAAGATGGCTGTGATGAAGAAGAAAATCATTACCCATTATATTTATAATGGAAGCTCTACGATTACTGATTTAGCAAGAGAGATGGATTTAAGTGTGCCTACAGTTACAAAATTCATTGATGAAATGTGTGAGGAAGGTTACATTAACGACTATGGAAAGCTGGAAACCAGTGGGGGAAGACATCCCAGTTTGTATGGTTTGAATGCAGATTCCGGATATTTTGTAGGTGTTGAAGTGCGTCAGTTTTCCATTAACTTAGGGTTGATAAATTTTAAAGGAGATGTAGTTCAGCTAAAAATGAATGTTCCTTTTAAAGCGAAGAATACCCCTGAGAGTTTAGACGAATTGTGTAAGTTGATTAAACATTTTCTTCAAAAAGTCAGTGTTGAGAAAGATAAGATATTAAATATTAATGTAAATCTTTCCGGGCGTGTGAATCCGGATTTGGGATATAGTTACAGTATATTCAATTTTGATGAGCGCCCGTTGACGGATGTCATATCAGAAAAGGTGGGTGGTTATCGTGTTTCTATTGATAACGACACTCGTGCTATGATTTACGGTGAGTATATGCAAGGTGTTGTGAAAGGTGAGAAGAATATCATCTTTATCAATGTCAGTTGGGGATTGGGTATGGGAATTATCATTGATGGAAAGATTTATAAAGGAAAATCTGGTTTCTCTGGCGAATTCGGGCATAATTTTGGATATGAGAATGAGATTATCTGCCATTGTGGGAAAAAAGGATGCATAGAAACGGAAGTTTCGGGGGCTGCTTTGCATCGTATTCTGTTGGAACATATTAATAATGGTGAAAACTCTATTATCTCCAATACCAAGAAAAATTTGGAAGATTTGACCTTGGATGATATCATTGATGCGGTAAATAAGGAAGATTTGCTGTGTATTGAACTGGTGGAAGAAATCGGAGTGAAATTAGGTCGCCATGTAGCGGGACTTATTAATATATTTAATCCGGAGCTAGTCATTATTGGTGGTGCATTGTCACGTACAGGTGATTATTTGACACAACCCATCACTACAGCTATTCGAAAATATACACTGAACTTGATGAACCGTGATTCTGTTATTGTAGAATCTAAATTGAAAGAAAGAGCCGGGATCATCGGTGCTTGTATGTTGTCGCGCAGTAAACTGTTTGAATAATATGTAGGTATTATAAAGTAAGAGATGAATTCATTACATGGTTCATCTCTTATATTGCCTTCTTGTTAAGTTTAACTCTGAGCAAGCTCAATAAGTTTTTAAGGAGCTAGTATTATGGTTGATAGAACACATGGTGAAACTAAACTTTGGGAATCTTTTATTAAAGGAGAAACGGCGGCATTTGAAGAAGTTTATCGACGCTATTATTCGTTATTGTATTCCTATGGAATTCGTATGGTAGGTGACAGAGAGCTGGTTGCCGATACCATACAGAATCTGTTCGTCAAGTTGATTTTAAATTGTAGGAATTTGCATTATACTGATAATGTAAAAGCGTATTTGCTTTGTTCTTTTAGAAATAAACTGCTGGATGCGTTTCAGTCTTTACGTCCTATGGAAGTGATTGAAGAATGCCATGAGTTTTTTCCGATGGGCGAAGAAATAATAAATTCTTTATTTAAGAAAGATGATGTGGATGTGAAGAATGAAAGAAGGCTGGCTAAGGCAATTTCACGTCTTTCCGGTCGTCAGCGTGAAATTCTGTATTTATATTATGTAAAAGAATTGAGCCATCAGGAAATATCCGCTATCTTAGGTATGAATCCTCAATCAAGCAAGAATCTTTTGTCGCGTACATTGGCACGTTTGCGTGAATTCTTTTTCTCTGTTTCAACCATATGGATTTTCAGTATCTTGGTGCATTGTGTTCATGTGCCTGTGCGTAGTGTTTGGGCTTTTCACTTCTCTTGATTTAGCGAGTAGTTAATCATTGTTGTTTTATCATTTGGGCATGTTTTCATGGAATGAAGTGATATTTGTGTGATGAATAAGTTCTTTTATTTGTCATATAAGGTTTGTCTATTGGTTTTGCGAAGGCTCATGCAAAGAAAAGTGTGATTTCTTTTCTTTTTTATGAGTACCTTTTTTATCGGGCACCGTTTTCTTAATAAAAAGGTTTTTCGATGAAAAATAAAAAAACAATATATAATTCAGATGAATTTCGTAAAACAGTTCAATGCCTGACTGAGAAGATTCGGGAAGCAGATGAACTGGAATCTGTTGATGTAGACAAATCTTTTCAGGACGTGATGAAACGAGTAGGAAGGGAAAAAAAGGTTCCCCACAGACGTCATATTTATAGGTGGTCTTTGTCGATAGCGGCAGCGATTGCTTTGGCTTTAGTTATGAACTGGTGGAGTACCAATGTTGATGAGGGTACGGAGCTTGATATAGCATTGCTGAATGACACGACTTCCATTTGCGGTGATGAGGTGATTCTGATAACAGATAACCAAGCTATGAATCTGAAAAATGATGCTTCTTTAAAATATGATACTTTAGGAAGTTCGAATATTCAGCAGTATGCATTAAATACTAAAATATCCCAGGCTTCATCTGTAAAGAATGAAATGCATCAAATAATGGTTCCTAATGGGAAAAGAGCTGATATTACTTTTTCTGATGGTACTAGAATTTATATAAATTCAGGTAGTAAAGTGATATATCCGGATATTTTTGAAGAACGGAAACGTGAAATCTTGGTAGAGGGGGAGGTTTATCTGGATGTAGCCAAAAGGAAGGATTGCCCATTTGTTGTCAAAACAAGAGAGTTTGATATACGCGTGCTGGGTACTTCGTTTAATGTCTGTGCCTATAGGGAGGATGAGGCTGCATCTGTTGTTTTAGTACGTGGAAGCGTGGAAGTAACTACTGAGAATAAGAGCAAAGTAAGATTAGCACCTAATCAATTGGTGGATATTAAAGGCAATAAAACGCAGGTACGTAAGGTTGATGTGTCCGAATACATCAGTTGGAAGGATAATTTATTGCTGCTTCATCAAAGACCCGTAGGAGATGTTTTAAAGAAGCTTGAGCGGTATTATGGGTGTAAAATACGGTATGATGCAGAGATTACGACCTTGTCATTGTCAGGAAAACTGGATCTTCAAACAGATATTACCAATGTTATGGATAACTTATGTCTTTCATTATCATTGCATTATACAATAAATGATAAAGATGAAATCTATGTGAGCCTTAAATGAGAATTGTTGAACCTTAAAATACTTTAGCCTATGGAATAAAAGAAGGATGTAAAAAAAGAAAACCAGACAGTATTTGCCGTACTATCTGGTCACTGAATCGTTGTTTAATTATTTACCTTGAAATAAATAGAAAAAACAATCAAATATATGAAAAAATACACGAATAGAATAAAACTCATGCCTAAATTCACAAAATGTATGAGTTTAGCCATGATTTTAACATTTACAGGTTATGAAGAGGCTTTTGCGGAAATGAGTTATGCGGAACAAACCAGCTTTACCGTTTCCATGGAGAACCAGACTTTGAAGAGTGTGATTAATTGGGTAGAAAAGAATAGTCAATTTATTTTTATATATCGTACAGATATTGATTTGTCTCGTCGTGTCAATGTGGATGTACGAAATAAAACAATAGAGGAGGTACTGAAACAAATGTTTGCCGGTACTGATTTGGAATATCATATCCGTGACAGACAAGTAATAATTCGCAAGGCCATTTCTAGAGAAGAAACGCGTCCCATTGTTATGCAACAAGATAAAGTGACTGTCAAAGGTATAGTGACCGATGCCAAAGGAGAAGCAATTATTGGGGCTAATATTATAGAGAAAGGTACTACCAATGGTACCATAACTGATATAGACGGCCGGTTTACGTTAGTGGTAAGTGAAAAAACGTCTTTGGTCTTTTCTTATATCGGTTATCTGACTCAAGAAATGTTGGTAGGGAAAAAAACGTTTCTGAATGTTCAGCTGCAGGAAGACAATAAGACTTTGGATGAAGTGGTGATAACAGGTTATGGGGGCACACAACTTCGTTCTAAGATGACTAATTCCATTGCTAAAGTTGACAATTCTACTTTAAGTACGGGGGCCCATACTAATCCGGCGCAAGCACTCTCTGGTGCAGTGGCAGGATTAAGGGTACAGCAAACTAGCGGTAATCCGAATTCCACTCCTACTTTGGTGCTTCGTGGTGGTACCAATCTGGATGGTAGCGGTTCACCTTTGGTTATTATCGATGGTGCTGTACGCGAGTCGTTGAGTGATGTGAATCCGGAGGATATCGAGTCTTTGGAGGTCATGAAAGATGCTGGTGCTACGGCTATTTATGGTGCGCGTGCTTCCAATGGTGTAATTCTTGTTACTACTAAAAGAGGTTCGGAAGGACATACGGAAATAAATTTGAGTGCGAAAGTCGGTTTCAATTTTTTTCATAGCCAGTATGAATTTTTGAATGCTCATGATTATTTGTATTATATGCGTTCGGCATTTTATCGGTCTTCGCATATATGGCAGGATAAATCGGGTGCTTGGCATGGATTTGCCAGTGATGCGACTTTATCCGGAACACAGCCTTACGGAACGGGAAACAGATATTTTGATGAAAAAGGGAATGTACTTAATGGTAATAAGGATAATACAGCCGTATGGGGTGTTATGAATTATACAGATGACCTGGCTTTCCTGTTAAAACAAGGTTGGCAGACAATGGATGACCCGGTGAATCCGGGACAAAAATTGATTTATTGTGATAATCAACTGAAAGATTATAATATCAAATCTCCGGCTATTACTCAGGATTATAACTTGAGCGTATCCGGTGGCAATGATAAAGGACATTATTATGCAAGCCTAGGCTATAATCGCAGCGAAGGAAATGCGATGAACAACTGGTATCACCGTTTGAACTTCACGATCAATGCAGATTATAAAATTAAGCCTTGGCTTACTTCTAATTCTTCTTTGACATTTACCGATGCAAAATGGGACGATGGTGGTGCAGGATATGCCGGTGAAGGTAATTTTTTCAGTACTACCTTGTCCGTTCCTCCTACATTCCGTGTGAAAAGTCCGGACGGTGATTGGTTGGCAGGCCCTGCCGTGGCTTCTTATGCTCGTGGCTGGACTACAGTGAAAGTGTATGAGGATGCATTGAATTATGATAATAATACGGACAAGTTTAATCTGAGCCAGTCTTTTACCTTTAATATAATGAAAGGATTGACATTCAAGACCACAGGAACTTGGTTCTATTTTGATGATAGCAGAGAGTTCTTCAAAGGGGACTATATTGTAGCTACAGGACCGGTGTATGATACTAATCATAGTACTTCCAACAAACATGAACGGCTTTTAGACCAGACTTACAATGGAATCTTGAATTATCAGACTACATTCCGGCAAGATCATTCTATGGATGCGATGGTAGGTGTAGAATATTATGACTCATACAAGAAAGGTTTTTCGGCATCTGGTTATGGATCTCCATTATCTGATTTTCAGGATTTGAATTATACTTCGACTGCTGCCGGAGTGCGGCAAATAGATTCTTGGCATTACAGACAGCGTATTCTTTCATTCTTTGGCAGAGTGAATTATGATTATAAGTCCAAATATTTGCTGAGCCTTGTTTTACGTCGCGACGGATACTCCAAACTGCCAAAAGATAACCGTTGGGGAACCTTTCCCGGTATATCAGCCGGTTGGGTATTGAGTAGAGAGAATTTTATGGAGTCTTGTAGCAATGTACTTTCTTATGCTAAAATTCGTGCTAGTTACGGAGCCAATGGAAATGTGTCTGGTGTACTGGATGCTAATGGTAATGTAGTGACAGGACTTGATTATTATACGGTTCAAGGTTCTTATGGTATTATGAAAGATAAAGATGGTAAAATAGTACCCAACTATAATGGCAAAGTTCCTTTGATGATAAACGATTTGCCTAATCCCACCATGAGATGGGAAAAATCGTACACATTCGAGACAGGTTTCGATATTGGTTTTCTGAATAACAAATATATCTTGAACTTCACCTATTATAATAGACATACACAGGATAAATTTGCAGAAATCACCCTGCCTTCTCATAGCGGAGTTTCTTCTTTCCTTTCTAACAATGGAGAAGTACAAAACCAAGGTATGGAGTTGGAATTGACTGCCAATGTTTTGCGTACCAAAGATTGGAAATTTACAGTTAGTATGAATACCGCTTATAATAAGAATAAGATTATCTCATTACCGTACAATGGATTGCCGAATAATATGCAGGATGCCTATCAGGTTTATACGGGACGCAAGCTGGCAGATGGTACCTATGAAAGACAATGGGTAGGTGGTTATCAGGAAGGACAGGAATATGGTGTGATTTACGCCTTTAAATCTCTTGGTATTTATAAGAGTGAGAGTGAGATTCCAGGCAATCTGATAGACAGATCCACTTATACGGAAAATGGAGCAGATGCCAAAGTGCTTTATGGCCCTGAAGCTTGGGCTAAATTGTCGGATGCCGAAAAGGAGAAAGGACTGCCTATACAGGCTGGTGATGTGAAATGGCAGGATGTGAATGGGGATGGTGTGATTGATGATTATGACCGGGTGAAATTGGGTAATACGATACCTCATTGGACCGGAGGCTTTAACATTAATACTTCATGGAAAGGGTTAATTTTGAACTGCCGTTTGGATTATGCTTTAGGCTATTGGGTACATGATTGGAAAACTCCTTGGATTATGGGTAATATGCAGGGAACATTTAATACCATTTCTTTAGTTAAAGATTCCTGGTCGGAAAGTAATCCGAATGGAAAATATCCGGTGTATGGATGGGCTGACTTTTTGGGCAAACGTAATTATGACAGAATATCGGACATTAATTGTTATCGTGGCGATTATTTGGCTTTTCGTGAAATAAGCCTGTCGTATTCCTTGCCTCAGAGTTGGATTCATAAATCCGGTTTGAGCAAGGTGGATGTTTCTGTAACAGCACAGAATTTGGGATATATTACAGCAGCCAAAAATATGGCGACCCCCGAATATGGTGTCAGTCAGAATGGAGGATATCCCCTCTCTAGAACAGTTGTTTTGGGTTTAAATGTTACATTCTAATAAATAGGAAGGATTATGAAGAAAATATTTTATAGCATATTGTTGAGTGGGATGATGGTATTGTCTGCTTGTGATGCGTTGGACCTGTCTCCTGAAGATTATTATGGCTCTAATGATTTTTGGAATCAGAAGTCTCAGGTAGAAATGTTTATGACTGGTATTCATGCCGATTTAAGAGATAAATATCAGATGCCTGTCACATTGGGAGAGTTCAGAAGTGAGATTCTGATAAGTGATGTTACTTCTATGGGTGAGGGGGTATATGGTCCGCCTATGACTAATAATCTGCTTACGAAAGATAATACCGGTATCGATGATTGGTATGAGGTGTACCCAAATATCATGCATATAAATTTGTTTATCAGAAATGTAGATAAAGAAATTGATTATCTGACTGGAACGGAGAAATCATTTTATTTGGGACAGGCTTATGGCTTGCGTGCATATTACTATTTCTATCTTTATCGAACATTTGGTGGTGTGCCGTTAGAGACGGAACCGAAAGTTACCGAGGGTAGCATTGATATTACGCAATTATATAAGGCTCGTTCTACTCCGGAGGAAACGTTGGAGTTTATCAAAGAAGATATTAATAAATCCGAAGCTTTCTTCAATGAGTCGGATAAGAAGATGTCCAACCAATATGAATGGTCTTATCATGCAACGGAACTTTTGAAGGCCAAGATATATATGTGGTCTGCCAAAGTCACTACAGGATTACCAGATGATGATATTGCAGGAGATCATATAGCTACTCTGACTGCCGTAGATCCTAATAACAGTGACTTGTTGACAGCAAAGAAGGCTTTATTGAATTTGGTGAACCAACAATTCGAACTGCTTCCAAACTTTGCGGATTTATGGACTCCGGAAGGGAAGAAGAATAAAGAGATCATTTTCGCTCTGTGTTTTAATAAGAATGAATTGACCAATTGGGGGGCGAACTGGTTCTATAATGTAGCCTTGTTTACCAATGCTACGGACTTGGATGGAAATAAATATGGTCCGGATCCGTTGAAGCTATTGACAGCGCCGGACCATTACGTTATGAGTATAAAGTGCCGTTTATTGAGATTTATGATAAGGAAGATACTCGTTTGGATGCTACTTTCTTTCAATATATGTTCGAAGGAAAGACTCGTGGCGCTTGTTGGAAAAAACTGATGGGACATACGGATGGAGGAACTCATTATTATGATTCAGATGTACCGGTATATAGATATGCTGATGTTTTGTTGATGCTGGCCGAGTGTGAAAACGGGTTGGGAGCTCCGGATAAATGTGCTGCATATATAAATGAGGTACGTAAGCGTGCTTATGGTGATAAATTTGAACAACATAAATATATTGCAGGAGATTATGCGGATAATGAGTGGGCTATTTTGCAGGAACGTGATAAAGAGTTTGTAGGTGAGGGAAGCCGCTGGTTTGATTTATTGCGTTTACGTGATTCCAACGGAAAACCTTTTGTCTTTTCTGTTAAAGCGCATTATGGAAGTTCATTGCCTATATTAACAGAGGATAAGGCGTATATGATGTTGTGGCCTGTTAATGTGGAAGTTTTGAATGGAGATCCGGAAATCAAGCAGACTCCGGGGTATGAATAATAGTGAGATAATATGATGATAATGAAAAGATTGCTCTTTTTAGTATCTGTATGCAGCTTATGTATGGTTGGTAATTCTCAGAATTACCAACCTGAGAAGCATGCAGTTGTGAAATCAGATCGTGGGGATGGACGGTTACTAAGTACTTATGCCATTGTTCATGAGATGTTGAAAGATACACATCCCCAATATGCTTACCGTTCCGGTATGTCCGCACAGGAATTTACGCAATGGCAGGATGGAGTGCGTGCTGCGATGGTGGAGATCATGAAGTTTCCCGAGATAAAGAGACAACCGTCTCCTGTCTGTGTGAAAACGGAAAAAAAAGAGGGATATATTTTAGAGAAATGGGAGTTCTATCCTTTTCCAAAGTCAGTTTCCACTTTTCTGGTTTTGAAACCGGAACATTTGAAGGGTGCAGTACCCGGAGTTTTGTGCATTCCGGGGTCCGGAAGGACCAAAGAAGGATTGGTTGGTGAGCCCGGCATCTGTGATAAGTTAACTGAGGATTATAATAATCCCAAAGTAAGTATGGCTTTGAATATGGTTAAAGAAGGTTATGTGGCGGTAGCGGTGGATAATGCCGCTGCCGGAGAAGCCTCCGATTTGGAATGTTATGATAAAGGATGGAATTATGACTATGATGTTGTTTCCCGTTTTTTGCTTGAACTGGGATGGAGTTGGCTAGGGTATACTTCTTATCTGGATATGCAGGTGCTGAATTGGATGAAAGCCCAGTCTTATATCCGAAAGGACAGGATTGTGATTAGCGGATTCTCATTAGGTACAGAACCGATGATGGTCTTGGGGGTGTTGGATAAGGATATTTATGCTTTTGTGTACAATGATTTTCTATGCCAGACTCAGGAACGTGCCGTTGTAATGACTAAACCTGACAAGGAAAACAGACGTCCTTTTCCAAATTCTATCCGTCATCTGATACCTGGTTATTGGAGGTATTTTAATTTTCCAGATGTTGTTGCGTCATTAGCTCCTCGTCCTATCATTTTTACAGAGGGAGGGTTGGACCGTGATT
>ENA-UEQS01001330-UEQS01001330.1-human-gut-metagenome-genome-assembly--contig:-NODE-1330-length-16040-cov-26.636660_pt1 | contig 16040 bp, 10 predicted proteins | sample MGYA00242953_ERZ507953 | MGnify/ENA primary metagenome ERZ507953 (study PRJEB26167, sample SAMN06115474) | human gut metagenome | host: Homo sapiens | place: China:Jiangsu | collected 2016-07-06...
TGCTGCTATAGCTCAGTTGGTAGAGCGCATCCTTGGTAAGGATGAGGTCTCCAGTTCGAATCTGGATAGCAGCTCCATCGAGAAAAACCACTTGAATCCTTGAGATTCAGGTGGTTTTTTGTATTTCCGGTCATTTTTACCACCCGGTTTTCTTTTTGCTGCGCAAAAAGGCCCCCCGGCACCATGCGGACGTGCCGGGGGGCTTTGCAATATGGAGGAAGCAGGGCGATGCGGTACGCCCCGCCGGGGTAAGTTAGTGGATCAGCTCGTTATGAGCTGCGCCGTTGATGGTGAGCTGGGCCTCGCCGCCGTTGTGGGCAAGCACAAAGGGGGTAACGTCGGTACCCATGGCCAGCATCTCGTCGATCACAAGGCTGGACTCCCGGCTCCGGGTGCGGAACACCACCACATCGGCACCCTGTGCCTTGATGGCCCGCAGGTCGCCCAGCACAGCGTTGAGGGCGGCATCCTCAGAGGGTACCGCAATGATGTACCGGCCATCCACCACAGAGGTCTCGTAGGTCTCTGCGCCGGTCACGGTGTAGTTGGGAGCCGCAGAGCCGTTCTCCTGAGGCTCCGGTGCGCCGCAGCGGGTGCAGACGCCGTTCTTGTACTCGTGGCCCAGAGGGGCAACGAGGTTGGTGCGCTCACCGGTCTCCTCGTGGCAGACGCTGCACTTCTGTACCGTGTAGCCGCTTTCCGTGCAGGTGGGGTCAACGGTGGTCTCGACGAACTGATGGCCCGGAGCTTTAAGGATGGTGCGCGAGCCCAATTCCTTGCCGCAGCGGCTGCACTTTGTTACCTTGTAGCCATCCTCGGTGCAGGTGGGCTGGACTGTTACCGTCTGGCGATCATGGGACCAGTATGAATCGGGGGTTGGATCAACCGGGTCCACATGGGTGACCTCACCGCAGGAGCTGCACCGGTAGGTCTGAGAGCCAGTTTTCGTACAATTCGGGTAGACATGCTCTGCCGCGTATTCGCCCTTCGAATGCTTGCACATTTCCGGGGTCTGCTCCGTATCCCCGTTGGTCACCCATTGATTGTCCTGACGTGTTTTGGTCACCGTGTTCGGGCCGTTACGGCCTATATTGGTCATTTCTACTTTTGCACCGTCCTGGATGCTGTCCTTGTCAGTGCTAAATTGATTCTCGCCGTTTTGGACAGTATCAGTACCCTTCTTACCGGTCGTTCCGCCATCGCCAATGGCAGCGCCCGCGCCATAGGCACCGCTGCCTCCGTGCTTCTCGGCACTGCCGGTGGCCTTGACCTGCGCTTTGCCGCCAATGGTCACATGGCCCTTGCCATTTGCGCCGCCGCCGATGCCTGCGCCGCCGCCGTACCAGTCACTCTTCTGCACAGCCGTCACCTTGGCGTTGCCGGTAATCGTAACATTCGCATCGCCGCCTGCACCGCTGCCAATGGCTGCTGCGTTGTCGCCGCCCTCAACATTTACCACAGCGTTTTCAGAAATTTCGATTTTAGCGTTGCCGCACACATCTCCTCTGCGTACACCACTGCCAATGGTTCCGTTTTTAACAGTCACATTGGCGTTTCCGGTGATGGTAACGTCCGTTTCACCACCGGGTTTTTCTGTAGTCCAAGAAGGCAACCCATATCCGCCGATGCCATACTTTTCCACATTGACCACAGCGTTTCCCCGGATCACAATGCCGGTAGCTGCGCCGCCTCGATAGCCGCTGCCGATCTGGGCATTCGTGTTGACGGTGCCGTCGCCCTCGATCACAATGTTCTTCGTGCCATAGCCGACGTATCCTCCAGAGGTTTTGCTTCCATGTCCACCGATGGCAGCGCCTTGGTAATCCTGACCCAGGGCATTTTTATCGACCTTTACATCGAGGGTATCGCTCTGGCTGTCTGCGGTAATGGTGAGCGTGCCGGTGCTGACATCATCGTTTTTCTGGATGCCGGCGCTCTGGCCCGAGCCCGTCAGGGTGTTATCGCCCGAAAACTTGAGTTCTACATCACCACCCTGCACATCAATGGCCGCCTGTCCACGAGCCGAGGTATTTGCCGCAGTCGGCAGATCGATATGCGCATTGCTCAGCGACACCTTGATTTTTTTGGCGGTATTGTTGATGATCTGGACAATACCGGCGCGCAGTCCCGAATTATAGCCGTAGTCATCGCTATCTTCGCCCATGCGGTCCTCATAAGCCTGAGCCTTGCGGGGCCCATTGGAGGCGTTATCAGAGGCGTCGTCAGAGGCGCTGGTGGAAGCCTCGGCAGAGGCATTGGCCTCTGTTTTGGGCTGGGGCTTTTCCTCTGCTTTGGACTCCTGCCGCTCGCCAGCGGAAGCATTCAGCTCCCCGTTTGCAGGGGCATTCTGCTCCTTCTTTTCCTCGTCAGCCGGGTCGTTGTTTTTATCCTTATTTTCGGTCTCGGTCTTCTGCTCAGGGTCAGCCGGATCTTCGGTATCCTTCTGCTCCTGCTTTTCCTCAGCAGCGGGGGCGTTCTCTGCCTCCTGGGTCTCCTCCGAGGTCTTCTCCTTGGCCGGAGCCTTGGCCGGGGTCACAGGCTGGTTTTCATCCTGCTGGTTCTCCTCCGCAGTCGTCATAGCTCCATTAGCGGAGCTATAGGCACCCTTGATCTCGATTTCCTCATCGATGCTGTACGTAGACGATGTTCCGTCGTCCTGCTCCACGGTGATGCCTTTATCATTCGCCGTGATCACAAGGCCGCCGTTGGAAAGATCAAAGGTGGCCGCAAATGCCGGGGCGGAAAGGGATACCGCCATGCTCAGGGCCACGGCCGCCGCCGCGACTTGCCGGAGCAATTTTTTTCTTCGCATGATTTTTACCTCCCGTTTTGTATTTTGTGGCTTTTCTGCCAAATTTATTATACCCCCCCCCCCCCTACTATCTGTGCAATATAACAGTTGAACAATCTTGCTCCACTTTTTTTAGCAAAAATGACAAAAAACGCCGTTGGCCCGCACCTTTTGTGCAGGCCAACAGCGTTATCGTCCATGTATCCCGGCTAAAATATCACGATGGTGCGTTCGCCGCCCCTGCCCGCCCCCACTGCCCCGCCGGGCCGGAGCAAACAAAAAAACACCCCGAAGCCTTGATGGCTTCAGGGTGTTCTGAGCTGGAGCTGCTATCCAGATTCGAACTGGAGACCTCATCCTTACCAAGGATGCGCTCTACCAACTGAGCTATAGCAGCACACTCACAGCTCAATTATAATACCATAAACTCTGCCGCATTGCAAGCGTTTTTTGCAAAAAAATCTGGCATTTTGCGTTTTTCTGCCCGGATGCAGAAAAACGGCTGCCGTTTTTCCACGGCAGCCGTCTGCATTGTTGAAACTATCACTCGATGAGGCCGTTCAGCAGAGCCAGGCACTTGCGGCTGTGCAGCTTGCGGATGGCCTTTGCCTCGATCTGGCGGACGCGCTCACGGGTAACGCCGAAGTCGCGGCCCACCTCTTCCAGCGTGCGGGGACGGCCATCGTCCAGACCAAAGCGGAGACGGATGACCTTCTCTTCACGGGGGGTCAGGCTCTTGAGAGCCTGATTGATCTGCTGGGCCACCATGGCACGGTCAGCAGCCTTGCCGGGAGCCTCGGCGTTCTCGTCGGCGACGAAATCGCCCAGAGAGGAATCCTCTTCCTCGCCCACGGGGCTTTCCAGGCTGGCGGGCTCCTGTGCCATCCGCTGGATCTCACGCACGCGCTCCACGCTCATGTCCATGGCCTTTGCCAGCTCTTCCGGGGTGGGCTCGTGGCCGTTCTGGTAGACCAGCTGGTTGGTGGCCTGACGCATCCGGTTGATGGTCTCGACCATGTGCACCGGGATGCGGATGGTGCGGGCCTGGTCGGCGATGGCGCGGGTGATGGCCTGACGGATCCACCAGGTGGCGTAGGTGGAGAAGCGGAAGCCGCGGTCGCAGTCGAACTTCTCCGCCGCCTTGATGAGGCCGATGTTGCCCTCCTGGATGAGGTCGAGGAAGGCCAGATTGTGGCCCACGTGCTTCTTAGCGATGGAGACCACCAGACGGAGGTTCGCTTCGCTCAGGCTGCGGCGGGCGTTCAGGCCGTCGCGGCGGGTCTTCAGCAGCTCCTGACGGCGCTCCTCGGTCAGGGGGCCGTTCTCCACAGCCTCCATGGCCTCTTCCTCAGCGGCCTTTTCCTCGGCGTCCACGCTGGGCTTCTCGCTGCCCTCTTCGTCGATGTCCTCGGTGTAGCTGCGGCTGTTCTCGTCTTCCTCGAACGAGAAGCGGGCGCTGTTCTTCTTGATGTACTCGGGCGCACCGTACTTCTGGCGGTCGGCCTGCAGGATATGGGCAGCCTCGGCGCCGGCGTGGATGCGCTTGCTCAGGTCAACTTCCTGCTCCGCGCTCAGCAGAGGGATCTGGCCGATCTGCTTGAGGTAGTTCTTGACGGGGTCGTCCAGCAGCTCATCCATCGCAGCCTTCAGGTCGGCGGGGTTCTCCTCGGCGGCTTCTTCCTCGTCCTCGCCGCCCAGACCCAGCTCGTCGCTGTTGTTCTCGGCGTTTTCCACCTCGGCGATGATGCTGTCCACGTCCAGATTCACATCGGCGTCGGCCTCATCCTCGATGATCTTGATGCCGCGCTCTTCAAGGAGCGTATAGAGCGTTTCCACATCCATCCTGCACTGTGCAGCCAAAGTTTTGGCCTCCTGTGCCGACAGGGTGCCTTCGCCTTTCGTCAACAGTTCCTTCAAAGTCATGCCCATTTCGCTCTCTCCTTCTCACTGCGGGGGAAGCGCCCCGCAAGTGAACTTGTCTCATAGTTTCGGCCTTGCTTCTTAGATCACAAGACCTCCGTTGACGCCGAACACCTGGCCGGTGATGTAGCCGGCGTCTTCTCCGGCGAGGTACAGCAGAAGCTTTGCCACCTCTTCGGCGGTGCCGAGACGGCCCACAGGGGTCTCTTCGGCCAGCGCCGCTTTGTCCTCAGCAGTGAACGAGGCCATCATATCGGTGTCGATGACGCCGGGGGCCACACAGTTCACGGTGATGCCGCTGGGACCTTCTTCTTTTGCCAGCGCCTTGGTCAGGCCGATGAGGCCCGCCTTGGCGGCGGAATAGTGTACCTCGCAGCTGCCGCCGGTCTGGCCCCACATGCTGCTCACGGTGAGGATACGGCCCGCTTTGCGGCGTATCATCCCGGGCAGGGCCAGCTGGCAGAGGTTGAACGCACCGGTCAGGTTGACGTCCAGCATCCGCTGCCACTCTTCCGGCGTGATGTCGGTGAACAGCTTCTGCTGGGCGATGCCCGCGTTGCTCACCAGCACATCCACCCGGCCCAGCGCCTGCTCGGCGGCGCGGAAGGCCAGCTCACAGCTGGCCCGGCTGGCCACGTCACACTGGATGGCCAGTACGCCCGGCAGCTCTTTTTGCAGGGCTGCGGCGGCCTCGGCGTTGGTGTGGTAGAACACTGCCACCCGGCAGCCCGCCGCATAGAATGCACGGGCTGCTGCCGCGCCGATGCCCCGGTCGCCGCCCGAGATGAGGACGGTGCGGCCCTTCGCCGCCGGGGCAGTGCTCTGGGGCTCTGCCGCAGGTTCCGGCTCGCGTTCCGGTGCCGGTGTGTTCTCCGGCGCAGCGCTGACCGGCGTTTCCCTCGTTTCCTGCACCGGCGGTGCGGCCACAGCCGCTTCTTCCGGCTCGGGCAGGGTCGGCCTGCGCTGTTCTGTCTTCGGCCCGGCGTCTGCAAGGTCAAATGTCAGCTCAAATTCGTCGTTGTACAAGAGTCAAACCCTCCTGTCCACTATTTTCGGCCGCAGCGCCTCTTCGTGTCAAAGCCTCTGCGGCGGGAAAGGAAACAGCTTCCCCCACCCCGCCGGAGCTGCGCTCTGCTCACTTTTTCCGGTCTAGGCCGGCTCTGCGGCGCGCCCGGCGGCATTTGTGTGGTTTCGACAAGTTTCCATTGAATAATATAGCACAATCGGGCGAAAAAATAAAGTGGTCACCGGTGATTTTTTCACGCAGTTCCCACTTTTTTCACAGATTCAGGGGTTCACGGGCGGCTTCCAGCGGGGCTTTGCGGCCCGCCTGGCCCGCAGTGAAACGAAAAATTCCTGCAAAAGCTGCTGTGCCTCATCGGCCCGCAGTCCCTTTTCGATGACGGGGTGATGGTTGAAGGGCTGGGCGAAGAGGTCTGTCACCGAGCCGCAGCAGCCCGCCTTGACGTCGGCGGCACCGTACACCACCCGCTTGATGCGGCTGTTGATGATGGCGCCGCTGCACATGGGGCAGGGTTCCAGCGTCACGAACAGCTCACACTGCCACAGCCGCCAGCCGCCCAGCTTTTTGCAGGCCGCGTCGATGGCCAGCAGCTCCGCGTGGTGGAGGGCGTTTTTCTCCGTCTCGCGGGTGTTGTGGGCGGCAGAGATGATCTCTCCGTCCTTCGCCACTACCGCGCCCACCGGCACTTCGCCCAGCGCAGCGGCCTTCCGGGCCTCTTCCAGCGCCGCGCCCATCAGCTCAAAATCGGTCATCCCATTCCCCTTTCTGCCAGCCGTGCGGCAAACACGAGGCAGTTATTTATAATATGTAACGCGCTGCCGAGCCATACGCTCTTCGCTTTCTGAGCCGCCCAGCCGAAGATGAGTCCCATGCCCAGCGCATAGGCCCGGGCCGTCCAGCTGCCGTGCAGGGCCGCAAAAAGCACCGCCTGCACCACCACAGCCCCTGTGCCGCCCAGCGGCTGCAAAAGATAGAGCGCCCCGCCCCGGAAGGCAAGCTCTTCTGCCAGAGGGGTCACAAGGCAGATGCGCAGCGCAGCCCACCCGAGGGCCGCGCCCTCGGGCAGAGCCGTCTTTTCCGCCGGGAGCAGCAGCTGTGCTCCCGCCGCCAGCAGCCCCCAGAGCACCGCCGCCTCGGCCAGGACCCGGCACTGAGCCGGAAAAGACGGTTTTTTCGTTTCCCTTATCAGTCTTTTCACGGCGCGCCCTCCTGTCGGCGGACATTGTACCATACTGCCGCCCCGTTTTGCAAGCAGTTTTTCGTTCATGCGAAGAAATTTCACTCAAAAGATTGACATACCGCCCGGCGTTCTGGTATACTTTGTACGACTTTTTTATGGATTTGTCGTTTTACCAAAGACACACGATGAACGCACCCATGGAGGTACGAACTATATGATACGCATTCTTACCGATTCCGCATCCGACATCCTGCCCGCCGAGGCCGCGCAGCTGGGTGTGGACGTCATCCCCCTCAACGTCACCCTCGAGGACGGCACCGTCATCCGGGACGGCGTGGACCTGACTCCCAGCGAGTACTACGAGCACATGGCCGGCTGCAAGAAGCTGCCCACCACCAGCCAGCCCAGCCCTGAGCTGTTCGAAAAGTTCTACGCCGAGGCCGCTGCCGCCGGAGACGAGGTCGTGGGCATCTTCCTGTCCCATGAGCTGTCCGGCACCTATCAGTGTGCGAAGCTGGCCGCAGACCTGGCCAACGTGGACAACGTCCTCTTTGTGGACAGCACCAATGTCTGCCTCGGCGAGGGTCTGCTGGTGCGTATGGCCGCACACCTGCGGGATGAAGGCAAGTCCGCCGTCCAGATCGCCGCCACCCTCGAGCACGCCAAGGAGCACCTGCACCTCGTCGCCGCCATCGACGACCTGAAGTATCTGCGCAAGGGCGGCCGTCTGCCCGCTGCCGTCGCCGTGGCCGGCGGGATGCTGGGCATCAAGCCCCTCATCACCATCAAGGAGGGCAAAGTCGCCATGGCCGGCAAGGCCCGGGGTCTGCCCGGCGCATACGTCGCCCTCTTCAAAAAGATCGAGGAGCTGGGCGGCGTCAATCCCCGTTTCCCCTCTCTGGCCGGTTACACCATCAGCACCCGCGAGGTGAACCCCATCCAGACCTATCTGGTGGACAATCTCGGCCTTTCCGAGCCGCTGGTGCGCCAGATCGGCTGCGTCATTGGCACCCACGCCGGTCCCGGTGCGTTTGGTCTGGCCTTCTTTGATAACGGGCTGGTCATCGACTAAGAGTATATAGGAAGAGGCTGCTGTGCATCTGCACGGCAGCCTCTTTTCGTTTTTCCTTACAGCATATCCGTGATGAGCTTGCCCAGCAAAAGTACCAGCACCACGAGCATCATGGGGCGGATGAACTTTGCGCCCTTTCTCAGGGCGAAGTGGGAGCCGATGATGTTGCCGACGATGTTGCTGATGGCGCAGGGGATGCCCACCGGAAAGACCACCAGCCCGCTGCTCAGATAGGTGAAGAGGCTGGCGTAGTTGCTGGCGAGGTTGAGCACCTTGGCGTTGCCGTTGGCGGTGCGCAGGTCAAAGCCCATCAGACTGGTGAAAGCGATGATGGCAAAGGTCCCGGTGCCAGGCCCCACCATGCCGTCGTACAGACCGATGCCGAGGCCGATGCCCAGGGCCAGCAGGGCCTTTTTCAAATTCAGGGTGCCGTCATCTCGGTTCTCGTCCGGGAGGTTGCGCTGCCACAGGATGATGACCGCCGCGATGGGCAGGATGATGAACATCATCATCTGCAGCACCTCATCGCTGAGCATCAGGACGATGTGTGCGCCCAAGGCACTGCCCGCAAAGCTGCCGATGGCGGCGAGGATGCCCACCTTGATGTTCATCGCGCCGTTCTTGAAGAAGCTGGCCGTGGCGAACGTCGTGCCGCAGGCGGCGCTGAATTTGTTGGTGGCGTAAGTATAGTGAGGCGGCAGGCCCGCGAAGAGATAGGCCGGCAGACTGATGAGTCCGCCGCCGCCCGCTGCCGAATCGATAAAGCCCGCAAAGCCGGTCATGAACACCAGAAATGCCATCATCGGCAGGCTGATTTGAATACCCATTGTTATGATTCCCCTTAATATTCCTATTTTTTCCACGATTTTACTTGTACAGCTCACCCTCGCAGGCCAAGATCTGGTCGAGTATCATCCGGGACACCCGGGCGCCGTAGACCATGGAGGGATGGTCATTGTACTCGATGATGTCGTGGAAGTCCTTGTTCATCAGGACGATGACATACTCGCCGTAGGGGGTGTGGACGATGCCGCCGTCGTTGCGGCAGGCATTCATGCTGCCGCTCTTGCTGGCCACCCAGATGAGTTCCGGCTCGCCGGTCTCCTCGCAGTCGAGATAGAACTGAGGGAAGTCGTGGGTCAGCATGGTATTGTAGTGCTGCTGACGGAAGATGGCCAGCATCTCGGCGCTGGCCTCAGCGCTGACGAGCGTTCCCTTTGCCACCTGCGCAAACAGTGAGGCGTAGTCCCGGGGCGTCGTGGTGCCGAGGTCGTTGTAAAGATCAAAGTGGAGCGGGTTATGCAGGACGGTGTGGGCAAAGCCCATTTCCCGGATGCAGGCGTTGATGGTGTCCAGCCCCAGATAGTCGATGACCATGTTGGTGGCGATGTTGTCGGAGCAGATGATCATCATGGTGGCGGCGTCTTTAACTTTCAGACTCGCGCCCACGCCCAGCGCCCGGAGCATACCGGAACCGTCCACAAAGTGCTCGGGCTTGTAAGTGATTTTTTCCTCGAGGCTGGCTTTGCCCCGGCTGGCCTGCAGATACAGGGCTGCGAGGATATATGCCTTGATGGTGGAAGCCGTCTCAAATTCCTCGTCAGCGCCGATCTCGACCGTGTGGCCGTGCAAGTCGTCCACAAAGACGCTCATCTTGCCCTGATAGGAATACAGCTCGGCGGCAATACGCTTTTCCAGCGTCATGTTTTTATCCATTTTGGAATCTCCCTGTCGTTTTATACATTATTTAGAGGTTTTCTTCGAAGAACCGCCGGGCGTTGCGGTAGAAGATGGCCTCCACCTCGTCCTCGGTGAAGCCCTCGCGGCGGAGTGCGTCGGCCAGCAGCGGGAGCTTGGAGCAGTCGTCCATTTCCAGCTTGCCGCCGATGCCGTCGAAGTCACTGCCCAGACCGATGATCTCAATGCCGCCCACCTGCTTGAAGTGGGCCGCGTGCTTTGCCATCAGGGCCGTGGTGCTGCGGCAGAGCTTTTCTTCGGGCTGGTTGTCGAGGAAGCCGCTGCAGTAGTTCAGGCCCACGAGGCCGCCCTTGTTGGCGAGGGCGCGGATCATCTCGTCGGTGAGGTTGCGGCAGTGGGGTGCGAGGGCGCGGCAGTTGGAGTGGCTGGCCGCAAAGGGGCGGGTGGAGTGCTCCACAATGTCCCAGAAGCCCTTGTCGGACAGGTGGCTCACGTCTGCGATGATGTGCAGACGCTCCATCTCGGCCAGGAACTCGAAGCCCTTCTCCTTCAAGCCCGTCTCGGTGTTGGGGGCGCAGGGCCAGATGTTGTGGCCCCCGCCGGGGACGACGTTGGGGCTGGCAAGCTCGTTCTCGTGGTTCCAGGTCAGGGTCATCATGCGGACGCCCAGCTCGTACATCCGGCGCAGCACGCCGATGCTGCCCTTGCAGCAGCCGCCCTCTTCGATGGTGAGCATTCCGCTGATCTTTCCCTCGGCGGCGTTTTTTCGGATGTCAGAGGGTTGATATACTGGTGCAATATCCTCCGGGTATTTTTCCATGATGCGTTTGAAGACGTCGATTTCTTCCAGCGCCGTCACCAGCGGGTCGGCACCGGGGGTCTTGTCGCCCAGATTGACAAAGGCGGCGAAGCACTGCAGCATATAGTCGCCCTTTTTCAGTTTCTGCAAGTCGATGTGCAGATCATTCTGCGCAAAGCTCTTGGGCGTACCCGCCTTTTCGGCGTAGCGCAGCTCACTCAGGGTGTCACAATGTAGATCAAAGACTTTCATTTTTGGTTCTCCTTTGATAAAGGGAAGGTTCTTCTTCCTTTAAGCTACGTTCTCTTTTGCGTGCCAAAAGAGAACCAGAAAAGCACCAGCGATTTCGACGCGCTGGATCCACGAGAAAGGGGCTGCTCGCCCCTTTCAGACCCCGAAGGGGAAGTCGAAGTGGAAAAATGCTAGCCGCTTCGCTAAACGCATTTTTCTCACTTCTCCGATTTGCTGCTCCGCAGCTGGTGTTACCTCTCTGCTGACGGTAAAGTTCTGCGAAAGCCTGAAATCTTCGGCGAAGCCGTAAAACGGCGGAGGCTCAAAATGCGGTTAAGAGATCTTCACGCCGAATGGCGTGAATCTCCAGCATTTTGAGTTGGAGCCCACTTCTTTGGAATTGTTAAGGGCGAGAAGCCCTTAACTCGTTGCGGGGAGAGTGGAGTCCAGAGGTAGGGAGGGGGGAGTCGAAACACCCCTCCCTACCTCTGGCCCGCGCGGAGCGCATAGCCATTTGACCAAAAGAAAAAACTGCCCCGCGCCACCGGCGCGCGATCCCACTTAAATTAAATCAGAACACGCTCCCCACCGCATATAAACACTTCACCAGATCCTCCCGATACAGCGGGTCATCCGGCTCAAGGCTGTTGATGACCACACCGCCGCTGGCGGCGGCACCGGTGGAGTGGATATACCGCCCTTCGCCCAGATAAAGCGCCACATGGCCGGGGAAGAAGAGAGCATCGCCGGGCTTTTTGTTCTCGAAAGCCACCTCATGCATCGGCCAGCCCTCGATGATCTTTGCGTCGCGGTAGATGAGCACACCACACTGCATATAGGCGCTGCTGACAAGGCCCGAGCAGTCGATGCCCCGGCCCGACTTGCCGCCCCAGCGGTACTCGGTCCCCATATACTTCTTTGCCTGCTCACAGACAGCGGCGCGGAAGGCATCTTCGCTGCCGCCGTACCAGTGTGCCACAGCTTCCGGCACGAGCTTGTCTGCCGTCGTGTCCAGCGTCTCGGCCAGCGCGTTATTGAAGGCAAGGCCCTCTCTCTGGGAGAAGACCGCCGTCATCTCATATTTCACCGGCTCCAGCGCCACGTCCCGGACATAGCCCGTCCGGCCATCCGTCAGCAGAACTTTCGCCCAGCCCTTGTGGGCCTCGCCCTCTTCGGCCGTCTCAGGCTGGCGGCGGAGAACGCCTCCCCGCTCCAGTTCCATCATCCGGACGCCCTGCACCTTGGGCAGGCTGAGGACATCCGTCGCGCGGCCCACGAGAACGAGGTCTGCCCCCAGATACTCCCACAGCTCCTCCTCGCGGACAAACTGCAGTTCCCGCTGATTCACATAGCCATGGTAGCCGTAAAAGCTGACCACTTCGGCCACATCGGGCGGAAGCTGGACGCCCGCAGCGGTCACGCCGCCGGGCGCAGTCCGCACCTGACAGGCCTGCCCATACAGGCCCTCATCTCCGATGGTGGAGACAAGCCCCTCCTCGCCCTCTTTGATGGTCTGGGGCAGGTCGTAAATGGTACCTACCGGCACCGAAAACAATGCGTATTTCATGGTTCGCTCCCTTCCAGCAGCTGCAGCAGCTCATCCGGCCGCATCGAGAGGATGGCACCATCGGCGGTGCCGGTCACGGTGTCGGCCAGCGACTGCTTGGCCTGCTGCAATTCCACGATTTTTTCTTCAATGGTATCCTGTGCAATGAGCTTATACACCTGCACCGGGTTCTGCTGGCCGATGCGGTAGGCGCGGTCGGTGGCCTGATTCTGGGCGGCGACGTTCCACCACGGGTCGTAGTGGATGACGATGTCCGCCGCCGTCAGGTTGAGGCCGGTGCCGCCGGCCCGCAGCGAGATGAGGAAAACGCTCACCTCTCCCCCGTTGAACCGCCGGACCAGCTCCGCCCGGACGGGCTTCGGCGTCGAGCCCTGCAGCGTAAAGTGGCTGATGCCCTCGGCGTCCAGACGCTTTGCCAGCAGCTCGAGCATCGAGGTGAACTGGCTGAACAGCAGGATGCGGTGGCCGCCCTCCACGGCGCTGGAGACAAGCTCCGCGCAGGCGTCCAGCTTGGCGCTGCCGCCCTCCCAGTTGTCTGCGATAAGGCGCGGGTCGCAGCAGATCTCCCGCAGCCGCATGAGGACGGCGAACACCGCCATCTTGTCCTCGGGCTTTGCGGCCTGCAGCTTCTCCCGGGCGTCCACCACAGCGGCCAGATAGAGCTTGCGCTGCTCCTCTTCCAGCTCGATGCGGTAGACATTCTCGGTCTTGGGCGGCAGCTCCTTGAGCACATCCGACTTCATGCGGCGGAGGATGAAGGGGCCGGTCAGCTGATTGAGACGCCGCACGGCGGTCTGGTCTTCCTCCTGCACGATGGGCTTCTCGAACCGGCTGCAGAAGCTCTTATACGACGGCAGATAGCCCGGCATCAGGAAGGAGAAGATGCTCCACAGCTCGCCCAGCCGGTTTTCCACCGGCGTACCGGTGAGGGCGAACCGCACCCGGCTGCGCACTTTGCAGACGGCCTTGTATTTCTGGGTGGTGTGGTTCTTGATGGCCTGCGCCTCGTCGAGGATGCAGGCGTAAAACTCCTGCCCCTCGTAAAGCGCCTCGTCACGCCGCAGCAAATCGTAGCTGGTCACCACGAGGTCGGCGGCGGGCCAGCTCTCAGCCAGCTCGGCGCGGTGGGCGGCGTCGCCGTCCACCACCACGCAGGAGAGTTCGGGCGTGAATTTCTGACACTCCTCGGCCCAGTTCAGCACCAGCGAGGCCGGGCAGACGATGAGGCTGGGCAGAGTCTGGCCGTTCTGCTTCATGGCCAGCAGGTAGCTCAGCACCTGCACCGTCTTGCCCAGGCCCATATCGTCGGCGAGGATGCCGCCCATACCGTAACCGTCCAGCGTCCGCAACCAGCGGTAGCCGTCCCGCTGATATTTGCGCAGGGTCTTTTGCAGGGAGGCAGGCGGGGCATACTCGCTGTCCTTGACGGCGTGGAAGCTCCGGCTGATGCGCCGGAAGGCATCATCCCGGTTGAAGCGCACACCGGTCTGGCCTGACAGCGCCCAGTCGAGGCTGGGCGCACGGTAAAGCGGAAGCTGCGCATGATTCTGGCCCAGCTTTGCGCCGGAGAGTTCCAGCGTTTCGTTCAGTTCATCCAGCACTTCCAGCGAGTCATCCAGCCGCAGCAATCGGCCATCCCGCAGGCGGTGGTAGCGCTTTTTCTGGTGGAGCGACTTGAGCAGAGCTTTCAGCTCGCTCACCGGGAATTCGCCGGTGTCCACCTCCAAATCAAGCACACTGCCCTGTACCGACACACCCACCGAGATCTTCGGCGGCGCAGCCTGCAAGTCGCGGAATGCATCGCTGAGGTAGACTTCGCCCTCCGCCAGCAGGGCAGGCACACCCTCTTCAAGGAAAGTAACAAGGGTATCCTCGTCGTCTGTGCCATATTCGGCGGGGCTGGTGTCGGTCTGCTGGGTCAGATAAGTTTGGAGCAGTCGGCCTGCCCGACGCTCTGCGCGGGCGTCCCTCAATAAATCGGTCGGGGCCGCAAAAGGCGTCACCCGGTCTTCCCCATACAAAAATTCCGGGTGGGCGCGGACGGCCCCCATGTGGGGCGCATCCAGATAAAACTGCACCACCGGCTCCAGCGGTATCTGATTCAAAAGCAGCCGGTCAGGGTCGTCGATGGTGATCTTCCGGCCCAGCTCCGGCAGTACGAAGCTGCAAAACGACACGGCATCCTTGCTGGTGAAAAAGAGTCCGCTGCCACAGAGGGCGTTCAACGCGGGCAGCAGACGGGCCGCTTCGGCTCGTTCCAGTTTCCAGATGGTGTCTTCATTATAAAGGTAGCTGTAGTCGAGGCCCTGCAATGTGTACAGACTGGGCTCTACCACGATGTGTACGCCGCCCCTCTTCTTCTCGACCCGCAGCGTCAGCGCGGGCAGACCCTTTCGCAAGGCGTAACCGCCCACCTCGCCCCTCGGCTCATATAAAGCCACCAGTTCATCCAGCAGCTCACCCGACAGCGGCACACTTCCAGCGGGGCCATTTGCGATGCTGCGGGTCGGGCGGCCTGTGGCGGCTTCCACGCTCTTTACCGTGTCCTGCTGGCGGCGGAGCAGCGTCAGAATTTTCTGTGCCTCGGAGGTAAAGGCGTCCCACCGGTGGACAAAGGCCAGCGTTTTGCCGTAGCTGACGCTCCGCTCTTTCTCGATGGCCGTCAGCAGTTCCGGGATGCTTTTGACGACATACTGCCGCCCGCCGTCCGAAATGCGGAGGCGCAGCAGCGGCGGCTGTCCGGAGTAGTCGAGGATGAGTTCCGGTTCCAGTTCCGCGAAGCCTCGCTGCTGGCCGTCCGAGGCCGTCAGGCTCTCCACCTCGGCCAGCGCGTCCTCCTGATAAGCCCGGAGAAGTTCCTGCGCCTGCACATCCGAGACAGGTTCATCGCCTCGCCATTTCCTGCCGAACAGCATCTCGAGGCCGGAGACGTAGCTATCCTTCCGAGCTGCGGCTTCTTTCGCAAATTCTGTCCCGCGCTGCACGCCCGGGATGTCCAGCAGTGCCTTCTTTTCCGGTTTTGACTCCGTCTTTTCTTCCGGCTCATCCACCTCATGCAGCAGCAGCGCACCGATGTGCTTGCAGCAGGGACCTTCGCCGTTTTCATTGAATGGGCAGGTACAGCTGGCGCTGACGAAACTGCCGTTCTGGCGCAGCCACGCCTGCGTGCGGTAGAGGTTCCGGCCGCTGCCCCGCACATCGGCGCTCAGATGGCGCACGCCGTTCTCCGCCGTCTCACATTCCAGATCCTGCACCCGGTTCTCGTATGCCTTGGCCCGTGCATAGATCGTGCTGCCCAGCAGATAGCGGATCTCTTCTCTGTCCATGTCTCTGCCCTCCCTCTCCCAAGCGTCCTATTGGTTAAGCATACCGCACCCGCCGACCAGATGCAAGAGCTTTGGACGAAAAAAGCAAAAAGAAAACGCTCCAAGATTTCTCTTAGAGCGTTTTGATCAAGTCGGCGGCTACCTATTTTCACAAGCCGTTTCCAGCTAACTATCTTGGGCACGAGTGAGCTTAACTGCTGTGTTCGGAATGGGAACAGGTGGAACCTCACCGTCATCGTCACCGACCATATGACTGACCAAGTATAACACATTGCTGTGTTCTTGTCCAGTATTTCTTAGAAGGACGTGCCTTCAAAACTGAATAATCACTGCTACTTCTCGTTGACTTGAGATACTCAAGCGAATTGTGGTCAAGCCCTCGACCTATTAGTACACGCTTGCTGAATGGATCGCTCCACTTACACATCGTGC
>ENA-UEQS01001335-UEQS01001335.1-human-gut-metagenome-genome-assembly--contig:-NODE-1335-length-16017-cov-5.196487_pt1 | contig 16017 bp, 17 predicted proteins | sample MGYA00242953_ERZ507953 | MGnify/ENA primary metagenome ERZ507953 (study PRJEB26167, sample SAMN06115474) | human gut metagenome | host: Homo sapiens | place: China:Jiangsu | collected 2016-07-06...
CGCACTTGTGGGTGTCTGTCATGGCGGATAGTTGAGAAGGATTGGGTAATCCTTCCATTTTACCCGATCGGCCATTTCCGATGAGTCGAGTCTGAGGGTTTCCCGCGTCACACGGGCGTTTGAGGTCAGAGCCTTGGGCTGCGCCTGATGAGGAGCTCGGCCACAAGGAAGATGACGGCCGCAAAGAGCGAGAGCAGGAGGCAGAGCGCGTTCGCGGCGTCGAAGTCGGCGTTGAAGATTTCGAGCGAGAGCGTGTTGGTGCGTTCCGAGATGTTGCCGCCGAGCATCATGGTGATGCCCACCTCGCCCGAGACGCGGCGCAGCCGAGAAGGAGCGCCGCCGCGAGACTCGGCCGAACGAGCGGGAGCGTGACTCTGAGGAAGACGTCGCGCCTGCTCGCGCCGTGGATGCGGACGGCCTCCTCGAGTTCGATGAGGCGCGGCGAGGCGAACGCTGCCTGAAGCGGACGAACGACGAGCGGCGTGTCGCCGAGGCGCCTGGCGTCGGGTGCGAGCGCATCGTGGAACTTCTCGAGGCTCGCCTCGTCGGAGATGACGACGTTGACGCCGCTGCCGTGCTTCACCGGGGCGAGCATCTGGCCGATGTTGCCGCCGAAGCTCGTCTCGACGGCGACGCCCGTCTCCTTCTGATAGAGCGCGGCGAGCGCGTCGACCATCTTGACGTAGCTCGCGCCCGTCGTGACGACGACCTGCGCGGCGTTCGCGGCGCTCGCGGCAAGAGCGGAGACGGCGGCAAGGGTAATGAGGAGCGGCTTGGGTTTCGTGATGATGTCCTTGGGTTGGGAGTGGTCGGTGTCAGGCTGGCGTGCGGATGTCCGCAATGCGGCCGTCCTTCATCGTGAGGACGGTCTTCGCGAGCCTCTCGGCTTCGTCGGCGGCGTGCGTGATGTAGAGGACGGGAATGCCCGTGATTTCGGGAATGCGCTCGAAGTAGCCGAGAAGCTCGGCCTTGCGCTCCGAGTCGAGACTCGCGAGCGGCTCGTCCATGATGAGGAGCGTCTCGGCGGCGAGAATGGCGCGCCCGAGCGCGACGCGCTGGCTTTCGCCGCCCGAGAGCGTGTCGGGACGACGTGAAAGAAGATGCGCAATGCCGAGCACCTCGATGAGGCGCTCCTGGTCGACTGCGGTGCGGCGTCCTCCGAGGCGCCTGCCGAAGAGCAGGTTCTTGCGAACGGTGAGGTGCGGAAAGAGCCTGTGGGACTGGAAGACGAAGCCGATGCCGCGCGATTCGACGGGAAGATCGATGCACGGATCGTCCGATCTGAAGACGCGGCCGTTGACGCTGATCGTGCCCGATGCGGGCTTCACGAGATCTGCGATGCTGCCGGCGAGCGTCGACTTGCCGCAGCTCGAGGGGCCGAGCACGGCCGTGAAGCCGTCGCCGGGCAGATCGCAGTCCGCCTCGAGCGTGAAACCTGGAAGACGCGTCGTGAAGTGAAGGGAGATCATGGGCAGAGCCGTTCGCTATTCGTAATGGGAATAGCGAACGGCTCTGCCAAGAAAATAGGGTGGAGGGGTGGATGAAGACGGGGAGGTCAGAGCCTCCCCTCCGTCAGGCCTTCTGGGCGAGGGCGGCTTCGATTTCGATGACGCCCTCGAGGACGCCGGCCGCCAGTGCGTAGAGTCGGGCGTCACTGCGTGCGCGAACGGCTACGGCGAAGGCGGGGAGCCATTTGGCGGCGTGCGCCTCGAAGAAGGCGGTGGCGGCCGCAGGGTCGTTCTTGAGGATCAGGACGGTGAGAAAGCCGAGCTGCAGGCCGAGATGGTCTTCGGGCACGCCGAGGATGCCTGCGGTCTCAAGCCCCGCGTCGGCGTAGGCCTTGCGGCACTCGAGCTGGGAGAGCGGGATCTCGTCCCTGTGGAGCCAGGCGGATTCGGCAAGGGGCACCGTGCCCTCGCATGTGCCAAGGAAGAGCCTGGCGTACTCGCGTTCGAGCTCGAGCGGCTCGGGCGCGGGGGCGTCGAGCACCGCCTCGAACGGGGCGGCGTTCGTGCCGAGTTCGGCTGCGAGCCCAGCGGCCGCGCGCATCGCCTCGACGTAATTTTCATAGGCGCCCTTCGCCTCGGGCTGGAGAAAGAGGGCGGAAAGCGCGTCGTAGACGGACTGACGCGCAAAGTCCTGCAGCTGCTGGGTGACCACGGGCTTGCTCTTTATATATAGACGGTCTGGAGGCGGCGGGGCGGGGCCGCGGGGGCGGCGCCTGCCGGCCGGATCGGATCAGGTCATTTTATCTGCTGCCGCGTGAAAGTGGCTCGCTCTAGTCGAAACCACCTAGTTGGGAACAATGACACTCTGCCTGCGTCTAGATTTCATCTATTGAGGCGGATCGGACCTGCGGAAAATCCCTGAAATTGTCCTGCGGGATCAAAAAATATGCAGGGTAGGCCCATTTTCCGGCGCATAAAGCGCTCTGAACGGGTAAAATCCCCCACAATTGAACCACCGCCCCGGTTCTTGGGGCTTAAGAGGATAAGCATGGTACAGGGTCGTTACGTTTTCCCCTTTAGTCAGCTTCGCATGACCGACGTTGATCGCGTCGGCGGCAAGAACGCTTCGCTCGGCGAACTGCTCAGCCAGCTCACGAGCGCCGGCATCCGCGTGCCGGACGGTTTCGCCACCACGGCCGAAGCCTTCCGCCTCTTCCTGAAGGAAGGCGGTCTCGAGGAGCGCATTGCTCAGCGTCTCACCACCCTTGACGTCGACGACGTCAAGGCGCTCGCCGCTGCCGGCGCCGAGATCCGCGGCTGGATTGAAGCCGCTCCGTTCCCGGCCGAGCTCGAAAAGGAAATCCGCGAATTCTACGAATGGCTCAAGGACGGTCAGGAGGAAATCTCCGTTGCCGTTCGCTCTTCCGCCACGGCTGAAGACCTTCCCGACGCCTCCTTCGCCGGTCAGCAGGAAACGGTGCTCAACGTCGTCGGCATCGACGCCGTCTTCAAGCACATGAAGGAGGTCTTCGCCTCCCTCTACAACGACCGCGCCATCTCCTACCGCGTCCACAAGGGCTTCACGCACGCTGAAGTCGCCCTGTCCGCCGGCGTGCAGCGCATGTGCCGCTCCGACCGCGGCGCCGCCGGCGTGATGTTCACGCTCGACACCGAATCCGGCTTCGACCAGGTGGTCTTCATCACCGCCTCCTACGGCCTCGGCGAAACCGTGGTTCAGGGCGCCGTGAATCCCGACGAGTTCTACGTCCACAAGCCCATCCTTGATGCCGGCAAGTATCCGATCATCCGCAAGACGCTCGGCTCCAAGCTCATCAAGATGGAGTTCGAATCCGACAAGTCCGTCGGCCGCACGGTCCGCACGGTCGATGTCCCGGCCGAAGACCGCCGCAAGTTCGCCATCACCGACGAAGATGTGATCGAACTGGCCCGCTTCGCCCGCATCATTGAAAAGCACTACGGTCGTCCGATGGACATCGAGTGGGGCAAGGACGGCAACGACGGCAAGATCTACATCCTTCAGGCCCGTCCTGAAACGGTGAAGTCCCAGCAGAACAAGGCCGACGTGCAGCTCCGCTACACGCTCAAGTCCAAGGGCCGCCTGCTCTGTCAGGGCCGCGCCATCGGCCAGAAGATCGGCACGGGCCCGGTCCGCATCGTCGACAGCGCCGCTGAAATGGATCGCGTTCAGGCCGGCGACGTTCTCGTCACGGACATGACCGACCCCAACTGGGAACCGGTGATGAAGAAGGCCTCCGCCATCGTGACGAACCGCGGCGGTCGTACCTGCCACGCGGCCATCATCGCCCGCGAACTCGGCATCCCGGCCGTCGTCGGCTGCGGCGACGCCACGGAACGCCTCTGCGAAAACGACGAAGTGACGGTGTCCTGCGCCGAAGGCGACACGGGCAACATCTACGAAGGCATCCAGGAAGTGGCCGTTGAGGAAGTCCAGCGCGGCGCCCTCCCGGAAATCCCGGTCAAGGTCATGATGAACGTCGGCAACCCGCAGCTCGCCTTCGAGTTCCAGGCCATCCCGAACAAGGGCGTCGGCCTTGCCCGCCTTGAGTTCATCAGCAACAACAACATCGGCATCCACCCGAAGGTTGTTCTTGAGTACCCGAACGTCCCGAGCGAATTGCGCGACGCCGCCGAACGCCTCTCCGCCGGCTATGCCAGCCCGAAGGAATTCTTCGAGAAGCGCATCGCCGAAGGCGTGGCCACGATTGCCGCCGCCTTCTACCCGAAGAAGGTCATCGTCCGCATGTCCGACTTCAAGTCTAACGAGTACCGCAAGCTCATCGGCGGCGCCCTCTACGAGCCGGATGAAGAAAATCCGATGCTTGGCTTCCGCGGCGCCTCCCGCTACATCTCGAACCAGTTCGCCGAATGCTTCGCGATGGAATGCCGCGCCATGAAGTTCGTGCGCGACGAAATGGGCCTCACCAACGTCGAACTGATGATTCCGTTCGTGCGTACGCTCAATGAAGCCAAGCGCGTCAACGAAATCATGGAACAGTACGGCCTCAAGCGCGGCGTCAACGGCCTTCGCCTCAACATGATGTGCGAAATCCCGTCCAACGCCGTCCTCGCCGACCAGTTCCTCGAGTACTTCGACGGCTTCTCCATCGGCTCGAACGACATGACGCAGCTCGCCCTCGGTCTCGACCGAGACTCCGGCCTCGTCGCCGCGTCCTTCGACGAACGCGATCCGGCCGTCAAGGCGCTCCTCGCCATGGCCATCAAGGCCTGCCGCGAACGCGGCAAGTACGTCGGCATCTGCGGCCAGGGTCCTTCCGACCACGCCGACTTCGCCGCCTGGCTGATGGAACAGGGCATCGAGTCCATCTCGCTCAACCCCGACACCGTCGTCGACACGTGGCGTCGCCTCGCCGTCAAGTAATTGACGCGCTGAGACGCTAGTCCGAACAAAGCCCCCGGCTCCGAAAGGCGCCGGGGGCTTTTGTCTGGTCCCTTCGAATCGCGTGTGCCCGAGATGTTTTCACGTCCGTGCTTGACATGTGCCATGAGAATGATTATCATTAACACGAATGAGAACCATTCGCAGGTGCGAACGGGCAGGACCACACGAATCACAGGCGCCTTTCGGGCGCAGGGAAGGGCAACATGACGAAGCATGCAGCTGCAAGGACGCGCACGGCGCTCAGAGCCGCCTCAACCGCAGGTCTTTCGGTCTCCGCATTCTTTCTTGCGGCGCCCGTTCTCGGTCTTCTCGCGCCGCAGGCGAGCTTTGCGGCGGCGATCGCTGCCTTTGCCGCGGCGACAGGACTGGATGCGATTCGAGACCGTACGCACGGAGAATAGTTTTCACGACTTCTGCAGTTGAGTGAGGACCGGCGCCCGCAGTTCTCTTCGGAGGAATGCGGGCGCCGGTCTTTTTGTCTTCCCGATTGTCGTTTCGTAAGTGCGTGAAAACCTAGGAGTGCCGCCGTTCGCCGCTGTGCTAGAGTGTTCTGGTACGGCCTCTGTGGCCCGCAGGGCGGTTCCTGCGGCGGATCAGGGGCGCTTGCGGAGGCAGGAACGTTGTTCATATCAGGTACGGTTCTCTGGTTCATACTGGCGCTGATCGTCGCCGCCGTCGAGATGGTGACGGGCACGGTCTATCTTCTGGCCGTCACGTTGGCGTGCGCGGCCGCGGGCGCCGCGAGCTGGCTTGGCCTCTCGGCGAGCTGGCAGTTCGCGGTCTGCGCCCTCGTGACCGTCATCGGCTGCGCGCTTGCGCATCTCCTGCGCCGCAGGAAGAATCCGCAGGCCGATCGTCTCATGAATCTTGACGAGGGCGAGCGCATCCGAGTCGAATCAGTGGGCACGGGCGGCACCGCCGTCGTGCAGTACCGCGGCGCGCCCTGGATCGCCTGCGCCGAAGAGGGCGATCTCACGCCGGGCACCTGGATCATCGCCCGCGTCGACGGTACTCGCCTCGTCCTTCGTTCCGCCGCCCTCAAGTAGAGGCGACGCCCATTTCACACGTCATACGGAGTCATTGAAAAAATGAACGTCAGCGGCTTTCTCATCTTTACGCTCGTGCTCGTCGTCGTGGCGGTGCTCTTTGCGTTCCAGTCCGTCAAGGTCGTGCCCCAGCAGACCGCGTGGGTGGTCGAGCGCCTCGGCAAGTTCCACGCCGTGCTCACGCCGGGCCTCAACTTCATCATTCCCTTCATCGACCGCGTCGCCTACCGCCACTCCCTCAAGGAGATCCCGCTCGACACGCCGAGCCAGGTCTGCATCACGCGCGACAATACCCAGCTCACGGTCGACGGCGTCCTCTTCTTCCAAGTGACCGACCCGCAGCGCGCCTCCTACGGCACGTCCAACTACGTCGTCGCCATCACGCAGCTCGCCCAGACGACGCTTCGCTCCGTCGTCGGCAGGATGGAGCTCGACAAGACCTTCGAGGAGCGCGATCTCATCAACAAGTCCGTCGTCTCCGCGATTGACGAGGCGGCCCTCAACTGGGGCGTCAAGGTGCTCCGCTACGAGATCAAGGACCTGACGCCGCCCGCCGTCATCCTGCAGGCCATGCAGCAGCAGAGCACGGCCGAGCGCGAAAAGCGCGCCGTCGTCGCCGCATCCGAAGGCCGCAAGCTCGAGCAGATCAACCTCGCTACCGGCGCCCGCGAGGCCGCCATCGCCCAGTCCGAGGGTGAAAAGCAGGCCGAGATCAACAAGGCCGAAGGCCAGGCGGCCGCCACGCTCGCCCTTGCCACGGCAACGGCCGAGGCCCTTCGCCGCGTTGCCGCCGCCACGCAGGCCGAAGGCGGCATGAACGCCGTCAACCTGCAGGTCGCCGAAAAGTACGTCGAGGCCTTCTCGCAGCTCGCGAAGACCAACAACACGCTCATCGTCCCGGGCAACCTCGGCGACATCTCCGGCATGATCGCCTCGGCGATGAAGATCGTCGACGGCGCCAAGGCCCAGCTCCCGCCCAAGGCCTGAGCCGTCCTTTGAAGCACCTTCCGAAGGCGCCCGCAGGATTCGTCCGCGGGCGCCTTTTCCGTCGCACCTCCATCATCACCTGCACCGCATGCCGTTTCGTACTCCTGAAGCGGGTGCGGGGCCTTCGCTCTGTATAATGTCGGCATGTTTTCACAAGAGCCGCAGCACCCCTGCATGATGGCCCCAAAGGATGAAATTTCCTATGACCGAACAGAATACGAGCGGCGCCGTCGTGGCGCTTCCTTCGATCGGCGATTCCGCCGTTCTCGCCGAGATCCTGATGTACACCGGACGTGATGCGATCGCCGTCATGCTGAATGAGCAGGGCGATCCCAATGACTTCTCCAGGATCGTCTTCGGCGTCGCCTCGATCTTCATGGGGCACACCGACTCGCTCGAGCTTCCCGAGGGCTGGGATCCCGCCGCGCGGGGCGCCGCCCTTCGTCCGCTTCTTTCCGACATGCTTGAAAACATGCCCGAGGAGGACCGCAGGACCTTCGCCGATGACGAGAGTCTCCTTGTGCTCGCCGTCATGACCTGCTTCCAGGAGGCCGCCGCCATCGCAGAGTACTGGGCCGATGCCCACGAGACGACGGACATGCAGACCATTCTGAACGGCGTCCTTCATGACGAACTCTTCTCCGCCCACTTCGCCACCTGGGCTGAGATGATCCTCGGCATTGCCCCCGAAGAGGAGGACGAGGAAGGCGCGGCGGATGACAGCGAAGGAGACAAGACGGAATGACGGACGAAAAGAAGATCGAGGAGCAGGCCCCGGAGCAGGGCGAGGAAAAGGTCGAGGCTGTCGTTCTTGACGAGAACGTGCTCGAACAGCTGCTGGTCGGTTGCATCTGGGACGTGCTCCGCCGCATGCACCGCGTTGCCACGAAGGCCATCACGCCCGACCAGGCAACCGAGGAGGACGATGCCATTGCGCGTCACCTCGCCCGCACGCTCATGGGTGAGAATCCCGGCTTCACGAGCGCGCTTCCGCTCGTCGGTCCCGCGCTCGTCGAGGAGCTGCGCAAGCTTCCCGACTATGCCGAGGACGAGCTCCCCGAGGAGATCGACAGTGCCAATCCGCGCGCCGTCATGGTCTACGTGTGCCGCACCTTCCTGCACGGCATTTACGACATGGTCCGCACGCTGACGAAGGCCGATGAGATGACGCCCGAGAAGCTCTCCGAGACCGTGAATTCGACCGCCGCGCTCTGGACGCTGCGCTTCACCGGCCGCAGGGCCGACAAACTCAACTGAACGATCGGAGACGGGACATGGCCGGTTGCGGATCGAACTGCAGCGCAGGATGCTGCAAGGACTTCAGTTCCAGGGCGGAGCGTCTGCCCAATCTTCTGAGCGTCGAGGTGACGGGCGAGATCTTCGCGAAGGCCGTCCGCAACATGACGCTTCGCGCCGCTCAGCGCGCCGCGGGCATGATGAGCAACGAGGAGTATGAGGAGGCCAAGAGCAAGCTCGTGCGCTGGCTCGTCAACGCCTTTTCGGGCGAGAATCCTCACTATGAGGCCGACTCCGAGTGGCACGGCAACGGCGGTCTCGCCGACTATCTGGCCGAGACGCTCGACTATCACGGCCATTCGCCCCGTCAGGTGATCACGCATGCGGCCGCGCTCTTTGCCGACGACGCCGACAACCTCGCGCGCGAGATCGTCGAGCGCGGCGGCCTCGACACGCCCGCGGCCCGTCAGGCGCTGGCGCAGGTCGCAGGCATGTGGGCGCAGGTCTTCACGGGCGTTCCGCCCGAATTCGCCTGAGGTTAGCCATGGCGCGCAGTCCGCTTGAAGAGCACGCTCCCGACGTCACCCGCGAGATCATGGGGCGTCTTTCCCCCGAGGCCATGCGCACGCTTCGTGCCGTCTCCGAAATGCGAAACCGTCCCGCCGAGGACGTTCTTCGTGAGGAGCTTCGCGGCTACATCGCCGACAAGCTTCCGCTGCCCGACGTCGAGGCCATCATCCACGCGATGGGCGAGCGCTTCTATGCGCTCGGCTATGCGTGCGGCACCGCCAAGCGCTTCCTGAGGAAGCTCAGGGGCGAATGACCCGCAGTCCTTCAATGAAATGACGGCCCGAAACCTTGCGGTTCCGGGCCGTTGTATTTTTCAGGGCATTCAGTCGCCTGATTTCAAAAGCTTCTTCTTGAGGCCGTCGTCGATGGCATTGTCGCCAAGCCAGATGGCGAGCACGGCGTTGTAGAGCGCGCGGCCGCCGCCGATGGGCTCGCCCACGGGCTTGTCATTCAGATGGACCGTGGTGCCCTTGTCGGGCGAATAGTCGAAGTCGATGATGTCGCCCGTTTTCACGTCGCCGATCGACCTCATGAGGCTGCGCAGGGCCTCAAGTCCGGCGGAAATCGCCTTTTCCTTGGCAGGCTGGAGGTTCGCCTTGATGCCGTCGTTGAGCGAGTCGATGAAGCTCGCGCAGGAGACGTCGCGCAGCAGGCCGAGACGAACGCGGGCAGCGCTGTTCTGGGCCATGACCTCGGTGTTCCTGCGGGCGGGCGCCTTCAGGTAGAGCCCTGCCGTGTAGACCTTGAAGAAGATTTTCGTGCGAAGGCCCGCACCGTTGAGCAGAAGTTGCTCGCCGTTGACGTTCGCCTGCGGCTCGTAGGTGATGGATTCGATCTTGAGGGGCTGGCCGGCGAAGGCGATGCCAAGCGTGAGCGTCATGCAGGCGGCCGCGGCCAGTCTCTTGAGAATGTGGGTCATGGGCTTTCCTGATGTGAAAAAGGAACACGCAGAATCGTGCCACCGCCCGCGTGCGAACGGGAAAAAACCGCAAACGACTTTGTCTCAAGAGTTTTCAGTCTTTCCGGCCTTCGCGGACTCGGCGGCCTTTCGGGCCTCGATGCGCTTCTGGCGCTTCCTGCCGCGCACGACCGAACTGGTTTGCAGCGCCACGGATAGTGCGATGAGTCCGATGCCTGCGTAGAAGGAAGGACCGAGGTCGCGGGCCTCGCCGAAGATGACCATGGCGAGGATGATCGAGTAGATCGGCTCGAGGTTGTAGGAGAGGTTGACCGTGAAGGCCGAGATATGCTCGAGCGACTGGATCTGCAGGATGTACATGAAGAGCGTGCAGAAGATCGCGAAGATCGGCAGATAGAGCGTGTCGGGCCAGGTCGGGATGAAGGGCTCGGGCGGCATGAGCGAGACGTAGATGGGGATCGCAACGCAGGAGAAGGCGAAGCCGCCGAGTAGCTGCCAGCTCATGACGGTGACGCTCGAGTACTTGGCTCGGTAGCGCTTGAAGTAGACGGCCAGAAGCGCCGCCGCTGCGGCGCCCACGAGGCCGAGAGCAATGCCGAGGCGGTACTGCGCGTCGAAGTGGAAGATGAGCGAGATGCCGAAGATCGTCACGAGCGAGAAAAGCATCTCGCGCAGCGAGATGCGGGCCCTGTTCATCAGCGGCTCGATGAGCGCTGTGAAAAAGCCGATCGACGAGAAGGCCACGACGCCGATGCTCACGTTCGAGGCCTTGATCGAGGCATAGAAGAGCGTCCACTGCACGGCGAGAAGCGCGCCCACGCCCATGATCGCGATCCTGTCGCGCGGCGTCACCTTCTCAAGGCGCTTCGTCAGCCAGGCCCAGAGCCACAGGCAGCCGCCCGCAATCACGATGCGCCAGAAGACGATGAGGCCGGGCGAGAGCATCATGAGCTTGCCGAAGACGCCGGTCCAGCCGGCCAGAAGAATGGAGATGTGAAGCTGAAGGAAGGCCTTTTTCACGGCGCACCGCCAGGAGGGAGACTGTTTGAAGATTGGGAACAGGTCGGCTTTTCGCCCCTTTTCAAGGCTCTGCCGGCCGCGCCTATGCTACCGCAAGAAGAAGGAACTTGCCATGCCGGACACACGGCCCGGGCGTGACGTTTTCCCGCATCTTCTTCCGCCTCATCCTTAGCTGATCGTCAAGATACGTACAGCTCTTTTGGTAATAGAAACTGGGTAATCGGATTTAATGGTTGATATGCCGTGGTGAGAATTATTTTTCACAACGGGCGGAATGGTTGACACGTGGCCACTTTTGGTGCATACTTTCCTCACCACATGAAAAAGATGTGGTCGGGATTGGCGTCCTGAATCTTAGGCGGTCAGCCGCCACTAGTTGTGTAGCGGCTTTTTTTGTTGGCTGATCGTAGGAGGTCGTAAAACGCGACCCCCTGAAAAAGGGAGTACCAAATCAGTACCCCCTTTGCAAGACTCCTTACGGGAAGGCTTGCAGGCTCCTTCGGGAGGCCGTTTCCTAAGAGCGGTACGCCAACCTGCAACGCCTGCCCACCCGATTGGCGTCGGGTTGCAGGGTTCTACATTGAATCTTAGGAGTCTGAAATGACAGCACCAGCGATTTTCTCGTTCGAGAATATTCAAGTCCGCACACTCGGTACGTCCGAATTTCCCCTTTTCGTTGCCAACGACATTGCAAAAGCGCTCGGTTATCAAAACCTTGTTCGCACTGTCAATGACCGAGTCGACCCAGAAGACCTCTTCAAGTCCGAAATCGAAACGAACGGTGGCCGTCAGTTGGTCAACTGCGTCAACGAGTCTGGCCTCTACGCTCTGATCTTCGGCTCCAAGCTCGAATCTGCCAAGCGCTTCAAGCGTTGGGTTACGTCCGAAGTTCTTCCCGCCATCCGCAAGAACGGCCATTATGAAGTGTCCACGGCATCGAACACGCTTTCCAGTGAAGAGCAATACGAGATTCGCAAGGCTGTGAAATCCCGCGCAAAGAATAGCTCGATTCACTACCAAACGATCTACAACGCCCTATACGACTACTTCAAGATCGCCAGCTACAAAGACCTGACCAAGGGACAACTTCAGGCTGCACTCACGTTTATTCACACGTGCGAGCTCAAACCACAGTTGCCCCAGCCAGAGATCCCTGAAGGTGCTTTGGTTCTAGAGGGGTTCGAGGCAGAGCGTATCGCCCATTTCGTGTATTACTGGCGCTACTTGTTTAGGCCTGACCTTGAGTTAATCCTGCGTCTTCTGCAAACAGTGAACTCGCCTAAAGCGGCACAGTTCTACGAAGCGGTGACAGAGCTTCACCTACCCTTGTTAGAGATGACGTTGGAGAAGCATGGCTACTCCATCAAGGAGATGAGTTGCTATAAGCACCTTGTGACCCAGCGAAACTAAAGTGAACCAACCATGACCGAAAATCCTTTCCAGTTACCCGGATATCAGGTGATCGGCATGCAGGATACGGGGGTGGCATTCGATGTCCACCTCCAACCACCTTCTCCTGTTGCCTGTTCCTCCTGTGGCACCATCGGAGACTTCGTTAAAAACGGGACACGTGACATAAGAGTCATGGATTTACCCGTGCACGGGAAGCCCGTGACGTTGTGGATTGCACGACAGCGCTTCCAATGTAAGTCTTGTGGCTCGACATTCAGACCAGAGCTACCTGGGATTCATCCCGATGCCAAGATGACAGAACGACTTCATCAGTACATTGAGCGAGAAGCCTTTAATGGCACCCATAAGGCTCTAGCAGAACGCGTAGGAGTTGACGAAAAGACAGTCCGCACTATCTTCTCTCAACGGCTCGTGGCACTCAATCAAGACTACAAACCGGAGATGCCAACCATCATCGGTGTTGACGAATTGTTCCTGAATCGGAAGTACAGAGGGATCATCACAAACATCGGACAACAAACCATTGTCGATGTTTTGGAAAACCGAAACAAACCAACGATTGAAAAGTTCTTAAAGGATCACGACACTAAGAACATTGAGATCGCAAGCATGGATATGTGGGGACCCTATCGACAAGCGTTCCATGAAGTCCTTCCAGATGTCTTGATTGTCGTTGACAAATTTCACGTTACACGTATGGCAAACGATGCCCTTGAGAAGCTCCGTAAAGGGCTCCACAAGAGCCTCACATCCACGGAAAGGCGACAACTCAAAGGAGATCGAAAGATCCTGCTTAAACGCGAAAACACGCTCTCTGACACGGAAATATTGACCTCGACTGGTTGGCTCAATAACTTTCCACAGCTACTCGATGCATACAAAACAAAGGAGCGCTTCTTTGATATATGGGATCTTGCAAACGATCCATATGAAGCTAAGCAAATGCTGGAAGCGTGGCGAAGTTCCATACCAGAGAAACAATTGGATATTTGGGCAGACTTGGTAAAAGCAAGCCGGAACTGGGAAGATGAAATCCTGAATTATTTTGCTACAGGGAAAGAAGTCACTAACGCTTTGACCGAGTCTCTGAATCGCAAAATACGCGATAAGAACCGCGATGGCCGGGGTTATTCGTTTGACGTGCTTAGAGGGAAAATCCTGTTTTCCACCCCTCACAAAACCAGGCGAGTCACTAACCGAAGTTCGCCGTTCAAATCCAACACAACAAAGTTCATGAAGAACTTCTCCTTCTTTGATTTGCTTCAACGCACAGAGCTTGAAGAGGACATCATCATTGACTATGGCGTTGATCTATCAACCATCTAAGCGAATATTTTGTGGTTGGTTTGAACCTCTCAAATCAACCACTTATTCCGAATACCCTTTCATTTCAGCCCGTGCTATCCTGACTGTCGACAGCAGAACACCATTATCGTCCATGATCACAACAACACGCTTCCCCTACTGGATTGAACGCACAGCCGACGGCAGCTACCGCGCGCGCTTTCCGAGCATTCCGGAAATTCTGCCTACGGCGCCGAGCATCGCAAAGCTCGTCGAGGGGCTGCAGGACGAGGTGCTGCCCGCACTTGAGGCAAGGCTCAAGGAGGACAGGCTGCCCGAGCCGCGCGAGCCCCGCGCAGGCGAGGAAGTCTTCTCGCTCTCCCCCAACTTCGCGAGCAAGCTTCACCTCATCGTCGCGCTGAAGAAGGAGAAGCTGAGCGGCTCCGAGCTTGCCAGGCGTCTGGGCTGCCTGCCGCAGGAAACCCACCGTCTTCTGAAACTCAGCCACCCGACGAAGATCGACACGATCTCCGCGGCGCTCTCAGCGCTCGGTGGCGAACTCACCTGTTCGGTCACCTTCAGACATTGACTGGTCAAAAGCAGCCGCGTCCGCGCTCAAGTCCGACCGCAGCAATCGAAATAACAAGGGCGCGCCTCGCGGAAGGCGCGCCCTTTCTCGTTGAACATTTCCGAGTTGTCGGTGTGACGATCGTCAGGAGGACTGGACCTTCATGCGGACCGGAATTTCACCGACGTCGACCTTGCGCAGGTTGACCTCGAGCTGGTTGTACGGCACCTCGATGCCCTCTTCGGCAAAGCGCTTGAGAATGGCGAGCGAGATGGCGGTCTTGAGACCGGCGACGCCGTTGACGGGATCCTTCACCCAGAAGCCGAGCCTCAGGTTGATGCCCGAGTCGCCGAAGGTGTCGAGATAGGCCCAGCCGCGGCGGCCCGTATCGATGCGCGGACGCGCGCGCATGCCTTCCTCGAGCATGATCGCGAGGGCGCGCTCGACGTCGGCGTCGTAGGCGACCGAGATGTCGATGTACTGGACGGACGTGGACTCGGTGTAGGAGTGGTTGAGCACCGCGCTCGTCACGAAGGACTCGTTCGGCACGATGTTCTCGACGCCGTCGTTGTTGCGCACAACGGTGAAGCGGGTGTTGATTTCCGTCACGCGCCCCTTGAAGCCGCCGACCGTGACCAGGTCGCCGATCTTGATCGACTTGTCGAGCAGGATGATGAAGCCCGAGATGTAGTTCGAGGCGATCTTCTGCAGACCGAAGCCGAGACCGACACCGACCGCACCACCGAAGACCGAGAGGATCGTGAGGTCGATGCCGACGGTGCCGAGCGCGATGATCACGGCGAGGACCATGAAGATTACGGTGACTACACGCTTGAGGACGACCTTGATGTTCTCGGACATGTTCTCGAGGCCCTCGACCATCTGGTTGACGAGGGATGCGAGCCAGTTCGCGACGCCGAGCGTGAGGAGGACGGAGACGATCGCGACGAGAAGCTTCCAGACGGTCATGCTGCCCCCGCCGATCGGGATGACCGTCGTATCGAGGTACTGGATGATGTCGGTGAGGATGCCGAAGAACTGCAGCACGGCCATCACCCAGAAGATGATCGTGACGATGCGGCGAACGCCCGGCGTGATCATGCGCAGCCCGATGCCTCCCTGAAGGAAGGCCATGAGGAGCGAGAGAAGCGCAAAGGCGTAGAGGATGTTGTAGCAGACTCGGGCGATGACCATCGACTGCGGCGCAAATTCGAAGATCTTGACGATGCAGTAGACGATGAGGGCGAGAAGAGAGCCCGAGATGAAGCTGAAGGAAACGTTGTGCGTGAAGGCGACGAGCGCGCGGCGGGCGTATGCGCCGAGACCGCGCACGTCCTCGCCGGGGAGCACGCGGTCGACGAGCGTGTTGATGCGGCGGGAGATCACGTAGCCGATCGCCATGCTGACGAAGACGGCCGCAATCTGCATGAGCACGTTTTCAAGCGAGAGGTGCTGGAGCAGCCCCTCGATCACGCTCGTGAAGCGCTCGGCCGTCGAGGCGATGACGTCCTTCGCACCATCGGCGAGTTCCGTGACGTCCATGCCGGCGTTGGTCAGGTCGGGCGTAACAGGTTGAGTCATTGTTGTTGCTCAGTATGAGTATTGAGAATCTTCCACGCCCATCCTCCCTTTCGGTCGCATGGACGTGCCTTCCCTCCGACTTACCAGAGGGCTCCCTAACCACAGATAGCGGGAATGCTCAGAACTCTGCGCTCACTTGGAGTGCAGCTCCGCACATACCCTAATTAGAGTGTTCAGGGTGCGAGGGATCCTATGGGCGCACTCCGGAACTTTTGCCGAAATGCGTCGCCATTCCGTTGCCGGAATGGACTTCTCGTACTCCCGAAGGAAGTAGCGAGATCCGATATTGTACGAAGCCGACAGATCACACTCATGGCGCTTCCCTGTCTTGAACGTACACATGCTGTAGTTCTCCGTGTCTCTTGCGACAGGCCCCGAGCCGCCGTAGGCAAGCTTCGACGTGTTCCAGGCGCAGACGCGACGAATGCGAATGCCGCACCGATGCGCCTTGTGCTCCACCATCTTCTAGACATACTTGGCCCGCCAGTGATGTAGCCGTTGCC
>ENA-UEQS01001359-UEQS01001359.1-human-gut-metagenome-genome-assembly--contig:-NODE-1359-length-15777-cov-6.218408_pt1 | contig 15777 bp, 13 predicted proteins | sample MGYA00242953_ERZ507953 | MGnify/ENA primary metagenome ERZ507953 (study PRJEB26167, sample SAMN06115474) | human gut metagenome | host: Homo sapiens | place: China:Jiangsu | collected 2016-07-06...
CTCTTCGCGCCGCCGTTCTGGTTGAACAGGTTGCAGATGCGCTCTTTGTTCTGCGCAGTGGAGAGCAGTGCCGTATTGATGGTATAGTCTGCACGCTCCTGCAGCGGCTTCAGAATCTTGCGTTCCTTTGCAAAGGCCTCCCGCGTGGAAATGCCCTCCGAAATGCTGATGGGATGACGGCGGCGGGTCTCGCTGTAGCGGCGCATAAGCACCTCGTCCGGCGCATCCAGGAACAGGATCTTGTAGGGTTTTTTCTGCTCATCCAGCTGCTGCAGCGCCTGTTCGATCTCTTCCCGCGTGCGGCAGCCGCGCACATCCATACACAGCGCCACCCGTTCCAGCTGGTTATCGCCCGCCTTGGAAAAGGCCGTGATGCTGGGCAGAAGTGCCGCCGGGATGTTGTCAATGCAGAAATAACCGATATCTTCCAGCGCATTCATAGCAACCGACTTTCCTGCACCGGAAAGTCCGCTGACGATCAACAGTTCCATGGATCCGATCCCGCTCCTTTTTGAATCTATCTTATTTCACGACCCGGATCTCTTTTTCCAGATCGTAGCCGGTCTTTTCCTTTACAATGGCGCGCACCTCGTCACACAGTGCCAGCACATCGGCACAGGTGGCACCGCCCAGGTTCACCACAAAACCGCAGTGCTTGTCGCTTACGGCGGCACCGCCATGGCGGTAACCCCGCAGGCCGCACTGGTCGATGAGGGCCGCCGCAAAAGCGCCCGCCGGGCGCTTAAAGGTGCTGCCGGCGCTGGGCTTGTCCAGCGGCTGTTTGTCGATGCGCTTCTGCATCAGCTCGTTCATCCGGGCCTTGATGGCATCCGGGTCGCCTTTTTCCAGGTGGAACACTGCGCCAAGGATGCAGGCATCATTCTCTTCAAACGCGCTGTGCCGGTAGGAAAAGTCCAGCTCGGACGCTTCACTGTCCACCCAGCGGCCGTCGGCGGTGAGATAGCTGACGGCTTCCCGCACATCCTTCATCTCGCCGCCGTAAGCACCGGCGTTCATGTAGACGGCACCGCCCACCGTGCCGGGGATGCCGTAGGCAAACTCCAGCCCGGTGTAGCCGTGCTGGAGGGCAAACTTGCACAGCTCGGAAAGTTTCAGACCTGCCGGTGCCGAAATATAATCGCCGTCGGCATTCTGATAAATCGACAGTCCCATTCCCGCTGCTTCGGCAGAAACATCAATGACTGCTCCTCGAAAGCCCTCATCCGCAAACAGGATGTTGCTGCCATTGCCCAGCAGATAATAGCGGATCTCTGCCTGTTTGCAGAACTGAACGGCCTGGCAAAGCTGATCTTCATCCCACGGCATCACAAACAGGTCGGCCGGGCCGCCAATGCGGAAAGTGCAGTGTGCCGAGAGCGGCTCGTTTTCTTTATAAAGGATTCCAGCCGCCTGCAGCTGCTGCTTGAGTTGTTCCATGGTGCGTGCTCCTTTAGTCCAGTTTATCGTCCAGCCCCAGACGGATCAGCAGCTCCTTGGCCGCATTGTAACCCATCTTTTTCTGGCGGTTGTTGATGGCCGCGGTTTCCAGCACCACAGCAAGGTTGCGTCCGGGCGAGACCGGAATGCTGGTGCTGGGAATGCTGACGCCCAGAATGTCGTAATATTCGTTTTCCAGACCTGTACGCTGGTAATTCTTGGTGGGGTCCCAGGCTTCCAGCTGGACCACCAGGTCCAGGCTCTCGCTCAGCTTGACTGCACCCACACCGAACACGCGGGCCACATTGACGATGCCAATGCCGCGCAGCTCAATGAAGTGGCGGATATTCTCCGGAGCGGTGCCCATGATCTGCCGGTTGGACACCTTGCGCAGCTCTACCGCATCGTCGGCCACCAGACGGTGCCCGCGCTTGACCAGCTCAATGGCCAGCTCGCTCTTGCCGATGCCGCTGTCGCCCAGGATCAGGATGCCCTCGCCGTACACCTCCACCAGCACGCCGTGCCGGGTGATGCGGGGAGCCAGCTCCAGGTTCAGCACGCTGATCAGGCTGCCCATCAGGGTGCAGGTCGTCTCGTTGGAGCGCAGCAGCGCCACGCTGTGCTTTTTGGCCAGCTCCAGCATCTCCGGGAACGGTTCCAACTCTTCGCTGCGGCCCACGATAACAGCCGGCGGCTGCTGGCGGAACAGCTGTTCCAGCGCCTCGTAGCGCTTTTCGGCCGAGAGCCCGGACAGAAAATTCATCTCTGCCAGACCCATGATCTGCAGACGGAGTTTATCAAAATAGTCATAGTATCCGGCCAGAAACAGACCCGGACGGTTGACCTCTGCGATCTCAACATTGATCTGGTCCAGTTCTTTGGGGGTATAGACCACCTCCAGGCTGACGCGCTCGGTCAGCGTTTTGAGCGAGACGTTGAACGTACCCATCCTTGTTCCTCCTGTGTTCTTGTGCCCGGCTGTGCGTCGGCATCCTTCTTCTTTTTATTATAGTAAAAAATCCGGACGATTACAACGCCTGTTCCCATCTTTTTCTATCCTGCGGGCCAAGGCACGCTGCTGCGAAGAGGTCTGTCCGGGCTTCATGCAAAAAGATTTTACATTTACATGGATTTTACATTTGCTCGGTTTCGGATTTTACAATGCATCCACTATACTGAAACTCGGAAGAAAACACGTCAAATCAAAGTGAGGAAAATCCTTATGACTATTTTCAATGTCTTTTCGCTTCTGGGCGGCCTGGACCTGTTCCTGTTCGGCATGGACATCATGGGCAAGGCGCTGGAAAAGCAGGCCGGCGGCCAGCTGCAGAAGATCCTGAGCAAGCTGACCGACAGCCCGCTCAAAGGTTTCTTTCTGGGTCTGTGCGTAACGGCCATCATCCAGAGCTCCAGCGCCACCACCGTCATGGTGGTCGGTTTTGTCAACAGCGGCATCATGGAGCTGCATCAGGCCATCGGCGTGATCATGGGCAGCAACGTGGGCACCACCGTCACCAGCTGGATCCTTAGCCTTTCGGGTCTGCAGGGCGACAGTGTGCTGATCAAGATGCTCAAACCCACTTCTTTCAGTCCTTTGCTTGCATTTATCGGCATTTTGCTGTATATGTGTAAGAGTGAGAAGAAAAAAGGTGTGGGCACCATCCTCATCGGCTTTGCCGTGCTGATGACCGGCATGACCACCATGTCCAACGCAGTGCTGCCGCTGCAGGGCGAAGAGTGGTTCACCAGCCTGTTCGTCCGCTTCTCCAACCCCATCCTTGGTGTGCTGGTGGGCGCACTGGTCACCGGCATCATCCAGAGTTCCAGCGCCAGTGTGGGCATTCTGCAGGCACTGAGCGCCACCGGCGTGATCACCTACGGCAGTGCCATCCCAATCATCATGGGTCAGAACATCGGCACCTGTGTCACGGCGCTGATCTCCTCGGTGGGTGCCACCAAGAATGCCCGCCGGGCCGCCATGGTGCACCTGTATTTCAACATCATCGGCGTGACCATCTTCCTGTTTGGTTTCTACGGTCTGAACGCCGTGTGCCACTTTGCCTTTGTGGATTCCACCATTGAAGCCTGGGGCATCGCCGTGGTGCACTCCGCCTTCAACATCCTGGCCACCCTCATCCTGCTGCCTTTTGCCAACGGGCTGGAAAAGCTGGCCATCCTCACCATCCCGGATTCCCCGGAAAAAGAGAGCTTTGCCCTGCTGGATGAGCGTCTGCTGAACACCCCGGCTGTGGCCGTGGAGCGCGCCCGCAGCGCCACCGCTGACATGGCAGAGCTGGCCCGCGTGGGCGTGGTGCAGGCCATGAGCCTGACCCACCAGTGGAACGACGAGCTGGCCCAGAAGGTGCGTGACGAGGAAAGCACCGTGGACCGTTATGAGGACGCTCTGGGCACCTACCTTGTCAAGCTGTCCGGCCGCGAGCTGAGCCACGCCGACAGCCAGAGCGTGAATACCCTGCTGCACACCATCAGCGATTTCGAGCGCATCAGTGACCACTCGGTCAACCTGCTGGAATCCGCGGAGGAAATGCACCAGAAGAACATTGAATTTTCCAAGGACGCACAAGAGGAGCTGCAGGTGCTAGAAGATGCCGTGCAGGATATCCTGAGCCGCACCACCGACGCCTTCCGCAAGGGAGACCTGCACCTGGCCAGCAAGGTAGAGCCGCTGGAAGCTGTGGTCAACGAGCTGGTGCGTGCCATCAAGGCACACCACATCGCCCGCCTGCAGACCGGCAGCTGCTCCATTGAGTACGGCTTTGTGCTGGACGATCTGCTGACCAACTACGAGCGTGTGTGCGACCACTGCAGCAATGTAGCTGTTGCCCAGATCGAGGTAGCACAGGACAGTTTTGACACCCACGCTTACCTCAACGATCTGCGCCATGGCAAAGATACCAAGGAGAGCGAAGAATTTCATCGTCGACTGGACAAATACCGGGAGCGGTATCTCTTCCCGGACAATCAATCTGCGGAGGAATTTGACAAATGATCTATATCGTAGAAGATGATGACGCCATCCGTGAGCTGGAGCAGTATGCCCTGCAGTCCAACGGTTATGAAGTGGCCAGCTTTGCCAGTTCCGAACCGTTCTGGCAGGCCATGCGCACCGAAGCCCCGGAGCTTGTGATCCTGGACGTGATGCTGCCCGGCGAGGATGGGTTCTCCATCCTGAAAAAGCTGCGCAACACCCCTTCCCTGCACCGGCTGCCCATCATCATGGCCACGGCCAAATCCAGCGAGCTGGACACCGTGCGCGGGCTGGACTGCGGTGCCGACGACTACATTTCCAAGCCGTTCGGCATCATGGAGTTCCTCAGCCGGGTGCGGGCTTCTCTGCGCCGGGCGGCTCCGGAGACACGGCCCAATGTGCTCAGCTTCCATGAGATCCTGCTGGACAATGCACGTCACAGCGTGACGGTGAACAACCAGCCTGTCGAACTGACCTACAAAGAATACAGCCTGCTGCGCCTTCTGCTGGAGAACACCAACCTTGTGGTGACCCGCGAGACGATTTTGCAGGTGGTGTGGGGCACCGACATTTCGGTGGAAAGCCGCACCGTGGACATGCACATTCGCACCCTGCGCAAAAAGCTGGGCGATGCCGGACGCTACATCTGCACCATCCGCAAGGTGGGCTACAAGCTGGCCGATGACGAGGAGGCTGGAGACGAATGAAGCCGCACAGCATGGAAGAAAAAATCAGCTACCGGCTGTTCCTCATGGGCTTTCTGGGGCTGCTGTTCACCGCAGCACTGTGCATCTTTGTCTTTCACCGGGCTTTTATCGCCCAGGCCTGGGATGACCTGGAAAAAGAGAGCGATCTCATCCGTGCCGGGTATGACCTGACCAGCGAGCCGCAGCAGCTTTCTTTCTTTGTGACCGGCGACCTGCGCATTACGCTGATCTCCCCGGACGGCGACGTGATCTTTGAGTCTGCCACCGATCAGCCCATGGAGAACCATCTTACCCGTCCGGAGATCGTGCAGGCGCTGCAGGGCAGCATCGGCAAGGACATCCGTGATTCCCAGACCATGGGATATGAGACCTATTATTATGCCGTGCAGCTGCCCGGCGGCAACATCCTGCGCGTGGCGCAGGACGCCGAAACGGTGTGGTCGGTCTACGACGGAGCCCTGCCGGCCATCGTGCTGAGCTGCGTTGCCCTGATGTTGGCTGCCGCGATCCTATCCACCCTGCTCACCCGCGCCCTTGTGCAGCCGGTGCTGAACATGACCGAGGATCTGGACCACATTCAGGATAAGGTCCCGTACAAGGAACTGATCCCCTTTGCTGAGAGCATCCATGCCGACCGCATCCTGCGGGAAAACAACGAGAAGATGCGGCAGGATTTCACCGCCAATGTGAGCCACGAGCTCAAGACACCGCTGACCAGCATTTCCGGGTATGCGGAACTGATCGAGACCGGCATCGCCAAGCCGGAGGATGTGCCCGGTTTTGCCCAGAAGATCCATGGCGAAGCCAGCCGGATGATCCAGCTGGTGAACGATATCCTGCAGCTGTCCAGCCTGGACAACGCCTCCGAGACCTCTTCCATGCCGGAAATGGAGGTCGTGGACCTGCTGGACGTGGTCAAGGAGTGTGTGGAGCGTCAGAAGCTGAACGCCCGCCACGCCTACATCACCCTGACCTATCTGGGCGAGAGCGCACCGGTGCGGGGCAACCGCAATCTGTTGGATGAATTGTGCCAGAACCTGTGTGACAACGCCATCCGCTACAACCGCCCCGGCGGCAAGGTGCAGATCGTGACAGCATGCACCCGGGACGGCCATTGCAGCCTGACCGTGACCGACAACGGCATCGGCATCCCGCGCGAGTCGCAGAGCAGTGTGTTCGAGCGCTTCTACCGGGTGGACAAGAGCCGCAGCAAGGCCACCGGCGGCACCGGTCTGGGGCTGGCCATCGTCAAGCACATTGCCCTCATCCACGAGGCCCGCATCAAGCTGGAAAGTCAGGTGGACGTCGGCACGACCATCACGGTCACCTTCCCCACGGCATCCTGATTTTTCAAGCACCCAGAAATACAACGTCTGCCTGCAGCTGCGGGCAGGCGTTTTTTGTTGGGTCAAACCCGTCGGGAGAGCCTGTGCGCAGCAGACTGTGCTCCTGCAGATGCAGCAGGTCTGTCCCCTGCTGCCAGCAGGAACGTACCACCCCAAGGCAAAGCTCTTCCAACTGTTGACACTGTGCCGCATCCGGCTGCGGCGTACCGTAGGCCGTCTGGCAGTCCAGACGCAGAGTGGCCGTCTGCTTCCGGAGAGCAACTGAGACGGTGCACCGCCGGATGGCTACACGCTTTCCTTGCAGCCAGAAGGTTCGTTTGCCCGGTGTGCCCGTCAGCAGAAGAAACGCCTCTGTCTCGTTTTCTGTCAGGCGCTGCACCGCACCGCTCCCGGTGCGGAAGGCCTCGCTGCCAGAAACCATCACTTTCCCTTCCTGTGCTTCGGGCAAGCAAAGCACAGGAAGCAGCATGCTTTCCTCGTGTGCATACAGCCGGGGCATTGCCGCCGATCCCGCTTTGAGTTTGTCCAGCAGTTTGTCGGGCAATTCCTCTGTTTTTTCACATGCCTGCAAGAGTATTTCCAGATCAAATTCCGTGCAGGAAAGTCGGGCCGCTGTGCGCCCGCAGCCGCGTTCCAGCACCAGATTCTCATAAGCTGCCAGCACGGCATCCTCCGTCTGCTCCGGGAACAGTACATAATCGCACAGACGATAATCTGCCGTCTGCGGCAAAGTTCCTTCGGCAGCGGCAAGGGCTGTTTCCAATGTCTGCCCTCGGCCATCGGCGATGCGCAGTGCGGCTGAGGCATCGGCTGCGTCGGCTGCCGCTTCCGGTGACTGATACAAAAGCCCCACCGACCAGGTCTGTTCCTTCTGTTCCAGATAAACCACCCGTATCATACTTTTTTCAGTGGTCTCACAGCGCAGGAACAGCAGGCACCAACCGACAAGCACCGCATAAAGCAGAATTCGGGCCCACCGCTGCTTCATTGCCGCACTTCCTTTCGCTTTTGTATGGCGTACTCCTGCCCCAGCATCCGGACGGCCGTGCACAGCACCCCGATGCGAAAAATCGCGCAGGTCAGCCAGACCAGCAGCAGCGCCGCGTCCAGCCGGGAAAATGTCCCGGTGCTCCATGCACGCAGCAATTCCCGCGCCGGGTATGTCCGACCGAACACCAGTGCCATGCCAAGCGTTGCCGCCGTTTGTACAAGGGCTGTGAGAATGGGCAGGCAGACACCACGCCGCTCCTCCCGGCCGCAGAGCAGCGGTACCGCAAAGTATTCCGCATAGACCGGAACGGTGAATGCCGTGCTCTGCGGCGCAGCCTGCGCAAACAGCCCGGCCCAGTGCATCTGCCGGGACAGCCCCATCAGACACACCGCGCTTCCCACCGCCACAAACCACCACAACACCTGCGCCGGGGCACCCCATGCGCGGGCAGGCATCTGCCAGCCCACCCAGAGCAGCAGCGGCAAAAAACCCAGCAATGCCAGCGAAGAAAACTCTTCCCGGCAGACTTGCAGAGCCTTCCAGAATGTTCCGGCCAGTTCCACCGCCAGCCAGACCTGCAGGCAAAATGCAGCTGCCCAGGCGGCAGGCTTTGGCGGGCCGGACTGCCAGAACCGACTGACCAAAGCAGAAAGTATCATCAGCAGTACTGCAGCCAGCACCTCCTGCCAGAGGAGTGCCCGGGACGAACTGCATACCGGCAGACGCTCTGCCGCCGCCGCGGCAAAGATGCTGAGGGTCACTGCCGGCAATGAAAATTTGTCCTGCGTTTTATTCATGCGCGGGGCCTCCGTTTCTGCCAGATGTTGAACCCCTTGCGGGACAGGTGCCGATAGTTGCGCCGGATGACGCCGTCCTCGGCCAGCGGGCTTTGCGGGAACGGATGCTGTGCAAGATACGGCACCCCCAGCATCCCGGTGCCGGACAGGCTGAGCAGCAGCACAAAAAAAGCCCCGGCCAGTCCCACCGGCCCGGCAAGCCCCGTAGCCACCACTACGCCGATGCGCAGCAGGGTGGCCGGTTCGTACAAAGCGGGCGTGACGAACACCGCAATGGACGTAATGCTGGCCACAAAGATGACCGGGGTGCTCATCAGGCCGGTGGCAATGGCGGCATCGCCCAGAATGAGGGCGGCCACCAGACTGACCGAATGCCCCAGCGACTGCGGCATCCGCAGCCCGGCCTCCCGGATGACCTCCAGAAGCAGGATGACCAGCAGCATTTCTGCAAACAAGGGCAGCGGCGTAGCCTTTTCGGCGGCTTCGATCTTATACAGCAATTGGGGCGGGATCAGCTCCGGCAGATAGACCGCCAGACAAACGAACGCCCCCGGCAGAAAGACCGTGAGGTAAAAGGAAGCATAGTTCAGCACCCGCAAGAAGGAGGCGAACACAGCAGTGGACGCGTAGTCGTCCAAGCATTCAAAGTTTTCACAGAAGAGCGCCGGCAGCACCATGGCCGACGGGCTGCCATTGACCAGCACTACAATGCGACCCTCACATAGTTTGGCCGAAGCCGCCGCCGGGCGCTGGGTGTAGCTGACCGGAGTGAACAGCCGTGCCCGGCTGGGCAGAAGCCACGGTACAAAATAGCTGCTGTCCAGCAGCAGCTCCGGCTTTGCAGCGGCAAGGGTCTGCCGCACCTGGCGCACCATGGCAGGGTCTGCTTTGCCCCTGCAGTAGCAAATAGCGTACTCTGTCCCTGCGGCGGTGTCGGCCTGCGCCACCTCCAACACCAGATCATCGGTGCGGACCAGACGGCGCAGCAGGCTCAGATTCACCCGCAGCAGGTCGGCAAAGCCCTCCCGCGAGCCGCGCAGGTTGCCCTCCCCTTCCGGCTCGTCCACCGAGCGGCACTTGAGGGCCTGCACCGAAAAAGCAATGCCTTTCGCGCAGCCATCCAGCAGCAGCACAGCCATGCCTGCCGTTAACCGCTTGACAAGATCCGGCAGATCCTCCACCGGGGTGCTCTCGGCCGGGGAAGCGGAACCATGCAGGATGCGCTCATACACTTCCTGCCCGGTGCATGGGCAGGGCTGCTGCAGCGCCTGCCGACTGGCCGCGTCCAACAGCAGCTCCCATAGTGAATCCAGACTGGCCATGCCGTCAAACAGCACAATGCAGCCCCGGCAATGATAAATCATGATTTCCTTGGCATAATAATCCGCAGAGGCACCGAACCGGGCGTCCAGCTCTGCCAGATTTTCGGCCAGATGCAACGACAACTGCTGCACACAACATCCACTCCTTTGCACAGCAGTATGCCCGCCCGGAGCCGGTTCCATACCGGCGGGTGCCGACAGGAGGTTTCCACGATGAAGTTGTTGATCTTCCGCACGATTTTGATCTACCTGTGCGTGCTGTTTGCCATGCGGCTGATGGGCAAGCGTCAGCTGGGGGAATTGCAGCCCGAAGAACTGGTGTCCACCATCCTGATCTCCAATCTGGCGTCCATCTCCATTGAATCGGAGGATGTTCCGGTGACGGCCAGCCTGATCCCGCTGTTTCTCATTGCTGCGCTGGAGCTGCTGGGCTCCGCGCTGAGCTTCCGCAGCCAGAAATTCTTTAACCTGCTGTCCGGGCGGCCCAAAACCGTGATCCTGAACGGAGAGATCGACCAGAACGCTCTGCGCACCCTGCGCCTGACGGTGGCCGACCTGATGGAAGCGCTGCGCGGCAAGGACGTCTTTGATCCGCGGGATGTGTCCTACGCGGTCATTGAGACGAACGGGACTCTTTCGGTGGCATTGCGGCCGGAAAAGGAACCCGCACGGCTGGCTGACCTGCAGCTGCGGGTGGAGCACTGCCACGCAACCATCCCCTTTGTGCTGGATGGGCAGGTGCTGGAGGACAACCTGCACTGGTGCGGCAAAGACCGTGCCTGGCTGGAACGCACGGCGCAGGCCAATACCCTGCTGCCGCAGGAAATCCTGCTTCTTGTCGGCAATGAGACCGAGGACTATTTTCTTTTGAAAAAGGAGCGCCGCGCTACGGTGCATGAGGGCCGGAAATGAAACGGATCTACGCCTGCTTTGCCATCGTGGCCGCTTTGCTGGCCACTGCCTTTTACAGCAGCTTTCAGGTACAGCGCTTTGCCGATGACATTTCCACCGACTTGGACTGTGCCATTGAGGCCATCCGCACCAGCGACCTGCCCACCGCCCGGCAGGCACTGGCCCGCGGGGCCGACCGGTGTGACCGGATGCGGGAAAAGATGAACCACCTGCTGCGCACGGAGGATTTTACCGAGCTGGAAGCAGCCCTGCGCACCGCCGACGGGCACCTGGAGCAGAACGCCCCCGAAGAAGCCTTTGGGGAACTGCGCCGGGCACAGGTACGGGTGGAAACACTGCAATGGCTGGCCCGGCGGTTTGTGTAAACACAAAAAGCACCGCTTCCCTGCTGCTGTACAGAGAAAGCGGTGCTTTGCAAATTACGGGTTACTGTGCGTCCTTCCGGTCGCCCATGAGCTTTTTCAGTTCATTGAAAAAGCTCTCCACGTCGGCAAACTGCCGGTAGACCGAGGCAAAGCGGACATAGGCCACCTCGTCGATCTTTTTCAGTTCCTGCATGGTCAGCTCCCCGATGCGCACGCTGGGGATCTCGCGGTCGTAGGAACTGAGCAGGGTCTGCTCGATGCTGGTGACCGCGCGCTCAATGGCCTCGTAGCTCACGGGGCGCTTGGCGCAGGCCCGCAGCATGGCATTCAGCAGCTTCTGCCGGTCAAACGGCTCTCGGGAGTTGTCCTTTTTGATGACCACGAGCGGGACTGTTTCCACCACCTCGTAGGTCGTGAACCGCATATGGCAGCTCAGACATTCCCGGCGGCGGCGGATGCGCTCACTGTCTTCGGTAGGGCGCGAGTCGATCACCTTGGATTCCTCAGCACCGCAATAGGGACATTTCATGTTCTGTTCCTCCTGAACCTCTGCGGGAATTTTGCGTCAGGCCTTTTTGCCGGACTTGGGGCTGCGCTCGCTCCACAGCATCCATGCCGAGGTGGAGACGCACAGCGAAGTGTACACGCCGCTGATCATGCCCATCATCAGCGGGAAGGCAAAGGTAAAGATGCTGTCCAGACCGTAGAGCTTTGCCACGATGCACAGCACACCCAGTGCCATCACGGTGGTGATGGTGGTGATGAGGGTACGGCGGGCAGACTGGTTGACCGAACGGTTGACCAGCTCTTCAAAGCTGGCCTTCTTGCCCATCAGGGCGCGGTTCTCGCGGATGCGGTCGTACACCACGACGGTATCGTTGATGGAGTACCCCAGAATGGTCAGCATGGCAGCGATGAAGTTGCCGTCCAGCGGGGTGCGTAGCAGCACAAAGGTGCCAAACACCACCATCAGGTCGTTCACCAGTGCCAGCACAGCCATCATGCCGCCGGTCAGGCCGCCGATGTTCTTGAAGCGCAGGGCAATGTACAGCAGGATGAGCACCAGCGCAAACACCACGGCTACCAGGCTCTTCTGCAGGAACTTGGTTCCCATGGCAGCGCTGACGTTGCTCAGGGACAGCTGCGCGAAGTTGTTGTCCGGGTAAGTCTCGTTCAAAGAGTCCAGCAGAGCCTCCACCTGATCGGTGGTCACGGTCTCGGTGCCGGGCATGGAGATCTTCAGGGTCTGGTCACCGGTGGCCACGTTCTCGCCGGTCTGCAGGGTCAGGCCGGTGTTCTCCAGTGCATTGGAGGCGGTCTGCTGCACCTGTGCCATCTCAAAGCTGCCGTCGTAGCTCAGGGTGATCATGGCACCGCCGGTGAACTCGGTGTCCAGATGGACACCGAACACCACAGCACACAGCACGATGGCTGCCATCAGGCAGGAGGAAAAGACCAGGAACTTTTTGCGCAGACCCACAAAGTCGATCTGCTTTTTCTCGGTCTCATCCTTGCCCAGCTTGGCAGCACCGTACAGCCAGGGGTTGCGCAGAGCCTTGATGGAGGCCGCACCGCGGATCATGACGCGGGTGGCAAACACGCCAAACACGAAGTTGAGCAGCACGCCGGTCAGCAGCGTATAGCCAAAAGCGTAAATGGTACCGGCGGTGGAGGGGCCAAAGGCAAAGAACACAAAGTGCAGTGCCTTGGCAAACAGGCCGTCCGAGGGGCCGAAGGCACCCATCAGCACGATGGCCACGATGACAATGGTCACGTTGCCGTCGATGATGGGGGTCAGGCCGCGGGCAAAGCCGCTCTTCAGTGCGCCGTCCAGGGACTTGCCATTCTTCAGCTCTTCCTTGATGCGCTCGGCCGTGATGACGTTGGCGTCCACGCCCATGCCAATGGCCAGAATGATACCGGCAATGCCGGGCAGCGTCAGGGTAAAGCTCTCAAACACCGGGAAGTAGCCGGAAACAAAGGCCAGCGTAGCGGCCACCTGACCGGCCAGTGCAATGCAGGCCAGAAAGCCCGGCAGACGGTACAGCACCGTCATGAACACCACGATCAGTGCAAAGGCGATGACACCGGCCAGCACCATGGCGCTCAGGCTGTTCTCGCCCAGGCTGGGGCTGACGGTGGAGTAGCTGTCCACCTTGAGGGCAAAGGGCAGTGCGCCGGAGTTGATCTGGCGGGCCATCTTGACCACGGCATCCTGCGTGAAGGGGTTGGAAGCCGAACTGGTGATGATGGCCTCGCCATCGGTGATGGCCGCGTTGACGGTGGCCGTGCTCACATTCTCGTCATCCAGCCAGATGCTGATGGTGCCGTTGGAAGCAGCCAGACGGGTGGTGGCCTCACCAAAGGCCTTGGCACCCTCGTCGGTGAACTTCAGGGACACATAGTATTCCGATGCACCGCCGCTGGTCACCGGGCCGTACTGGGCCGCAGCACTTTCGATCATGGAACCGTCCAGGATCAACTGGCCATCCTTGCTGCTGCCTTCCCGGAAGGTCAGGTAGGCGGTGGTGCCGATCTCCTCAATAGCAGCTTCCGGGTCAAAATCCGTCTCGCCGGACTGCCACGGGAACTCCAGGATCAGGCTGTCAGAGCTGGGGTCCACATACAGCTCGTAGTCGGTCACATTCAGGGCCACCAGACGGTTCTCGATGACAAGCTGCGCCGCTTCCAGCTGCTCTTCGGTGGCATCGTAGTCCTCCGAGGGCACAAAGGTGACGTTGACGCCGCCTTTGATGTCCACACCGAACCGGATGTCCTTTGCACCCTTGATGTAGGTGGTGGTCACATCGCCGTACTTTGCCGACACGCCGAAAAACGCCGTGTACACAAACGCAAGGATCAGAAGCACTGTGACGACCAGATGCCATGCTTTGCCTTTTGTCTTCATATGTTTCAGGAATACCTCCAAACGTCCCGTTTGCTGCGGGACCCGTTATTGAAACCTCCCCCGGCAGGCCCGGCGGACCGCACGGAGGAGGTTTTTACAAAGAAATGTTATGCCTGCTCTGCCAGCAGCTTTTCCACAACGGCCAGACGCACACAGACGCACAGCAGCTCAGAGGCGGTCTCCACCTCGTCCAGGCTGGGGTAGGTGGGTGCAATGCGCAGATGAGAATCCTGCGGGTCCTTGTGGTAGGGGTATGCCGAACCGGCACCGGTCAGGGTCAGGCCGGCTTCCTTGCACAGGTTTGCCACACGCTTGGCACAGCCGGGCATGACGTACAGGCTGATGAAGTAGCCGCCCTTGGGATCGGTCCAGTGGGCAATGTCGCCGCAGGGGGTCAGGTTGTTGCGGAATGCCGTCTTGACGGCATCGAAGCAGGGCACCAGACGACGGCGATGCTTTGCCATGTGGGCCAGCACGCCTTCCTTGTTCTTCAGGAAGCGGACGTGGCGCAGCTGGTTCATCTTGTCGTAGCTGATGATCATCACCGAGAAGCGCTTGCAGATATACTTCATGCTGCTCTCGCTGCAGGCAATGGCAGAAACACCGGCACCCGGGAAGGTGATCTTGCTGGTAGAGGTGAACATGAACACACGGTCCTCATTGCCGTACTTCTTGCTCTCGTTCAGCAGCACCGGGGTCTCGATGATCTCATCGGTGAGGTGGTGCACGATGTAGGCCTCATCCCAGAAGATCTTGAAGTCGGGCGCAGCGGTCTTCATCTTGGCGAAGCGCTCGATGGTCTCATCGCTGTAGGTGTAGCCATCGGGGTTGGAATACTGCGGCACGCACCAGATGCCCTTGATGGTGTCATCCTCGGCCACCAGTTTTTCCACCATGTCCATGTCCGGGCCATTGGGGGTCATCGGCACACTGACCAGCTCAAAGCCGAACTCCTCAGTGATGGCAAAGTGACGGTCGTAGCCGGGCACCGGGCAGAGGAACTTGCGCTTCTCCACCTGAGACCAGGGGCACGGAGACTCCGGGAAGCCGAACACATAGCCGATGTTGATCAGATTGTACATCAGCTGCAGGCTGGAGTTGCCGCCCACGAACACCTCACCGGGCTGCACGCCGAACACATCGGCAAACAGCACGCGGGCCTCCTGCAGGCCCTCCAGTTCACCGTAGTTGCGGGCATCGGTGCCGGCATCGGTGGTGTAATCGTTCATCTTCAGCAGGTCCATGGCCAGATCCATCTGGTGAGGGCCAGGCTTGCCGCGGGCCATATTCAGCTTGAGGCCCTTGGCCTGAAACTTTTTGTACCCTGCCTCAAGCGCAGCTTTTTCGGCAGCGAGTTCTTCACGATTCATTGCAAGATAATTTGCCATTGAAAACACACTCCTTTATCGTACTTCCTGTTACCCATTGCGTCGGGATCTGCCTTGGGGGAAGCGCTCCTGCCAGGGAAAAGCTCCGCACAGATTCCAGACTTTATTATTATAACGCATTTTGCCCTTAGAAACAAGAATCTGAAAACAAAAAGCCCTGCCAAAAGCAAATTGCTTTTGAAACAGGGCCTTTCTCCCCTGCTCAGGATCAGCTCAGGGAGGTCTGGTTCTTATAACGCTTGCGCACTGCGCCGTACTCCAGGTGGGCTTCGCCGCTCTCCACGGTGTCCTCATCCACCGTCACGCGGATGATGGTGGCGTCGTTGGGCACCTCGTACATGATGGGCAGCAGGATGCTCTCCATCACGCTGCGCAGGCCGCGGGCACCGGTCTTACGCTCGATGGTCTTACGGGCAATGGCGTGGAGTGCTTCGTCGGTGAAGTTCAGCTCCACATTGTCCATGTTCAGCAGCTCTTTGTACTGCTTGACCAGGCTGTTGCGGGGCTCCTTGAGCACGCGCACCAGAGCATCCTCGTCCAGATCGTCCAGCACGGTGATGACCGGCAGGCGGCCGATCAGCTCCGGGATCAGGCCGAACTTGACCAGATCGTGGG
>ENA-UEQS01001389-UEQS01001389.1-human-gut-metagenome-genome-assembly--contig:-NODE-1389-length-15509-cov-6.650337_pt1 | contig 15509 bp, 12 predicted proteins | sample MGYA00242953_ERZ507953 | MGnify/ENA primary metagenome ERZ507953 (study PRJEB26167, sample SAMN06115474) | human gut metagenome | host: Homo sapiens | place: China:Jiangsu | collected 2016-07-06...
CTTGCCGTACAAAAAAGAGGAATCAATATGCTGACATTAGGTGACCTGCACATTGGGCAGGATGCAATCATCCGCGTGGTAGGCGGTGAGGGCGAGCTGCGCCACCACCTGCTGGATATGGGGCTGACCCCCGGCACCGAGGTAACGCTGCGCAAAACGGCCCCCATGGGGGACCCCATTGAAGTGGAGCTGCGTGGTTATGAGCTGACCCTGCGCCTGGCCGATGCGCAGAAAATTGAAATTGACAGCGTGCACGCAACGGACCGCGCCGCCCCCAGCGAAGAGCGCCACAAGGTGGTAGCCCACCCCGGCGTTGGCGAGCTGGACAAAGCCGCCAGCTACCACGAGCGCAAAGCCGGCGCCCCCATTGCCGCCGGTGCACCGCTGACCTTTGCCCTGGCCGGCAATCAGAACTGCGGCAAAACCACGCTGTTCAACCAGCTGACCGGCTCCAACCAGCATGTGGGCAACTTTCCCGGCGTTACGGTGGACCGCAAGGACGGCGTGATCCGCAACCACAAGGAAGCCACCGTAACGGACCTGCCGGGCATTTATTCCCTGTCCCCTTACTCCAACGAGGAGATTGTCACGCGGGATTTTATCCTGAGCGAGCACCCGTCCGGCATTATCAACATTGTGGATGCTTCCAACATTGAGCGCAACCTGTACCTGACCATGCAGCTGATGGAGCTGGATACCCCCATGGTGCTGGCGCTGAACATGATGGACGAAGTGCGCGCCAACGGCGGCACCATCATGGTAAACCAGCTGGAAGAAATGCTGGGCATTCCGGTTGTTCCCATTTCTGCCGCCAAAAACGAGGGCATTGATGAGCTGATCGAACACGCCGTCCATGTGGCGCGCTACCGGGAGCTGCCGGGCCGCATCGACTTCTGCACGGCAGGCAGTGACCCAGCAGACCCCAGGGGCGCGGTGCATCGCTGCATCCATTCTGTCGCACATTTGATTGAGGACCATGCCGCTGCCGCCGGGCTGCCGCTGCGCTTTGCCGCCACCAAGCTGGTGGAGGGAGACACCCTGATTGAAAAAGCCCTGCAGCTGAACCCCAACGAAACAGATATACTGGGCCACGCCATTGCTGAAATGGAAACCGTGACCGGGCTGGACCGCGAAGCCGCCCTTGCGGACATGCGCTTTACCTTTATTGAAAAGCTATGCTCCGCCACGGTGGTGAAGCCGGGCGAAAGCCTGGAGCATAAGCGCAGCGTTGCCATTGATAAGATCCTGACCGGCAAATACACTGCCTTGCCCTGTTTTGCGGGCATTATGGCGCTTGTTTTCTGGCTGACCTTTGGCGTAGTGGGCTCCACCCTTTCGGACTGGATGACCCTTGGCATCGACTGGTTTACCGGCGTTGTGGACCGCGCCCTGACGGCGTATCAGATCAACCCGGTGGTGCACAGCCTTGTGATCGACGGCATTTTTGCCGGTGTCGGCAGCGTGCTGAGCTTTTTGCCCACGATCGTTATCCTGTTCTTCTTTTTGTCCATCCTGGAAGATACCGGTTATATGGCCCGCGTGGCCTTTGTGATGGACAAACTGCTGCGCCGCATTGGGCTTTCGGGCCGCAGCTTTGTGCCCATGCTGGTGGGCTTCGGCTGCTCGGTTCCCGCCATTATGGCAACCCGCACCCTTTCCAGTGAGCGTGACCGCCGCATGACGATTTTGCTGACCCCGTTCATGAGCTGTTCCGCCAAGCTGCCCATTTATGCGCTGTTTACCGCCGCATTCTTCCCCCGGGTATGGCGTGCACCGGTCATGATTTTCCTCTATCTTTTCGGCATTTTGTGTGGTATACTGTATTCGCTGATCCTCAAGCAGACCTGTTTCCGCGGTGAACCGGTACCCTTTGTGATGGAGCTGCCCAACTACCGCCTGCCTTCGCCCAAAAGCGTCGGCCAGCTGATTTGGGAAAAGGCCCGTGATTTTATTCAGCGTGCCTTTACAATTATCTTTGTTGCAACCGTCGTGATCTGGTTCCTACAGACGTTCGACACCCGCCTGAATGTTGCTGCCACCCCGGATTCCAGCCTTCTGGCTTTGGTTGGCAGCCTGATCACCCCCATCTTCAAGCCCCTTGGCTTTGGCGACTGGCGCATTTCCACTGCGTTGATCACCGGCTTTACCGCCAAGGAAAGCGTTGTTTCCACTCTGACCGTCCTGCTGGGCGGCGATACCGGCGCGCTGAACACGCTGTTCACCCCGTTTACTGCGCTGGTTTTCCTGATCTTTACGCTGTTGTATACCCCCTGTGTTGCAGCCATTGCCGCTGTCAAGCGGGAACTGGGCGGTGGCCGGGCTGCACTGGGTGTGGTACTGATGCAATGCGGCATTGCCTGGGTTGTGGCGTTTGCCGTGCACTGTGTAGGGTTTTTGCTGGGGTTGGCATAAGGGCAGCGTATTCACCTGTCACTTTGTTTTCGCTTAACCCATAGGGAGGTTTTTTCCATGTCACTTCAAAGTATCCTTGTTCTGGTTATTATTTTTGTTCTGCTCGGCGTTGCCATCGGTTTTATTGCCAACAGCGAAAAGGGCTGGCACGGCGGCTGCACCGGCAACTGCGCCAGCTGCCAGGAACACTGCAATGACAAACAGAAAAAGAACCCGCCCAAGCAGCAGTGATGTCCAGACCGAAGGAGACCGCCGTATGACTGCTGTTCAACAATCCGCCGCTCCGCACCCTGCCGTGCGCCAGCGCATTGACTGGATTGATACCGCCAAAGGTCTGTGCATGATTCTGGTGATTGTGGGGCACACCCTGCCCTACGGCAACCTGATGCGCAATTTCATTTTTTCGTTCCACATGCCGGCCTTTTTCTTTCTGACCGGCTATACGGCCCGCCGCCCGGATACCTGGCAGGGCTTTGCCCGCCGGGTCAAAAAAGACTTTGCTGCACTGATCGTTCCCGTGCTGGGTGTGGTACAGGTGTTCAACGTTTTGCTGAACTTTTTCCTTTCTGATGACAGAAGCCTGACCAACCTGTGGGATATTGCCCGCTACAATGCCATCACCCTGTTCTGGGCCAGCGGTAACCCTGCCGACGGCATTCCCAGCTGCGGCATGCCATGGTTTTTGTTTGCACTGTTCTGGGGCAAGCTGATCTGGGAGCTGCTGGGGCTTTTGTTCCCCAAAGGGGATTTTGCCGTCAGTTTCATTGTCATGCTGTTCGGGGCATACATCGGGCAGGTACAGTATCTTCCCCAATGTCTGGATGTTGCAATGGGCGTTGTCATGTACCTCACATTGGGGCAGCTGTTCCGCCAGCATCAGGCATTGCTGGACCGGTACCGGGTCCCGCTTTTCCTTGCCATGCTGATCCCCTGGGCATGGTGTTGCCAGCAGGGCATTTATATTGAACTTGCTTCCCGCACATACTCCAATTACATTTTGTGCGCTTCCATCAGTGTATGCGGCATTTGGATCTTCTGCCATCTGTGCCGTGAACTGAACGCCAATAACGCTTTGCGGCCGGCGCTCAGCTTTTTGGGGCGGCACAGCCTGTGGCTGTTCTTTGTGCACCATATGGATGTGTTTACCAGTGCCATCTGGCAAAAAGACCGCCTTCTGTTCACGCTGCCCTGCCGCATCGGGTGGGACATCCTGCTTTCCCTGCTGCTGCTTGGCTGCTGGACATTGCTGCGCACCGGCTGGCGCAGGCTGACCGCAAAATAAACTCTTTGAACCGTTCTGCATCCCCTGTTCCGGGCCTGCAGGGCGGTTTTTGTTTTGGCAGCGCTTTCTGCACAGGGCAAACATTGTTTTTTACAGCGGATTATGGTACAATGAATTGTCTATAAGTATGTATCGGGGATTCCCATGAAATATCTATTTTTGAAAGGGCTTTTTATGGCAGAGCAACGCAACCAGACCCCTGCCGGGGATAACACGCAATGGACCACCATCATTCGGCCGCGCACCGGCTGGTTTGATGTGGACCTGGAAGAGCTGTGGCGCTACCGTGACCTGATCGTCATGTTCGTCAAGCGCAACTTTACCGTCATGTACAAGCAGACCATCCTGGGGCCGCTGTGGATCATCCTGAACCCGCTTATCACCACGGTGCTGTTCAACGTGGTGTTCGGCGGCATTGCCGGGCTTTCTACGGACGGTACGCCGAGCTTTTTGTTCTACATGGCAGGCAATACGGTGTGGACCTTTTTTGCCTCCTGCATCAACGGCACGGCCAACACCTTTGTGGCCAACAGCCAGGTGTTCGGCAAGGTGTATTTCCCACGGCTTACCACCCCCATCAGCCAGGTATTGACCAGCCTGATCAACTTCTTTATCCAGTTTGTCATGTACATTCTGTTCTGGGTCTACTTTGCCGTGACCGGGTCCGGTGTACACCTGACGGCCTGGGCGTTTGCCGTGCCGCTGGTGGTGCTGGAAGTTATGCTTTTGGGCCTTGGGGTCGGCATTATCGTTTCCGCCCTGACCACCAAGTACCGTGACCTTGCCATTGCTGTGAGCTTTGGCGTGCAGCTGTGGATGTACATTTCTCCTGTGGTCTATCCCCTTTCCAGCTTGGAGGAATCCCCCCGGCTGCAGATGCTGATGCGCTTGAACCCGATGACTGCACCGATCGAGGTGTTCCGCATGGGCACCCTTGGTACCGGCACCGTGGAAGTGGGCAGCCTGATCTACAGCCTGATTGTTACCGCAGCCGCCCTTGTGCTGGGCGGAGTGCTGTTCAGCCGCATCGAAAAGACCTTTATGGATACCGTGTAAGGAGGGGCGCAGATGGAAAACCAGACACATGCACAAAACCAGCGCGTACCCGTCATTCAGGTATCGGGCTTGAAAAAGCAATACAAACTGGGCCAGATCGGCGGCGGCACTTTGACGCATGACCTGCAAAGCTGGTGGGCCCGTGTGCGCGGCAAAGAGGATCCCAACACCGTGATCGGCACGGACGCCCGCCTGTTTGGCAAAACCTTTATGGCGCTGAACGGCGTGGACCTGACCGTGTACAAAGGCGAAGCGCTGGGCATTATCGGCCGCAACGGCGCAGGCAAATCCACCCTGCTCAAAATTTTGTCCCGCATTACCGCCCCCACCGAGGGCGAGATCCGGCTGCGCGGGCGGGTGGCTTCCATGCTGGAAGTGGGCACCGGCTTTAACAACGAGATGACCGGCCGCGAGAACATCTACATGAACGGCGCTATTCTGGGCATGACCCGCGCCGAGGTCGATTCCAAAATTGACCAGATCATTGAATTTTCCGAGTGCGGTGATTTTATTGATACCCCCGTCAAGCGCTATTCCAGCGGTATGTTTGTCAAGCTGGCCTTTGCCGTAGCTGCCCATCTGGACAGCGAGATCATGGTAATGGATGAAGTTCTGGCCGTGGGTGATATGAAGTTCCAGCAGAAATGCCTTGGCAAAATGAGCGATGTTGCCGGGCAGGAAGGCCGCACGGTTTTGTATGTCAGCCACAACATGAGCACCATCCGCCAGCTGTGCACCCGCTGCGTGGTGCTGGACCAGGGCCGCGTGATTTTTGACGGCGATGTAGAGCAGGCCATTGCGGTTTACATGGAAACCACCGATGTAAACGTTGTCCACTATGACCTGATGGATGTTTCCCGCATGAACGCCAGCGCAGGCAAGCGGATGCGGCTGGAAACGCTGGACTTTGTGGGCAAGGAATCCAGTGTGTTTGCGGACACCGAAAAAATTCGGGTGCGCATTACCTGGCGTGTTTCGGAGCCGTTTGCCGGGGTACACTTAAAGCTGAACCTGCATTTCCGGGATTCGACCCCCGTGGGCATTACCCACCCGGTCAACCTGGGCGCCGCCGTGCCCGGCAAGCTGTATACCACCGAGTTTGAGTTTGACCCCAGCCTGCTGGGCGAAGGCCAGTATTTCTTCTATGTGGATGTGTTTGACGGCGTGCTGACCCAGGCTGTCTGCCTGGACAAGCCAGTGACCGAGTTTGCGTTTGAGGTAACCTCCGGCGATTTGACCATGCCGGAATGGGCACCGGGCTGGGGCCGCATCCACTTCCCACCGGTCAAAGTGTTGGAGAATGGATACGATGGGTGATATTTTCATCTGCCACACGCTGTATCATGTGTTAATCGCGCTGGTGCGCGCTCTGCGCAGCCGCCCCGGCAAGTCCACCCTTGTGCTGAGCACCTGTGTGCCGGAAACCGAAACCCTGCGCGCTAAATTGCTGGACGCCGCGCCGGATCTGTGGGACGCTGTTTTGATCGTGGACGAGGAAAAGCTGGACGCACAGAACAGCGAAAGCGACTTTTACCGCCTGCGCCACCCGTTCCGCAAGCCGTATTTTACGCTGCCCAAGGGGCATGTGTACATCAGCAATGACTGGAGCGCTTTAGGGCGCTACCTGCAGCGGGAGCGCCGGGTTTATACCCTGTGCGAAGATACCTTTGGCGGCACGTTGGACCCTGACCAGCACCTGCTGGACGAGCAACGCACCAATCCCCACGGCCCCTACCGCTACTGGGGCGACAGCCCCTGCTGCCGCACGGTGGAAAGCGAAGACGCCGCGCGGTGCAGCATTTTTGGCGTAGACAAGCTGGTAACGGTATCCAAAGCGCAGCTACTGGAAAGCCTGATGGAGGAAGAAAAAGCCATCATCTGCCGGGTGTTTTTGGCCGCCCCCCTGCCGGAGCATGTGCAGGGTGCCTGCCTGCTTTTGCCCCGCAGCTTTGTGCTGGACGGCCTGATGGATCAGCCCACCCAGGACGCCATGTTTGCGGCTGTTGCCAAGAAATACTGCACAGAACCGCTGTTTATCAAAACCCACCCGCGGGATACCACGGATTATTCCAAGCTGTTCCCTACTGCTGTTATCCTGCCCCGCACCATGCCAAGCGAGGTTCTCAATTTCTGCCTGCCCTTCAAATTCCAGCGCGCCGTCACCGTGCAAAGCTGGGTCCTGCGCGGCTTTACCGCCGCGGAAGAAAAGGTGTTTGTGGGGCTGGAAGAGGCAGAAAAGTTGGTGCAGGGGTAATGCCTCTCCTTTGAGGGGAGGTGGCCGAGCGCAAGCGAGGTCGGAGGGGTGGCTCCCTTACTGCCGCCTAAATGATAAGCCGGAAGGGGACGTACCATTCTATGCGCCTGCCGCATAATTCCAACAATCTTGCCTATGTTCGTTCTCTGCGCAAAAATATGACCGATGCGGAGCGCAAATTATGGTATGAATATCTGCGTCCCTGCCCCTACAAATTCACACGCCAAAAGAGCGTTGGGCCCTATATCCTTGATTTTTATTGTGCTTCTGCTCAGTTGGCAGTTGAAATTGACGGTTCGCAGCATTACGAACCGCAGGGGCAGCAGCAGGATGCTGCTCGAACTGCTTATTTGCAGGCGTTTGGTATTTTTGTTCTGCGGTTTTCCAACCGGGACGTTCTTCTCAATTTGGAGGGTGTTGCAGCCGAAATTGAGCGTACGATTCTGATGCGGATATCCAAATAGATTTTCATAACAATCTATAACTCTTTCTTAGGGAACCACCCCTCAGTCCGCTGCGCGGACAGCTCCCCTCAAAGGGGAGCCAATGCTTCTTTTAGGAGGTTGCTTACTATGAAACTTATCGGCGTTATTCCCGCCCGTTATGCCAGCACGCGGATGCCGGGCAAGCCGCTGGCGGATATTTTGGGCAAGCCCATGATCTGGTGGGTGTACCAGGAAGCCAAAAAGTGCAAAAAGCTCGATGATGTGTTTATCGCCACCGATGATGAGCGCATTGCCGAAGCCTGCCGCACCTACGGCATGGAATACTGCATGACCAGCCCCGACCATGACACCCCCACCGGGCGCATCTGGGAGGTTTCCACCAAGGTAGAAGCCGACCTGTATCTGCAGATCATGGGTGACGAGCCGCTGATCAACGTAAAGGCGTTTGATTTGATTCTGCCGGATGCCCTGCCGGAGGACCCGTATTATGTCGCCGTGCTGACCAACCGGATGGAGCACCCCGCGGATGTGATCGATTTTTCCAACCAGAAGGTCGTGACCAACGCCGCACGGGAAATTTTGATGATCTCCCGCAGCCCCATTCCCTACCCCAAAGGCACGCTGGATTTTGAATACGAGAAGGTGACCGGCATCCAGCTGTACTCCCGCCGGGCGCTGGCGTTCTACCACGAAACACCGAAGTCCATTCTGGAAAAAGCCGAAGAGAACGATATGATGCGCTTTGTGGAAAACGGCCACAAGGTACATGCCATCGTCAGCCCGTACAAGACTGTGAGCGTTGACACCCCCAAGGACCTTGCCCTTGTGAGCGAAATCCTGAAAGGAAAAGAATAAATGCCCGATATTAAACTGTTGGACTGCACCCTGCGTGACGGCGGCTATGTGAACAGCTGGAACTGGGGCTTTGCTGCAGCCAAAGATATTATCGCCTCGCTGACCCGTGCCGGGACTGACATTGTGGAAGTGGGCTTTCTGCGCAATGTGGATGGCTACAACCCCGATGTGACCGTCTGCAACACCATTGAAGAGCTGAACAGACTGCTGCCTGCCCACACCGGCAGCACCATGTACAGCGGCATGGCCATGCGCTCCAATTATGATATTGCCAAGCTGTCCCCTTATGAGGGGCACGGCATTGAGATGCTGCGCATTACCGCCCACGATTACGATATCCGCGAAGGCATGGATTTTGCCCGCGAAGTCAAGGCCCGCGGGTACAAGCTGTCCATCAACCCCATCAACATTATGGGCTATGCCGACAAAGACTTGCTGTGGATTTTAGACCAGGTAAACGAGATTCACCCGTACCAGTTCTCCATTGTAGATACCTTCGGCAGCATGCGGCGGCGTGACTTAGAGCGCATCGTCAGCCTGGTGGACCACAACCTGGCCCCGGATATCCGCGTGGGGCTGCACCTGCATGAGAACATGGCGCTCTCTTTCTGCCTGGCGCAGGAATTTCTGGACAAGCACTTGGGCCGCGATACCACTGTGGACGGCAGCCTGATGGGCATGGGGCGCATTCCCGGCAACCTGCCCATTGAGCTGATTGCCGACTATATGAACGAGACCCTTGGCTGCCATTATGACATTGACGAGATGATGGACGCCATCCAGGACCATATCGCCCCGCTGAAAGGCGAGACAGCCTGGGGTTACACCCCGGCTTACTTCCTGAGCGCACGGTACAACCTGCACCGCGATTACGCCGAGCATTATCTGGACAAAGGCGATTTGACCAACCGGGACATCAACCATATTCTGGCCGGTTTTGACCGCAGCAAGGCCACCGCATACGATAAAGACTATGCCGACCGCCTGTACCGCGAATACCAGAACCGCGCCGTTGACGACACCGCCGCGCTGGATACCCTGCGCACCGCGTTTGGCGGCAAGACCGTGCTGGTGCTGGCCCCCGGTGCCAGCCTGGCGGACGAAACCGGGCGCAATGCTGTGGCCGCCGCCAAGGCGGACTGCATTGTTTCAGCCAACTTCTGCCCGGCGTTCTGCCAGCCGGATTACGCATTTTTTACCAACAGCAAGCGGTTTGAAAAGCTGGACCTTGCTGCCCTGCCCTGCCCTGTTGTGCTCACCTCCAACCTGCGGCCGCTGCCGCAGGGGGCGCTGGCGGTCAATTATGACCGGCTGGCGGCCCCGGTTGTGCAGAATGCATCCCTTGGCAGCAACAGTGTGCTGATGCTGCTGCGGCTGCTGCGGCTGTGCGGTGCCAAGGCCGTGCTGCTGGCCGGGGCCGATGGCTACAAGCCCGGTACCCCCGCCTATGCCGACAGCCTGCTGCACGCTCACACCGGGCGCGGAGCTGCGTTCAACACCGCCATGGCAGGTGCCATCAAAGCCTGCGGGCTGGATGTGACCTTTATCACCCCAAGCGAATACGCAAAATAACGAGGTTTGCCCATGATTCGACTTTTGGTTCTGGATGTAGACGGCACCATGACAGACGGCGGCGTGTACTATGATTCCACCGGCAACGAGCTGAAAAAGTTTGCCATCAAGGATGGGGCCGGGATCGTGCTGGCCCGCGCGGCAGGGATGCAGGTTATGATCTGCACCGGGCGCGAATGTGAAGCCGTGCGCCGCCGTGCCCAGGACCTGCACATTGACTATCTGTTCCAGAACGTACACGACAAAGCCGCCTTTTTGAGCAGGTTTATGGCTGAGCACAGCCTGACCAAGCAGGATGTTGCCTATTGCGGCGATGACCTGAACGATTTGACCGCCATGGCCCTGTGCGGCTTTGTGGCCTGCCCGGCCGATGCTGCCGGCCCTGTGCTGGGGCGGGCGGATTTCATCTGCCGCCAAAAAGGCGGCGAGGGCGCTGTGCGCGGCACGGTGGAAGAGATCCTGCTGCGGGACGGCCGCCTGCCTGCCGCCGTTAAAAAAGCCTTTGGCGCAGAGATTTGATGGGTGCGGCTGAAACGTTAAATATTCCGGTGTTTGTTTTGGACACCCCCTGAACGCTGAACCACCAAAACCGGGAGGAGCCCGTATGAGCAAAATAAAGGATTTTCTGAAAAGCCCGCTGGGCACCGCCTTGTGCGCCGCTGCTGCCTGCCTGCTGGCCGTGGTGCTGGTTTGGTTGGCCGCGGTGCGCCCCAACAATGACAAGAGCCTGTCGGAGCGCATCAGCGATGATTACAGCCAGTACAGCGCCGAGCTGGACGAAGCCAACGGCGCTGCCCAGACCTTTGATACCGACAATGACCTGCTGGCCATGGCCTTTGTGTTTGGCACCAGCAACGGCCAACCCACCGGTGAGCTGCACCTGGAACTTGCCGATGCCGACACCGGCGAGGTGCTGGCCCGCTCCACCGGCGATATGGCAAACATTGTAGCCGGGCAGTACACCGGCATGGGGCTGGATACCCCCGTGACCGGCAGCGCAGGCCGCCGCTACCGCGTGACCCTGAAACCGGAGTATACCGGTTCCGGCCGGTTGACCGTGGGCTGCAGCAACGGCGCTGTGCTGTGGAACGATACCTTTACCGTAAACGGCGAAGCCGTGGACGGCACGCTGGCGCTGCTGGTGACTTACAAACAGATTGGCGGATTTTTGACCCGGTTCTTTTTGCTGGTCGGGCTGCTGGCCAGCGTTGTGGTGTTCCTTGGCATTTATTTTGCCATGCGGGGCCGCATGCCGCTGCACCGGCTGGTGTTTGTGCTGGTGCTCTGCTTTGGCATGCTGTACAGCTTTGTGCTGCCGCCCTATGCCGCACCGGACGAAAAATACCACATCAACCAGTCCTTTACTTTAGCCTGCAAATGGGCCAACATGCTCTCGCCGGATGAATGGCGGATGGGCAATGTGCCGCTGGATATGACCTACCGCCGCGAGCACGACTTTGACCCCCTGCTGCAAAACGAAAAGACCACCGTGTTCAGCTGGCAGGAACTGAGCGAAAACCTGTTCACCACCACCCCCGACAGTTTTGACAGCCACACTGCGCTGGAAGAACTGCAGACCGACCGCAATCCCACGCTGTACCTGTTCAGCGCGGCAGCGGTGTTCCTGGCATATGTTTTTCACCTTGGCTTTGTTCCGGCGCTGATGCTGGGGCGCACAGCAAATTTAATTGTGTTCGCTTTGTTAGCGGCGCTGGCCGTTAAAGCCGCGCCGTTTGGCAGGCGGGTATTCGCTGCGGCGGCCCTGCTGCCCATGACGCTGCATCTGGCGGCTTCTTTCAGCCGGGATTCCCTGCTGCTGGGGCTGGCGTTTGCCTTTACTGCGCTGTGTATGCAGGCGATTTTTGGCTGCAAGGACGGCACGGTGCTGCCGGTGCGGCTGTGGCTGCCGCTGGCGGTGTTCGGCATCCTGCTGGCACCGGCCAAACTGGTTTACCTGCCGCTGGCAGCGTTGTTCCTGCTGATTCCCAACAGCCGCTTTGGCCAGAGCGCCGCAACCAAAAAAGCCGCTTATCTGGCTGGATGCGTGCTGCTGGCGCTCAGCATCAACCGCGCTGTGCTGGTCACCTCGGTGGCCGGTTCTGCCGGGTTTGAAAATCAGACTACCCAGACGGAAACCACCTCCGCACAGGGTTCTACCCCGGCTGCCGCGGTTTCTTATACAGCAACAGAGGCAGCTGACAATCGTACCCTGCATGCCGCCCCTGCCGCGGGTGACGGCAAAACCTCCAACCGGTTTGCCAACATGCCTGCCGAGTACCGCGAAAACACGGCTTCCAACTTTGTGCGCCGCCTGTATTACTGCGTGGAGGGCGTGACCGAGATCCCGCAGAAGGAGCTGGAGTTCTGGGTGCAGGCCTTGCAGGAGGGCGATGTGACCGCCGCCGTTCTGGGCCAGAGCTTTTTCTTCAGCCCGGAGGAAGTGGAGCATTCCAGCCTGACCGATGATGAATTCATGAGTGCGGCTTCCCTGGTTTACCTGGACCGCGACCTGATGACCACCGACGCCGAAATGTGCCGGGAACGGCTGGCCACTGCTGACCGCCGAGACTTTTTCAAGTCCATGTTCAGCAGTGATGAATGTGCAGAGCTGCTTTCCGCCTGCCAGATCTACCCCGGCGTGGAGGATGACCGCTACCCGCTGGACCGCAATGTGCTGATCAAAGAGATCGAAGCTGTCCGTACCGTGCGGGACAGCCAGAGCACCCCCAGCGAGGAAGACCAGACCACCTTTACCCCCGGTTACATTCTGCACAATCTGCCCGCCGTGGCTATGCTGCTGGTACGCAGCGTGGTGCAGGATGCTGACAACTGGGTGCGCGGCCTTGTGGGCGGCAGCTTAAGCTACAGCTCGCTGGACCTGGCCTGGTTCTGGGTGTTGGCGCTCTACCTGCTGCTGTGGTATGCCGCCGTTCCGGCGCAGGATGTTCCCGTGCCGGGGCTGCCCCAGGGGCGCTACCGGGTGTGGTGTGCGCTGGCCGCGCTGCTGTGCGCCGCGTTGGCCTTTGCCGGCTGCCTTGTGTGGACCCCGACCTATTACCAGACCGTTTACGGCTTCCAGGGGCGGTATCTTCTGCCCGTGCTGCCGTTGTTCCTGCTTACCTGCCTGCCCCGCCGGGTCCAGGTTGCCAGCGGCAAACAGTCCGCCTGCACCCTGGTCTGCTGCCTGTGCGTAATCAACGCCGGGGTATTGCTGAACGCCATGCTTGCGGTGATTGCCCGATGACGATTTGTTATTTTTCTGCGCAGTACCTGCCCACGGTGGGTGGTGTGGAGCGCTACACCTGGAACCTTGCCCGCTGCACTGTTGCCGCCGGGCACCGCGCCATTGTGGTTACCAGTGCTCTGCCCAACCTGCCGGAGCACGAAATTGACGGGGATGGCATTGAAATTTACCGCCTGCCCGTCTGGCCTGTCATGAACGGGCGCTTTCCTGTCATCAAGCCGGGGGCGCGCTTCCACGCGCTGACCGCGCAAATCTGGGCGCAAAAGCTCGATTTCTGCGTGGTGCAGACCCGCATGTACACCCAAAGCGTCTGGGCTGCCCGCGCGGCCAAGCGCCGCGGTATCCCCATGCTGGTTATTGACCATTCCACCGGATACATGCCGATGGGCAACGGCCTGCTGGGGGCCTGCGGGCGGCTGTATGAGCAGGTTGCCTGCCGCCTGGTGTGCGGCACCGGCGCGCCGTTCTATGGCGTTTCCGCCGCTGCCTGCCGCTGGCTGCACACCTTTGGCATTACGGCTGCAGGAACCATGCCCAACGCCATTGACCCCGCTGCTTTGGAACAGGAAGCCGCCCACGCGCCAGACTGGCGCGCCAAGCTGAACCTTGGCGACCGTAAGATCGTGCTGTTTGTGGGCCGCCTGATTCCCGAAAAGGGCGCCGGATTATTAGCCCAGGCCGTGGCCCAGCTGCCGGGCGTTGTTCTGGTGGCGGCTGGCAGCGGTCCGCAGCAGCAGGAACTGGCGGACCTTGGGGCCGTTACCCCCGGTGCCCTGCCGCATGATGCGGTGGTTCAGCTGCTGCGGCAGGCAGATGTATACTGTCTGCCCACCCGGTATGCCGAGGGCTTTCCCACCACCTTGCTGGAAGCCGCGGCCTGCCGCTGCCCCATCGTGTGCACCCGTACCGCTGGAACCGAGGAGCTGCTGCCGGACGATACCCACGGCATTGTGCTGCCCGGCCAGCCACAGGACGCCACGGTGGAAACCATCCGCGCCGGGCTGCAGACCCTGCTGGATGATCCCGCCCGCGCCCATGCCTGTGCCGAGGCGGCGTACCGCAATGTGTACGCGCACTTTACATGGGATGCCGTATTTGATAAAATGATGGGGATCATAAACCAAAGCTGACATCTGCCCGGTGTTTGCCGGGCAAGTGGATAAGGAACATTTGTTATGTCAAAATTGCTGATTGTTATTCCTGCATATAATGAGGAAGCCAATATTGTCAAGGTCGTCAACGGCATTGTCAAGAACTACCCGCAGTATGACTATGTTGTAGTCAACGATGGCAGCCGTGATAAAACCGCGGCCATCTGCCGGGAACATGGGTTCCGCTTGATCGATCTGCCGGTCAACCTGGGGCTGGCAGGTGCATTCCAGACCGGGCTGCGCTATGCCGCCGAAAACGGGTATGACTGCGCCATGCAGCTGGATGCTGACGGCCAGCACCGACCGGAATATATCGCCGCCATGCTGGAAGAGCTGGAAAGCGGGGCCGACATCGTGATTGGCAGCCGCTTTTTGACGGTAAAAAAGCCCAAAAGCCTGCGCATGCTGGGCAGCTACATCATCAGCTGGTCCATCCGGCTGACCACCGGCCGTGCAATCTGCGACCCCACCAGCGGCATGCGGCTGTTCAACCGCGCCATGGTGGAAGAATTTGCCCAAAATTTGAACTATGGCCCGGAGCCGGATACCATCAGTTACCTGATCAAAAACGGCGCTGTGGTACGCGAAGTACAAGTTACGATGGGCGAGCGCGAGGCCGGACAAAGCTACCTGACCTTTTGGCGCAGCATTGAATATATGGTCAAAATGTCCATCTCCATTTTGCTGATTCAGTGGTTCCGCAAGCGGGACACCGAAACGCCTTACCCGGAAAGGAGCCTGTAAGCCATGTTTGATCAGCCAATTATCCGTGTATGCCTTGTGTTGGGCAGCCTGATCACCGCAACCTATATTCTGCGCCGCGTGCGTTTGGCTAAGGTGCAGATCGAAGATACCATTTTCTGGCTTCTGTTCAGCGGCATTCTGCTGATTTTGGCCATCTTTCCCGGCATTGCCTACTGGGCGGCGTATCTGCTTGGGTTCCAGAGCCCCATCAATTTTGTTTATATCGTCATCATCTTTTTGCTGCTGGCCAAACAGTTTTTTATGTCCATCCGGCTCAGTCAGCTGGACAGCAAGGTGCGCATTTTGACCCAGCGCGTTGCCTTGAACGAAGAAAAGATCGAACGCGAAAAATTAGATTTGTAATCCCCTATCTTGTATGGTATAATATTTTTATTGATTAAGGTGTAGCTGAAAACAAAGAAAATGACGGATATTTCGCAAACGCAAGACGGATTTAAGGCAAGAGCCGCCGGAATCCCTTGTGGATTCCAAG
>ENA-UEQS01001443-UEQS01001443.1-human-gut-metagenome-genome-assembly--contig:-NODE-1443-length-15080-cov-22.677864_pt1 | contig 15080 bp, 8 predicted proteins | sample MGYA00242953_ERZ507953 | MGnify/ENA primary metagenome ERZ507953 (study PRJEB26167, sample SAMN06115474) | human gut metagenome | host: Homo sapiens | place: China:Jiangsu | collected 2016-07-06...
CCATTTGAATGCCCACAACTCTGTGGGGCACAAAAGCGATACGCTTGCACTCCCAGCTGAGCTATAGGCCCATATTTGTTTTTCAGAACGAAAACAGTGTAACTCTTTTAGAAAGATTTGTCAAGGACTTTTCACCCGGGCGGCCTGTGGGGAATGGCCGGCTGAATCGGACGCGCCGTTTCTTATCGCAAGTCAAAAAATTAGCGCAACATCAAAACGGCATCTCTGCGATGTGCAATTCAACGATGCTGCGATTGCATTAAAAAGTTGAATTGCTATAAAAACGGCAGATCCTTTAGTAAAAATAACAGTGGCTCTCAGAGAAAAAGCGTGCTACAATAATGCTGGGACTTCTGTACATAAAAAGTCTATCACCCAAAGTCAGGAGGACAACGGTTATGGAATTTACTAAGGTCGTTGCAGAGCGTTATTCCTGCAAGAATTTCAGCACACGTAAGGTAGAAGCCGAGAAGTTGACGGAGATCCTGGAAGCGGGTCGGCTGGCCCCGACCGCCAAGAATTCTCAGGAGCAGCGCATCTATGTGCTGCAGTCGGAAGAAAGCCTGGCAAAGCTCGACAAGGTGACGCCCTGCCGCTATGGCGCGCCTACCTGCCTCGTCGTGGCCTTCGATAAAAACAGCGTCTTTACTTATCCCGGCGGAGAGCGGGACTCCGGCATGGAGGATGCCGCCATCGTGGCGACCCACCTGATGCTGGCCGCCGCCAACGCAGGTGTGGACAGCTGCTGGCTCAACTTCTTCGATCCGGATGAGCTGGCCAAGGAGCTGGGCCTGCCGGAAAATGAAGAAGTCCTGATGATCCTTGACCTCGGCTATGCCGCAGAAGGCGCAGGGCCGCTGGCAAACCACGGCTCGAGAAAGCCCCTGTCCGAGACGGTCGCATACCTGTAATACCAAAAAAACACCCGGAGATGCTTCCGGGTGTTTTTGCGTTATTGTCCGACGATGCGCCAGTGTTCGGGCCTGTTGTGATCGGTGGTCACGCCGTCGTCGGTATACATCCGGTAGGGCGCAGGCTGGCCGTCGGGCGCGAAGCGCCAGAAGGTGAGGGCCGTATCGTCCAGCTGGGCGGTGTTGGCGGCGGGCTGTGCCACCGGTACGGTGTGGCCCGGACGGATGAAGAGCAGCACCTCGCCAAGTTCGCAGGGCAGATAGTGCCGCCCGGCGGGCAGAACTTCCTCATCATAGTCGGAGACGCTACGCAGACGCAGCATCTTCATCGCCTTAGGCAGATAGACCGTCCGGCCATGGGCGTTCTGGGTGTGGACGGGTGCGACCATCAGGCCCTCGCCAAGAAGCAGCTGGTCGTCCACCTCCCGGGCGTCAGGGTCGGCAGGGTAGTCAAAAGCCAAAGGCCGGAAGTAAGGTGTATCCTCAAGCGCGGCCTTCATGAACTCACTGTAGAGGTAGGGCAGGAGGGCATACCGCAGATCCAGCATATTGCGGATGGCGGGCAGAACATCGGTAAAGCGGTAAAATTCCTGCTCCCGGCTCTCGGCGTCGGCGTGGTTGCGCATGAGAGGGGTGAACAATCCGAACTCGAGCCAGCGGAGCGCTAGATCGGGGGTGGTGTCCTCACTGAAACCGCACAAATCGGCACCGCTGTAAAGGAAGCCGCACATCTGGACGGCAGGCATCATCTGGATGTTGGCCAGCAGCTGGCTCCACGAGGAGTGATTATCGCCCAGCCAGATCCCGCCCCAACGGTGGGCGCCGATGATGCTGCTGCGGCAGTAGAGCAGGGTGCGCTGGCCGGGACGCAGGGTCTGGAACGCCTCGCCGGCAGCCCGGGTCATGCAGCCGCCGTAGAGGTTGTGGACGCGGTCGTGGCGCACCCGCCCGGCAGCGGTATCGTGGTAGAAACTGCGGTAGTCCTCGGGGGCATTCATCAGGCCCATCACGGAGCGCACCAGCCCGAAGAAATCGTTCTGGTCGAGGTTATCCTTCCGGCTCAGAGCGGCGGCATTCTCGAAGAAGGCTTTCAGCCGCTCAGGGGAGTAGAAGAGGGCGGGCTCGTTCATATCGTTCCAGAAACCCTCGATGCCGAGGTCGGTGAGCACCTTGTACTGCCTGCCGAACCACGCCCGGGCATCGGGACGGAGAAAGTCGGTGAAGTAGGCCTTGCCGGGCCAGACCGCCGCCACAAAGGGCGTGCCGTCTTCTTTGGTGCAGAAATAGCCCTTCTCGAGGCCCTCGCGGCAGACGGGGTCATTGTCGTCGCAGCGGATGCCTGCGTCGATGATGGGAACGAGCCGGATGCCCTCGGCTTTCAGGTCGGCGGCAAGTTTGCCGAGGTCGGGGAAGCGGGCCTTGTCGATGGTGAAATCAGCGTAGGACTGCATGTAATCAATATCCATGCAGATCATGTCCAGCGGCAGACCGTTGGCCTTGTACTGCGCGGCCACCTCCCGGATGTCGGCCTCGGTCTTGTAGCCGAAGCGGCTCTGGGCCAGACCGAACGCCCACTTGGGCGGGATATAGCTGGGGCCGATGAGCTGCCGGAACTCCTTTGCAACCGCTGCCGCTGTAGGGGCTGTGATGAGGTAGAGCGCATAGTTCGGCTCTGCCGTGGCAAAGCGGAGGGTGTCGTGGCGGGTATAGCCGATGTCGTAGCTCACTTTGCCCGGGAAATCGACGAAGATGCCGATGCATCCGCTGCCGTCGGCAGGGGAGATGAGCAGGAAATTGTGGGCGGCGTAGTAGGAAAGCCGGTTTTCGCCGTGCTCACTCTCGTCGGTGTTGTTCGTCTCGTAGTGCCAGCCGCGCTTGTTGAGGCCCCGGGGCATCTCGCCCAAGCCATAGACGATGTCCTTCTCCTGCATGACATACTGCCAGCCATCGCCGTCCGGTGTCAGGTAAGGCACGGGGCCGGTCTCGGCGGGCAGGTCCAGCACGACGCTTTCGGTGGGAAAAGGCTTCCCGATGACAAAACGCTGTATCATAAACAGAGTGCTCCTCTCAGATGATCTTATGTCTATGGTACGCCGTCCGGCCCGGCGGGGCAAGAGAGAAAACCGTCAGAACGATACAACAAAACCAGCATTTTCGCCCGGGAATGCGGCCCGGGGCTTGTTTGGGCAGGGGAAAATGGTATATAATAAGTATATTCTAGGAATAAAAGGGAGAACCATCATGTATCAAAAAGGAATCAAGCGGCTGCTGGACGTGGTACTGTCGGCCTGCGGGCTGCTGGTGCTGTCGCCGCTGCTGCTTTTGCTCTGCCTTGCCATCAAGCTGGACTCGCCGGGGCCGGTGTTCTTCAAGCAGAAGCGGGTGGGCATCCATAAGAGCTATTTCAACATCCTGAAATTCCGCACCATGCGCATCGACACCCCCCACGACATGCCCACCCATCTGCTCCACGACCCGGAGCAGTATATCACCCGGGTGGGCCGTTTCCTGCGCAAGACCAGTCTGGACGAGCTGCCCCAGCTGTGGAATATCCTTGTGGGCGATATGGCAGTCATCGGTCCGCGCCCGGCCCTCTGGAACCAGTACGACCTGCTGGCCGAACGGGACAAGTACGGCGCAAACGACGTCCGCCCCGGCCTGACCGGCTGGGCACAGATCCATGGCCGCGACGAACTGGAGATCACGGAGAAAGCAAAGCTCGACGGCTGGTATGTGGAGCATATGAGCTTCTGGCTGGACGTCAAATGCTTCTTCGGCACCATCAGGGCTGTGGCCGACCACGACGGCGTGGTGGAGGGCGGCACCGGGACGCTGCACGAAGAAGGAAAGTGATTCGTCCTTTCTCTTGATTTATCCCCCGAAAAGCGTATAATAAAACAGTATACAAGACACAGAAGGAGGATTTCCATGGAACGCACCTATATCAATGAGGTACAAAAGGAAATTGGCAGCACGGTCAAGGTGCAGGGCTTTATCGAGAACCTGCGCAACAGCAAATATATGGCCTTCATCGTGCTGAAGGATATTACCGGCAAACTTCAGATCACCGTCGAGAAGGAGGACCACCCTGAGCTGGTGGACACCATCGACAAGCTGACCCCGGACTCTGTCATCACCGTCACCGGCAAGGTGATGGAGAACGACTACGTCAAGATGGGCGGCATCGAGATGATCCCCGAGACCATCGAGATCGAGAGCATCGCCGACGCGCTGCCCATTGTCCGCAAGGAGATCGCCGCCACCAAGAAGAAGAAGGCTGTGGAGCGTTCCAGCATCGACCAGCGCATCGACTACCGCTGGATCGACCTGCGCACCGATGAGAACCAGCTGATGTTCAAGGCACAGAGCTGCTTCGTCAACGCCATGCGTCAGTTCCTGCTCGAGCGCAGCTTCATCGAGATCCACACCCCGAAGCTCATCGCTGCCGCCAGCGAGAGCGGCTCTGAGGTGTTCAAGGTGGACTACTTCGACCGCAACGCCTATCTGGCCCAGAGCCCTCAGTTCTATAAGCAGATGGCCATGGCCGCCGGCTTCGAGCGCATCTTTGAGACCGGCCCCGTCTTCCGCGCGGAGAAGAGCTACACCAACAAGCACTCCACCGAGTTCTCCGGCTTCGACCTTGAGTTCAGCTACATCACCTCTTACAAGGACGTCATGAAGATGGAGGAAGAGCTTCTGACTGCCGGCCTGAAGGCCGTCAAGGAGCAGTACGGCGAGCAGATCAAGGAGCTGTTTGGTCTGGAAGTCGTCGTCCCCACCACGCCGTTCCCCGTGGTCAAGCTGGCCGACCTGTACAAGGGTCTGGAAGAGGAGTTCGGCTACACGGTCGATGAGAGCGAGAAGGGCGACCTGACCACCGAGGCCGAGCGCCTGAGCTACGACTGGGTCAAGAAGCACTACGGCCACGAGTTCCTGTTCATCACCGACTACTCCGCCGAGAAGCGTGCTTTCTACCACATGCGCGACGAGAACGGCGTGCCGCAGGGCTACGACCTCATCTGGCGCGGCGTGGAGATCACCACCGGCGCACAGCGTGAGCATCGCTACGACGTGCTGAAGAAGCAGGCAGAGGAGAAGGGCCTGGCCGATGATGTCAAGTTCTATCTGGAGTTCTTCCAGTACGGCTGCCCCCCGCACGGCGGCTTCGGTCTGGGCATCGACCGTCTGACCATGCTGCTCTGCGGCCAGTCCATCAAGGACGCCGAGTTCCTGTTCCGCGGCCCCAACCGTCTGACTCCGTAAGAAATGAAACCTCTCCGTCAATGCTTCGCATTGCCACCTCTCCTATCGAGGAGAGGCCTTGGCATTTCGTAAAACTTTGCCTCTTCGCCAGAGGCTCCCCTCGGTAGGGGAGCTGTCGAGCGATAGCGAGACTGAGAGGTTATGACCTATAACAAAAGCCAGCGCACATTTCTCGTGCGCTGGCTTTTCTGCATTTTACAGCTTACTGGATGCCGGTGACCTTGTAGTCCTGTGCCTCGACGGCGTTCTTGAGCACGTCGTCGGCGACCTCGGCGTTCAGGGTGACGATGGCGGTGCCGGCCTCGTGGCTCACGACAGCCTCGTCCACCTCGGGCAGGGCTTCCAGAGCCTTCTTCACACGGGCTTCGCAGTGGCCGCACATCATGCCTTCCACTTTCAGGGTCTTCTTCATGGTATTATCCTCCGTTTTGACTTCGGGCGCTTCGGCGTCCGATTTTTTGTTATTTTCAGCCGCAGACTGCACCGGGGCAGCGGCGGGAGAGGCAGTTTTGTGGTCGTGTCTGGTGCTGTGCAGATCGAACAGGTTCAGCCGCAGGGCGTTGCTCACGACGCAGAAGCTGGACAGGCTCATGGCAGCAGCACCGAACATGGGATTCAGGGTCAGGCCGAAGGGGATGAACAGACCAGCCGCCAGCGGGATGCCGATGATGTTGTAGATGAACGCCCAGAACAGGTTCTCGTGGATGTTCCGCAGGGTGGCGCGGCTGAGGCGGATGGCCGCAGGCACGTCCGAGAGCTTCGAGTTCATCAGTACGACGTCGGCGGCGTCAATGGCCACGTCGGTGCCTGCGCCGATGGCAATGCCGGTGTCGGCACGGGTGAGGGCGGGGGCGTCGTTGATGCCGTCGCCCACCATGGCCACCTTGCCGCTGGCCTGCAGCTGACGGATGACGGCCTCCTTGCCGTCGGGCAGGACGCCCGCGATGACCTCGTCCACGCCCGCCTGCCTGCCGATGGCGTCGGCGGTGCGCTGGTTGTCGCCGGTGAGCATCACGACCCGGATGCCCATGTTCTGCAGCTGACGGATGGCTTCGGGGCTGTCCTCTTTGATGGTGTCGGCCACGGCGATAACGCCCAGCAGACGGCCTGCGCCGCCGAAGAAGAGGGGAGTCTTGCCCTCGGCGGCCAGCTTTTCAGCCTGCTGTGCCAGTGCGGCGGGCAGGGTGAGCTTGGTCTGGATGAAGGCGGCATTGCCGGCATAGATGTCCATGCCGTCCAGCTTGGCCGCCAGACCATTGCCCGGCAGGGCCGCGAAGTCAGTGACTTCCGGGGGAGTGATGGCCTTTGCCTCAGCGTCGGCAAGAACAGCCTTTGCCAGAGGGTGCTCGCTGCGGCTTTCCAGCGCGGCGGCCAGCGTCAGCAGCTCCGTCTCGGTGACGCCCTCGGCAGGCAGCAGGTCGGTGACGCGGGGCGCGCCCTCGGTGATGGTGCCGGTCTTGTCCAGCGCCACGATCTGGGTGCGGCCTGCGGCTTCCAGCGAAGCGGCGGTCTTGAAGAGGATGCCGTTTTTTGCGCCGAGACCATTGCCCACCATAATAGCCACAGGTGTTGCCAGACCCAGTGCGCAGGGGCAGCTGATGACCAGAACGGAGATGCCGCGGGCCAGCGCATAGCCCAGCTCATGGCCCAGCAGCAGCCAGACGATGGTGGTGACGACGGCGATGGAGATGACCGCCGGGACGAAGAAGCCCGACACGGTGTCGGCGATTTTGGCGATAGGAGCTTTGGTGGCGGCGGCATCGCTGACCATCTTGATGATCTGAGCCAGCGTGGTATCCTCGCCGACGCGGGTGGCCTCGCAGCGGAGGAAGCCCGACTGATTGGTGGTGGCGGCGCTGACTTTGTCGCCGACGGCCTTGTCCACCGGAATGCTCTCGCCGGTCAGGGCGCTCTCATTGACTGCGCTGGTGCCTTCCAGCACCACGCCGTCCACCGGGATATTCTCGCCGGGGCGGACCACAAAGACGTCGCCCTTCTGCACGTCGGCGATGGCCACGGTCACTTCCGCACCGTCCCGCACCAGCGTAGCGGTCTTGGGGGCCAGCTTCATCAGGCTCTTGAGGGCGTCGGTGGTCTTGCCCTTGGAGCGGGCTTCCAGCATCTTGCCCACCGTGATAAGGGTCAGGATCATGGCGGCAGACTCGAAGTAGAACTCCATCATATAGTGCATGACGAGCTCGTCGCTGCCGTCCACCTGGGCGCGGGTCATGGCGAAGAGGGCGTAAGTGCTCCACACGAAGCTTGCCATGGAGCCGAGGGCCACCAGCGTATCCATGTTGGGTGCGCCGTGGATGAGGCCCTTGAAGCCGTTGATGAAGAACTTCTGGTTGATGACCATGACGATGCCCGCCAGCAGCAGCTGGACAAGGCCCATGGCGACGTGGTTGCCGTCGAACCAGTGGGGCAGGGGCCAGCCCCACATCATGTGGCCCATGGAGAAGTACATCAGCACCAGCAGGAAGCCCAGCGAGGCGATGAGGCGGCGCTTGAGCTTCGGTGTCTCGTGGTCAGCCAGTGCATCGAGGTCGGCGCTGGCGTCCGAAGCTTTACTGGCAGAGGCATTCTTCGGGCTTGCGCCGTAGCCTGCCTCCTGCACAGCCGAGAGGATGGCGGCAGGGGAGGCTGTGCCTTCCACGCCCATGGAGTTTGTCAGAAGGCTCACTGAGCAGCTCGTGACGCCCGGCACCTTCTTCACGGCCTTTTCCACCCGGGCAGAGCAGGCCGCGCAGCTCATGCCCGTGACGTTGTATTGTTCCATTGCGGATTCCTTTCCCTCTTATAGGATGCCCGGAACGGGGTCATTTCATGAGCCGGGGCAGCAGCTGCAGCAGTTCGTCCAGCTTCTGCGTCCCGCCGGCTCTCAAATCGTCGGCCACGCAGGTGCGGACGTGCTGGCTCAGCAGCTCTTTGGAAAAGCCGTTCAGTGCAGCGTTCACCGCAGCCACCTGCACCAGAATATCGGCGCAGTAGACATCCTTGTCCAGCATCGCGCGGATGCCGCGCACCTGGCCCTCGATGCGGCTCAGCCTGTTGGCAAGGGCGCGGTACTCCTCAGGGGTACGGTCCTTGTGGCGGCAGCAGGAGGGGGCAGTGTCCTTTTCGGCAGGCTCAGTAGCGCAGCAGGGCTTTTTTTCAGCATCAGTCATAGCAGATGACTCCTTTCCGGGTGTATCAGTGTGAAGAGGAAGCGTACCCTGTGGGGGTAAATCTTCCGACACTCTGATTTTACCACTTAGGGGTATCTGTTTCAAGTGGGTAGGATATACTAACTGTGAAAATTTTGTAAAAACGGAAGCGGCGAAATGCAGAAACGGGAGCCTCCCGGTAAAGGAAAGCTCCCGTTTCTGTTTAGGATAGGAAAGAGAATGTCATAAATAGGGGGGTCACAGATTGGTGTAACCCATCAGATAGCGGTCCACCTCGGCGGCGCAGTCGCGGCCCTCCCGCAGGCCCCAGACCACAAGACTCTGACCCCGGCGCATATCGCCGCAGACAAAGACCTTGTCTACATTGGTGCGGAAGCCGTGGTCGGCCACATTGCCCCGGGCGTTCCGCTCCACGCCGAACGCCTCGGCCACATAGTCCTCGCAGCCCACGAAACCGGCGGCGATAAAGGCCAGCTGGCAGTCGTAGGTGAACTCTTCGCCGGTGGGTACCATGCTGGTACGGCCGGTGTCGGGGTCACGCTGGGGCTTGAGATAGGAGATGACCGCGCCGGTCAGGTTGCCGGCGTCGTCCTTCAAAAACTCTTTGACGGTGGTCTGGTAGACGCGGGGGTCTTTGCCGAACTTGGCAAGGCACTCGGTCTGGCCGTAGTCCACCTTCAGCACCTTGGGCCACTCGGGCCAGGGGTTATTCGCGGATCGCTCTTTCGGGGGCTGGGGCATCATTTCCAGTGCCACGAGGTCGGTGCAGCCCTGCCGCAGGGCGGTACCCTGACAGTCGTTGCCGGTATCGCCGCCGCCGATGACGAGGACATTCCTGCCTGCCGCGTTGATGGCCCTGCCGTCGGCAAACTTGCTGTCCAGCAGGCTCCTGGTCACGCTGGTGAGGTAGTCTACCGCGAGGTAAACTCCCTTCGCGTCGCGGCCGGGGACGTTCAGATCGCGGGCTTTCTTGGCACCGCAGCAGAGCACGATGGCGTCATAACTGTTCAAAATCTCAGCGGCATCCACAGCCCCGCCCACATCCATGTTGGTGCGGAACTCGACGCCCTCAGCCTGCATAATTTTGATGCGGCGCTCGATGACGGATTTGTCCAGCTTCATGTTGGGGATGCCGTACATCAGCAGACCGCCCACACGGTCAGCCCGCTCGAAGACGGTGACGGCATGACCCCGGATGTTGAGGTATTCGGCCACCGACAGGCCCGAAGGGCCGCTGCCGATGACGGCCACGCTCTTGCCGGTGCGGGCCGGAGGCGGGGCGGCGTGGAGCCAGCCCTTGGCGTAGCCCGTCTCCACGATGGCGTGTTCGTTCTCCCGGACGGTGACGCTGCTGCCGGTGACGTCGCCGCAGGTGCAGGCAGCCTCACACAGGGCAGGGCAGACCCGGCTCGTGAACTCCGGGAAACGGTTGGTGGTGCGCAGACGGCGGAGCGCCAGCTCCCACTTGCCCTGATAGACCAGATCGTTCCACTCGGGGATGAGGTTGTTCAGCGGACAGCCGGAGGCCATGCCGCCGATCATCATGCCCGCCTGGCAGAAGGGGACGCCGCAGTCCATGCAGCGGGCTGCCTGGGTCTGCTGCTCCTCCCGGGAGAGCCAGATGTGAAATTCGTTAAAGTTTTCAATGCGCTCCAGCGGCGGAACATCCGTGCTGGTCTTGCGCGTGTAATCCATAAAACCAGTGAGTTTTGCCATGATGTTCCCCTCCTTACTTGTTCTTCTGCACGGCGTAGAATGCTTCGATCTGCGCCTGCTCGCCGTCGAGTCCGCGCTCTTCCATGGAGGCGATGACCCGCAGCATATGGTCGTAATCGTAGGGGAGGACTTTCTTGAACTTGGGCAGGAACTCGCTGAAATCGTCCAGGATCTCCTTGCCGCGGGGCGAGCCGGTCAGCTCGACGTGCTCCCGGATGAGCTCTTTCAGGGTGGCGACGTCGTACTTGTGCTCCACCGGCTCGAGGCTGACGGTCTCCTTGTTCACCCGCTGGTAGAAGTCCCAGTTCTCATCCAGAACATAGGCGATGCCGCCGGTCATGCCGGCTGCAAAGTTCTTGCCGGTCTGGCCCAGAACGACGACGGTGCCGCCGGTCATGTACTCGCAGCCGTGGTCGCCCACGCCCTCGACGACGGCCACAGCGCCCGAGTTGCGGACGCAGAAGCGCTCACCGGCCACACCGGAAACAAAGGCTTTGCCGCTGGTGGCACCGTAGAGCGCCACATTGCCGATGATGATGTTCTCTTCGGGCTTGAAGGTGATGTCCTCGGGCGGGCGGACGATGAGCTTGCCGCCGGAGAGGCCCTTGCCCATGTAGTCGTTGCAGTCGCCGGTCAGTTCCAGCGTCAGGCCCTTGGGAATGAATGCGCCGAAGCTCTGGCCGCCTGCACCGGTGCAGTGGACGGTGTAGACGTCATCAGGCAGGTCGCTGCCGTACTTGCGGGTGATCTCGCTGCCGAAGATGGCACCAAAGGCGCGGTCGGTGTTGGAGACATCCAGCTTCACGCTCTGAGGGGTCTTGCTGCTGAGCTTGAATTTCTTCATCAGCACCTTCATGTCCAGAGTGTCTTCCAGATGGAAGTCGTAGGTGTCTTCCTTCTGGAAGTGGACATTGCTGTTGACGATGGCGGGGTTGTGCAGGATGCAGTCGAGGTCCATCTTGGACATCCGGCTGTCGGCAGGGGCAGACTTGACATGGAGCAGGTCGGTGCGGCCCACCAGCTCGTCAATGGTACGGATGCCCAGCTTGGCCATGTATTCGCGCAGCTCCTGCGCCACGAAGGTCAGGTAGTTGATGATATACTCGGGCTTGCCGTGGAAGTGCTTGCGCAGCTCGGGGTTCTGGGTGCAGATGCCCATGGGGCAGGTGTCGAGGTTGCAGACACGCATCATGACGCAGCCCATGGTCATCAGCAGAGAGGTGCCGAAGCCGAACTCCTCAGCGCCCAGCATACAGCTGATGGCCACATCGCGGCCGGAGAGCAGCTTGGAATCGCTCTCGATGCGCACACGGGTGCGCAGGCCGTTGAGGATCAGGGTCTGGTGGGTCTCGGCGATGCCAAGCTCCCAGGGCAGACCGGCATCTTTGATGGAGTTGCGGGGCGCTGCGCCCGTGCCGCCGTCGTAGCCGGAGACGAGGATGACCTGTGCGCCGCCCTTGGCGACACCGGCAGCGATGGTGCCGACGCCGGCCTCACTGACCAGCTTGACGTTGATGTTGGCGTGGCGGTTGGCATTCTTGAGGTCGTAGATAAGCTCTGCAAGGTCTTCGATGGAGTAGATGTCGTGGTGCGGCGGGGGAGAGATGAGGCCGACACCGGTAGTGCTGTGGCGGGTCTTGGCGATCCACGGGTACACTTTTGCGCCGGGCAGATTGCCGCCCTCGCCGGGCTTTGCGCCCTGTGCCAGCTTGATCTGGATCTCTTCCGCACTCACCAGATACTTGCTGGTGACGCCGAAGCGGGCGGAAGCCACCTGCTTTATCTTGGAATTGCTCTCGCTGTGGTAGCGCTCTTCGGGCTCACCGCCCTCGCCGGTGTTGCTCCGGCCGCCGAGGCGGTTCAGCGCGATGGCGATGGTCTCGTGGGCCTCGCTGCTCAGTGCGCCGTAGCTCATGGCAGCGGCCTTGAACCGCTTGACGATGGAGCTCACCGGCTCTACCTCGTCCAGCGGGATGCCGCCGTCGGGGGCATCGTTGAAGTCCAGCAGACTGCGCAGATGGACGCCGTTCTGGCCCATGTTGTCCACGGTGTGGGTGAACTGCTTGAAGGTGTCGTAGTCGCCGGTGAAGCAGGCTTTCTGGAACAGGTGGATGGTCTGGGGGTTGAAGAGGTGCTCTTCCTTGCCGCTGCGGAACTTGTGGGCGCCGCCGTCTTCCAGCTGCATGTTGATGTCAAGGCCCAGCGGGTCGAAGGCTGCGTTGTGCAGGGCCTCCACGTCAGCCTGAATGTCCTCGAGGCCGATGCCGCCCACACGGCTCACCGTGCCGGTGAAATACTTGTCGATGACATCCCTGGAGATGCCGACGGCCTCGAAGATCTGGCTGCTCTGGTAGCTCTGGATGGTGGAGATGCCCATTTTGGAGGCGATCTTCACGATGCCGCCCAGCACAGCCTTGTTGTAGTCGTCCACGGCGGCGTAATAATCTTTGTCCAGCAGGCCGTCGTCGATGAGCTGGCCGATGGTCTCATGGGCCAGATAGGGGTTGACGGCGCAGGCACCGTAGCCCAGCAGAGCGGCAAAGTGATGCACTTCATGAGGCTCTGCGCTCTCGAGGATGAGGGCCAGTGCGGTGCTCTTCTTGGTGCGGATGAGGTACTGGGACACCGCCGACACCGCCAGCAGGCTGGGGATGGCCACATGGTACTCGTCAATGTCCCGGTCGGACAGGATGATGATGTTGGCCCCCTCTTTATAAGCGCGGTCTACCTCAAGGAAGACGCGGTCGATGGCCTTTTCGAGGCTGGTGTTCTTGTAGTAGTTGATGGAGACAGTGGAGACTTTGAAGCCCGGGACGTTCATGTACTTGATGCGGAGAAGGTCAGTGGACGTGAGGATGGGATTGTTGACCTTGAGCACCTTGCAGTTTTCGGGCTTGTCTTCCAGCAGGTTGCCGTGTGCGCCCACATAGACGCTGGTGGAGGTGACGATCTTCTCGCGGATGGCGTCGATGGGCGGGTTCGTCACCTGTGCAAAACGCTGCTTGAAATAATTGAAGAGCGGCGGGTGCTGGCCGCTGAGGACGGCAAGCGGGGTATCGGTACCCATTGCGCCGGAAGGCTCTGCGCCCTGACGTGCCATGGGCAGGATGAGGGTGCTGATGTCCTCATACTTGTAGCCGAACACCTTCTGCAGGCGCAGCAGGTCGTCGCCGGTGTAGCTGGGGGTCTTGATGTTGGGGATCTTGAGGTCCTTCAGCTGGACGAGGTTGCGGTCGATCCACTCGCCGTACGGCTCACGGCTGGCGTAGTATTCCTTCAGCTTCTCGTCGTCCACGACTTCGCCCTTGACGGTGTTCACCAGCAGCATCTTGCCGGGGCGGAGACGGTCTTTGACCAGAATGTTCTCCGGCTCACAGGGCAGCACGCCCACCTCGGAGGAGAGGATCATCCTGCCGTCTTTGGTGATGTAGTAGCGGCTGGGGCGCAGACCGTTGCGGTCCAGCACAGCGCCCACCACGTCGCCGTCGGAGAAGAGGATGGCGGCAGGGCCGTCCCAGGGCTCCAGCATGGTGGCGTAATACTGGTAGAAGTCCCGCTTTTTCTGGCTGATGTTCTTGTTGTTCTCCCAGGGCTCCGGGATGGTGATCATGACAGCCAGCGGCAGGTCCATGCCGTTCATCACCATGAACTCGAGGGCGTTGTCCAGCATGGCGGAGTCGGAGCCGGAGGTGTTGATGATGGGCAGGATCTTGTTCATGTCCTCCTTCATGATGGGGGAGGAGATGGTCTCTTCACGGGCCAGCATGGCGTCGGTGTTGCCCTTGATGGTGTTGATCTCGCCGTTGTGGAGGATGAAGCGGTTGGGGTGGGCGCGCATCCAGCTGGGGTTGGTGTTGGTGGAGAAGCGGCTGTGGACCATGCCGATGGCAGATTCATAGTCCTCGTCCTGCAGATCGAGGTAGAACTGGCGCAGGTCGTGGACGAGGAACATGCCCTTGTACACGATGGTGCGGCTGGACAGGCTGGGGACATAGGTGCCGTTGCTGGCCTGCTCGAAGACCCGGCGGACGATGTAGAGCTTGCGGTCAAAGTCGATGCCCTTGCTCACCTTGGCGGGCTTTTTGATGAAGCACTGCCAGATGGCGGGCATACAGTCGCGGGCTTTCTGGCCCACGGCGTCGGGGTCTACAGGCACTTTGCGCCATGCCAGAAACTCGAGGCCCTCTTTGCGGGTGACAAGCTCAAAAAGCTTCATGGCCTGAGCGCGCAGATGCTCGTTCTGGGGGAAGAAGAACATCCCAACGCCGTATTCGCGCTCGTTGCCAAGGCGGATGTTCAGCTCGTCGGCCACCTTGGCGAAGAAGCGGTGGCTGATCTGCAGCATGATGCCCACGCCGTCGCCGGTCTTGCCCTCGGCGTCCTTGCCGGCGCGGTGCTCAAGGCGCTCCACGATGGACAGCGCGTCGCTGACGGTCTGGTGGCTCTTGCGGCCCTTGATGTCCACGACGGCACCGATGCCGCAGGCGTCGTGCTCGAACTGGGGGTCATAGAGGCCCAGAGGCCCTTTTTGCTCCGTGAAATTTTCCATAGACTTTCCCATCCTTTTTTCGATTTTCCGGAGAATATCCTGACAATGCTGCGGCACATTCCGCAGCGTCCCTCTTATATGGTATAACAGAAAAGGCGTCCCAGATGGGTCGGCGAAGACTCATCTGGAACGCCCTTGTTCCGGATAACAAGAATATTATACAAAGATGCTGAAAAAGATTCAAGTGACAGCTGCACCAAATGTGGGTACACCGGCCCTCTTTTTTCTTGTTCAAAACAGACACACCCGGTGGGCAAAAGTATGGCTTTTCACAGGCTGCTGCCGGGCCTGTCACGGGGCATAAAAACACCCTTTCTTTGCCTTGACCGGCAGGGGAAGGGTGTTTTTGCATTTCCGGCTCGACAAAAAGTAAACAAATAAAATGGCGAAACTTTGTAGATTATTGCTATTGAAAAAGGTATAGGGGGGGGGGGTAAAATGAGGAAAAGACCTGTGCCGAGTTGGTGCAAAAAG
>ENA-UEQS01001445-UEQS01001445.1-human-gut-metagenome-genome-assembly--contig:-NODE-1445-length-15051-cov-5.601042_pt1 | contig 15051 bp, 13 predicted proteins | sample MGYA00242953_ERZ507953 | MGnify/ENA primary metagenome ERZ507953 (study PRJEB26167, sample SAMN06115474) | human gut metagenome | host: Homo sapiens | place: China:Jiangsu | collected 2016-07-06...
GAGGGCGCTGCGGCAAGCCGGATGTCGGAGGCGGCGACGCCGGAAAGCGGCGTGCCGTCGGGCAGGATCAGCTTCTCGCCGTCCGTGGTCGCGGGGATCATGTTCATGGACGGGGAGCCCATGAACTGGGCAACGAATACGGAGGCCGGATGCAGGTAGATGTCGTCCGGCGTGCCGTACTGTTCGATGTTCCCGGCGCGGAGCACGAGGATTTTCTCGGCGAGGGTCATGGCCTCCACCTGATCGTGCGTCACGTAGATGCTGGTGGTCGCCAGACGCTGGTGCAGACGGCGCAGCTCGATGCGCATCTGGTTGCGGAGGTTGGCGTCGAGGTTGGAAAGCGGTTCGTCGAAGAGGAACACGCTGGGCTCGCGCACGATGGCCCGGCCCATGGCCACACGCTGGCGCTGGCCGCCGGAAAGCTGTTTGGGCATACGGTCGAGCAGTCCGTCGAGCCCGAGGAGCTTGGCGGCGTCCTCGGCGCGGCGCTTGCGCTCGTCCGCCGGGATGCCGCGCACCTTGAGCCCGTAGGTGATGTTGTCGAACACGTTCATGTGCGGGTAGAGGGCGTAGTTCTGGAACACCATCGCAATGTTGCGATCCTTGGGTTCCTTGCTGGTGACGTCCTCGTCGCCGATGAAGATGCTGCCGCCGGTGACTTCCTCAAGCCCGGCGATGCAGCGCAGGGCCGTGGACTTGCCGCAGCCGGAAGGCCCGACCATGACCATGAAGGAGCCGTCCGGGACTTCGACGTTGATGCCCTTCAGTACCTTATTTTTATTGAAAGTCTTTTCTACGTTCTTGAGCTGGACGCGTGCCATGCTGGTATCCTTTTGGCGGGCTTATTTTTCGGTTTCCACGAGGCCACGGACGAAAAGCTTCTGCATACCGAGCACCACCAGCAGGGGGGGCAGCATACCCAGAAGCGCAACGGCCATGATGAGGTTCCACTCCGGCACGGCGTCGGGGATGTTCACCATGCGCTGGATGCCCATGACGATGGTGTACATGCTTTCCTGGTTGGTGACGAGCAGGGGCCAGAGGTACTGGTTCCAGCCGTAGATGAACAGCACCACGAACAGCGCGGCGGTGTTCGTGCGGGAAAGGGGCAGCACCACGTCCACGAAGAAACGCCACGGCCCGGCCCCGTCGATGCGCGCGGCCTCAAGCAGTTCCGCCGGGATGGTCATGAACATCTGGCGGTACAGGAAGGTCGCCGTCGCCGAGGCGATGAGCGGCAGGACAAGGCCGAGGTAGCTGTCGATGAAATTGAGGTTCGCCGCCACTTGGAACGTGGGCACGATGCGGACTTCAACCGGCATCATCAGCGTGATGAAGATGAGCACGAAGCACAGCTCGCGGCCGGGGAAACGGAAATAGACGATGGCGTAGGCCGCCGTGATGGAAATGGCGATTTTCCCGATGGCGATGCCGAGGGCCATGACGAGGCTGTTGGCCATCATCACCCACACGGGGATGCCGCCCGCCGCCTTGAGGCCCTGCGTGAGGACGGTGGTGAAGTTCTTGAGGAACTCGCCGCCGAACCACAACGGCGTGGAGCCGATGAGCACGTCGAACGTGTGGGTCGTGGCGACCAGCGCTATATAAAGGGGAAAGAGCACAATGGCGATGCCGAACCAGAGGAAGGCGTGCCCGATGGCTTTTCCCAGTCCTTTCTTTTCTACCATACTGCGTTCCTTGACCTAATAGGTCACCTTGCGTTCCACGTAACGGAACTGGAGGAAGGTCAGGACCATGACGATGAGCATCAGCACCACGGACTGGGCCGAGGAGCCGCCGAAGTCGAGCCCGATGAAGCCGTCGTTGAAAACCTTGTAGATGAGGGTTTCCGTGGCCTTTGAGGGGCCGCCCTGTGTGACGGCATGGACGATGCCGAAGGTTTCGAACAGCGTATAGATCGTGTTCACCACAAGCAGGAAGAAGCTTGTGGGCGACAGAAGCGGGAAAATGATCGTGCGGAACCGCCGCCACGGGGACGCGCCGTCGATGGCCGCGGCCTCGATGAGCGAGCGGGGGATGGCGTGCAGCCCGGCGAGGAAGAACAGGAAGTTATACGAGATCTGTTTCCATGAGGCCGAAACGATCAGCAGGAAAAGGGCCTGATTGCCGTTGATTTTGTGGTTCCACGTATACCCGAAGTGGTGGAGCAGCTCGGTGAGCACGCCCCCGGAAGGGTTGAACAGGAACAGCCAGAGCACGCCCGCGAGCGGCGGCGCGACGGCGTAGGGGATGATGAGCATGGATTTGTACAGCGTGCCGCCCCAGTTCACCTGATCGGCGAGGACCGCGAACAGCAGGGCGGTCCCCATCGTGAGGACGATGGTGGCGAGGCTGAACACGAGCGTCAAGCGCAGCGTTTCCAGATAGCTCGGATCGGAAAACAGCGTGATGAAGTTGTCCAATCCTACGAATTCTTTGGAAAGACCGAAAGAGTCTTCCATGTAGAACGACCCCATGAGCGCTTCACCGGCGGGGTAGAAGAAAAACACCACCGTGATGGCGAGCTGGGGCAGCAGGAAGAGGAGGGGAAGAAGCAGGTGTTTCTTGCCCCTGAACGCGTAACGTCCATCCTGCATAGCGGCTCCTTGTGCGGGTTGGGGGCGTCCCTTGCGGCGGAAAGGCCGCGAAAGACGCCCCGGAGGAAACGGGGGGAGGCCCGGCGGGCCCCCTCCCTTTGTGCTGCGGATCAGCGTTTACTTCTTGTTGGCCTTGGCGAAACGCGCCAGTTCGGCGTTGCCGCGTTCCACAGCGGCGTCGAGCGCCTGCTTGGCGGTCTTCTTGCCGGCCCAGACGGCTTCGAGCTCTTCGTCGATGATGTTGCGGATCTGGACGAAGTTGCCGAGGCGCAGGCCCAGCGAGTTGATGGTGGGCTTCTTGTCGGAAAGGGCCTTCACGGCGATGTCGGTGCCGGGGTTCTTGTCGTAGAAGCCCTGCTGCTTGGTCAGCTCGTAGCCTTCCAGGGTGACGGGCACGTAGCCGGTGAGCTGGTGGAAGCGGGCCTGCACTTCAGGCTTGAGGAGGTAGTTCAGGAACGCGGCGGCGCCCTTTTCGGCGTCCTTGGAGTGTCCGGCCATGGCCCAGATGGCTGCGCCGCCGATCACGGTGTTCTGGGGAGCGCCCTTCACGTCGGGCCAGTAGGGGAGCAGCGCCACGCCCCACTGGAACTTGGCACCGGCCTTCACGGCGGCGTAGGAGCCGGAGGAGTTCATGAGGATGCCGGCTTCGCCGGAGGTGAACGCGTTGATGGCTTCGGACTTGCGGCCCACGTAGACCATCACGCCGTCCTTCTGGAGCTTGGACAGGAAGTCGATGTGCTTGACGTGCAGGGGGCTGTTGAACAGGAGCTTCGTGTCGAGGCCGTCGTAGCCGTTGTTGTTGGTGGCGAAGGGGACATTGTGCCACGCGGAGAAGCTTTCAAGCTGCACCCAGGACTGCCAGCCGGAGGTGAGGCCGTACTTGCACGCGCCGGATTCCTTGATCTTCTTGGCGAGTTCGGCCACTTCGGGCCACGTCGTGGGGAAATGGTCCGGGTCGCCGCCGGCCTTCTTCACGGCGTCCTTGTTGTAGTAGAGGACGGTGGTGGAGGCGTTGAAGGGCATGGCGATGAGCTTGCCGTCCGTGGAGGAGTAGTAGCTGGCCACGGAGCCGAGGAGCTTGGAGGTGTCCACCGGGGTGCCGGCGGCTTCCATGATTTCATACACGGGGCGGATGGCGCCCTTGGCGGCCATCATGCTGGCGGTGCCCACTTCAAAAATCTGGATCAGGTTGGGGTGCTGTTTGGCGCGGAAGGCGGCGATGGCGGCGGTCATGGCTTCGTCATAGTTGCCCTTGTAGACGCCCTTGACTTCGTACTTGTCCTGAGACGCGTTGAATTCCTTGATCATCTCGTCGGTGATTTCACCGAGTTCGCCACCCATGCCGTGCCAGAAGGTAATGGTGGTTTTGGCCTGGACAGGTGCGGCCAGCAGCATCAGACACATGGCCAGCAGGGCCATCAGACGGAAGGAACGCATGTGCTCTCCTGCATTGGCGGACGGAAACCGTCCGGTTGTATCCTCTCCGGGGCCAGTCCCCGGAACGTCCGCCGGGGCGCGCCCGGCAAGATGGGTATCACTCCCCGGTATGGGAAGTCTGAAAAGGGAGGAAAAACCTTCTCCAGAAAGTCTCTCCTCCCTCCTTCAGTGCGTCATTCTCCGAGCGCCTTGCGGCAGGCGGCGGGAAAATCGGTAATGATGCCGGTCGCGCCTTCGGCAACGAGGCGTTTGGCTTCGCTCATGTCGTTGACGGTCCACACGTTGACGGCGAATCCGGCATCGCGCAGCGCGGCAAGGTCGCCGGGCGCGAGGATACGCTGATCCGGGTGGTAGGCGTTGACCTGGAGCCGGCGGCACAGGGCTGCCGGATCTCTGGGGCGTATGTGCTCGACCAGCGCGCCGGTGGCCATTTCGGGGCACAGGACGCGGCATTCTTCCAGATAACGGTGCTGGAACGAGGAAATGATGACTTGTTCCACCATATCGAGGCGGCGGATGAGGTCTAACACGTCCTTTGTTACGGTTTCGTGACCGATGAGGTGCGAATGGTTCTTGATCTCGACGTTGACGTACCAGCCGTTGTCCTTGGTGAAGGCAAGGGCCTCCTCAAGGGTGGGGACGGTCAGGCCGTCAAAGCTTTTCAGCGTGTCGGCGTCGATCTCCCCGGCGGCGACGCTGCCGAACTGATCGCGCCCGGCGTACCATGATCCGGCGTCGAGGCTCTTGATCTCGTCCAGCGTGAAATCGCATACGCGGTAGGAGGGGCGGCCGGGGAAGGCCGTTTCCACGTCGGTGGTACGGACGAGGGTGTCGTCGTGCATCACCACCAGTTTGCCGTCTTTGGTATAGTTGGCGTCGAGTTCCCAGAGATCGGCCTGAACGGCATAGCCGAGGGCGGCCGCCGTAAGCGTGTTTTCCGGGGCATGTCCGCGCGCGCCGCGATGGGCGACGACCAGCGGGACGGGGGGGCAGGTATGGAAGTCAATGTATTTCTGCATGAAAAACGACCTGAAAAGGTTCTGGAATCACGAAGTTCGAAAGTGAAAACGGAAAAGGCCTCTGCCAGAATGGGAAATCTGAAGGCAAAATACCCTGAAAGCAGAAAGTTGTCGAGATTTCCAGCGTCCCGTTGCCGTTTCATAAGGGAACGTGTTCTGTTGCAATGGCGTATTGAGGGGCGTTTTCTGCTTCGGGAACGCGCCGGCTCTTGGAAAATCTCTTTATCATGCCGCCGGAAGATTGTATCTTCCACGTATCAACTTTCGAAATCGAACGTGCAAGGAGTCCCTATGAGCCGTTATATTCTTGCCCTCGACCAGGGTACGACCAGTTCACGCGCCATCCTGTTCGACCGCTCCGGCAACATCATTCAGATGGCCCAGCAGGAATTCACGCAGCACTATCCTCAGCCCGGCTGGGTGGAGCACAACCCCAACGAACTTTTCGACAGCCAGGCGGTGGTTGCGGCCAAGTGCCTTCGGCAGGCGGGGATTACGGGTTCTGAAGTCGCGGCGGTGGGCATCGCCAACCAGCGCGAGACCACCGTCGTCTGGAACCGCAGGACCGGCGCGCCCGTATACAACGCCATCGTCTGGCAGGACCGGCGTACTGCGGGCTTCTGTGACAGCCTGCGCGAACAGGGGAAGGCCGGCCTGTTCGCGGAAAAGACGGGGCTCGTGCTCGACGCCTATTTTTCCGGCACGAAAGTCCGCTGGGTTCTTGAGAACGTGCCCGGCGCGCGCGAACAGGCCGAGGCGGGCGATCTGCTGTTCGGGACCGTGGATTCGTGGCTCATCCGGACCTTCCCCAACGGCGCGGTCCACTCGACCGATCCCTCCAACGCCAGCCGTACCCTGATGTTCAATATCCACACCGGGGACTGGGACGACGAACTGCTTGAGCTGCTTTCCGTGCCGCGTTCCATGCTGCCGAAGGTGGTCCCCTCATCCGGGCTCATGGGGCACATGCATCCAGAATTCCTTGGGCACAGCCTTCCTCTGGCGGGCGACGCCGGGGATCAGCAGGCCGCGACCTACGGCAATGCCTGTATGCTTCCGGGCATGGCGAAGAACACCTACGGGACCGGGTGCTTCCTTCTCATGAACACCGGGACTGAAGCCCGGCGCAGCGAGAACAACCTGCTCACCACGGTGGGCTGGAACTGCGGCTACGGGCTGCGCTACGCCCTTGAGGGCAGCGTGTTCATCGCCGGGGCGGTGGTGCAGTGGCTGCGCGACGGTCTCCAGATCATCAGCGACGCCGCCGAGATTGAGCCCCTTGCCTCCACGGTGCGGGACAACGGCGGCGTGTTTTTCGTGCCCGCCTTTGCCGGGCTTGGCGCGCCCTACTGGGATCAGTACGCCCGCGGGGCCATCGTGGGCCTGACGCGCGGCGTGACCCGGGGGCATATCGCCCGCGCCGCCATTGAGGCCATCGCGCTCCAGACCTTGGATATCATGGATTGCATGAAGAAGGACTCGGGGCTGCCGCTTTCCACGCTCCGGGTGGACGGTGGGGCCAGCCGGAACAACATGCTTATGCAGTGTCAGGCCAACGTGCTCGGCGTGCCTGTCGAGCGCCCCATGATCACCGAGACCACGGCTCTCGGCGCGGCCTATCTCGCCGGGCTTGCCGTCGGCTTCTGGGACAGCGAGGAAGAGGTGTCCACCCTGTGGAAGCTGGATCGCCGCTTCGAGCCCGCCATGGACGAGGAGCGCCGCGCCGAGCTGCTCCACAACTGGCATCGCGCCGTAGGCCGCGCCGCGAACTGGATTGAATAGGGGGTAGGGGGGGAGAGAACCGGGGGAGGGCGCTTTTTATAAAAAGAGCCCTCCCCCGGACCCTCACCCGCAAAAATTCCGGCTGGTGGGGAGGCTGCGCGGCGGGAGTTCGTTCCGGCGGAAAATGGGGCGCCTCCCGTGGGTACTTTCCCAATGTGTTCTTTTTTGTAAGAAATCCTTTTTTATTCGAAGAGGTCGTCTCCCCGTAGGGCTTGTATTCAATGTCTTTTTTCTTTTATGCTTATCGGTTGAAGGGAAATTTCAATGAACCCCCGCGTCCTCGAACAGGGATTCGATAAGGACAAAAATCTTTGGGGAGGAGGGGCGGGGATTGGGGAGGGGAAGAGGCCCCTTCCTTCAGAAAGGGGCCTCTTCCCCTCCCCGAATTTCGCCTCTGGAAAAAAGAACAAGAAGGCGGGGGGTTGCCTAATCGCAAAAAAATAAACATACTATCAAGAAACACTTCTTGTAGCGGGACCGTTTCCGGATTCGGAGACGGGGGGTCCGCATCACTTGCAACCAGGAAAAAACAATGGAACAGACTCCTGCTGAACTCTGGAAACAACGGTCCATAGCCATTGCGGCTACGGTAAAGGAAGTCGCGTCGGTGGACGAGGCTTTGCAGTACGCCCTCGAACTGTGTCAGGCCGCCGAGCCTCATGAGCAGCTCATGGGCGCCGAGCCGGAACGCAAAGGCAATATCCTCGCAGCGCCCGGCCTGCCCGCTGAACAGGCCGAGATCCTCCGCAAGGGATGCGAAGAGAAGGGCCTCGTTTTCGTTGAAGGGGGCCTGCGGGAATACGCCGGCGGCATGGAAGTCGGCGTTGCGTGGGCCGCGTGCGGCCTCGCCGATACGGGGACCTGTGTGGTTGAGAGCACCAACGAAGACATCCGGCTGGCGACCATGCTTCCGGAAACAAGCGTGCTGCTCATCCGCCGCTCGACCATCCTGCCCGGCAATGAAAACGGCGCGGAGGTGCTCCAGAAGTTCTTCGGCAAGGCCGAACCCGAATTTCTGGCTTTCATCAGCGGGCCGAGCCGTACCGCCGACATCGAGCGTGTGCTGACGCTGGGCGTTCATGGCCCGTTGTATCTGCACGCCGTGCTCATCAACGACTAGTTTTCGTACGGGAAGCCGCTTCCCAGTTGATTTACCATAAGGATTGCCATATGAAAGAACCCGCACGCGATATAAAAAACTACCGTACCGACCTGTCCGCCGCGCTGGAGGATACGTTCCAGCGCCGCGCCTTGGACAAGTTCGCGGTGGATTACCGGGCCAGCCGTGAGCGTATCTACTCCGGTCTGAACGACCGCGAGCTGATCGCCGAAGTCGCCGCCCGTAAGGACGAATCGGTCAGGCACCTCGACGAGCTGTTCGTACAGTTCAAGGAAGAGGCCGAAAAGCGCGGGGTGCAGGTGCATCTTGCCAGAGATGCCGCCGACGCCAACCGCATCATCGCCAAGATCGCGGAAGACAACGGCTGTAAGATGGTCGTGAAGTCCAAATCCATGACCGTCGAGGAAATTCAGACCAATACGGCCCTTGAAGCCAAGGGCATGGAAGTGGTGGAAACCGACCTTGCGGAATGGATCATCCAGCTTCGCCATGAAGGGCCTTCCCACATGGTCATGCCCGCTATCCACCTGTCCCGCACGCAGGTTGCCGATACCTTCACCAAGGAAACCGGCAAGCACCAGACCGAAGACATCACCAGCCTCGTGCGCGTGGCCCGCCGCGAGCTGCGCCGCAAGTTCGCCGAAGCCGACATGGGCATTTCCGGCATGAACTTCGCCGTGGCCGAATCCGGCGCTATCGGCCTCGTGACCAACGAAGGCAACGCCCGCATGGTCACCACGTTGCCCCGCGTGCATGTCGCGGTGGGCGGCATCGACAAGCTGATCCCCTCGTTCGACGACGCGATGGCGACCCTCCGCGTGTTGCCCCGTAACGCCACGGGCCAGCATCTGACCTCCTACGTCACGTGGATCGCCGGCGGCGTGCCCACGGCTTCCGCGCCCGACGGCAAGAAGAGTATGCACGTGGTGTTCGTGGACAATGGCCGTAAAGCCGTGCTCAACGATCCCATCCTGTCGCAGGCCCTGCGCTGCGTGCGCTGCGGCGCATGCGCCAACGTGTGCCCCGTGTACCGTCTCGTGGGCGGGCACCGCATGGGCTACATCTACATCGGGGCCATCGGCCTCATCCTGACCTATCTGTTCCACGGCAAGGACCGCGCCAAGGCGCTCGTCCAGAACTGCGTGAACTGCCAGGCCTGCAAGAGCGTCTGCGCGGCTGGCATCGACCTGCCCGGCCTGATTGAGGAAATCCGTATGCGGTACATTGAGCAGGACGGCAACAGCCTGCCCATGAACCTGCTGGCGTCCACCCTCAAGAACCGCAAGGCGTTCCATACGCTTTTGAAGTTCGCCAAGTACGCCCAGAAGCCGCTCACCGGCGGCGAGCAGTTCATCCGCCATCTGCCTTCCATGTTCGCCAAGGACAACGAATTCCGCGCCCTGCCCGCCATCGCCGACAAGGCGTTCCGCGACCGCTGGGAAAAGCTGGATCGCCCGGTTTCCGCGAACCCCTCGCTGCGTGTGGCCATCTTTGCGGGCTGTGTACAGGACTTCGTGTATCCCGAGCAGCTTGAAGCGGCCGTAAAGCTCATGCAGGGCCACAACATCCGTGTGGACTTCCCGATGGATCAGTCCTGCTGCGGCCTGCCCGTGGTGATGATGGGCCAGCGCGAAACCGCCCGCGACGTGGCGCTCCAGAATATGGACGCCTTCGAGAAGGGCGATTACGATGTCATCCTGACCCTTTGCGCCTCCTGCGCCTCGCAGCTCAAGGAAGGCTATGTGGAACTGTTCGCCGGGCAGCCCGGCCGTCAGGCCCGCGCAAAGGCGCTTGCGGACAAGGTTATGGACTTCAGCACGTTCGCCAAGGAAAAGCTCGGACTGAGCGCCGAAAGCTTCAACCACAGCGACGAAAAGGTAACCTATCACGCCTCTTGTCACCTTTGCCGTGGCCTTGGCGTGAAGGAAGCCCCGCGTGAACTCATCGCCGCTGCCGCCGACTATGTTCCGGCTGCCGAAGAGGAAGTGTGCTGCGGTTTCGGCGGCACGTACTCCGCCAAGTTCCCCGAAGTGTCCGCCGCGCTGCTTCGCAAGAAGCTGGACGGCATCGCGGATACCGGCGCGGCCCGTGTGGTCATGGACTGCCCCGGCTGCGTGCTTCAGATCCGCGGCGGCGCGGAGAAGGACGGCAAGGGCCTCAAGGTGACGCACATCTCCGAGCTGCTGGCTGAGAATCTGAAGAAGTAAATGCCTCCCGGCGGGCTTGGGGGGCATGATGCCCCCCAGACCCCCCTCGAAGCGAAAAGAAGCGGTTCCGTCTCCGGCTGAAGCCGAAAACGGAACCGCTTCTTTTCGCTCCAAGTCCGTCAGGAGTACCCTTTTCGAAGTGAGCGGCGTTGCTGAGGGTGTCCTAGGGCAGGCCATGATGGACTTGCTCTCCTATTTGTTTTGAAAGTGTGTTGTTAACGCTGTTCCTCTTTGAAAAAATTATTCTTCTGATAGCAATCTGCGCCGGAAAAGCTGTGAACAGGGATTCGATAAACACAAAAGTCTTTGAAGAGGAGAGGGTGGGGTTTGGGGAGGGGGAGGAGAAACTTTCTCCAGAAAGTTTCTCCTCCCCCTCCCCAATGCCTTCATACTTCTACCGCTTCCGCTGCATACGGTCGCGTATGATGATGGCAATGAGGTTCATGCCGAGGACGAGGACGAGCAGAATCAAAGCGGTCCCGTACTGGAGAGGACGGGTTTTCTCGATGGCCGTCCCGGCTGTGGCAAGCACATACATATGGTACGGGAGGGACATGACCGCACTGAAAACGGAATCAGGCATCTTCGGTGTGTAAAACACGGCGGCGGTGAACATGATCGCCGCAGTTTCACCAGCAGCGCGGGCCAGACCGAGAATGGCCCCGGTCAACATGCCGGGGACGGCGGCGGGCAGGACCACGCGGGCGATGGTCTGGCTGCGGGTCGCGCCGAGGGCAAGGGATGCCTCGCGCCAAGCGTCAGGAACCTGCCTCAACGCCTCTTCCGTCGTGTTGATGATGACCGGCAGGGTCAGCACCGCCAGCGTCAGCACGCCCGCGAGCAGGCTCACGCCCATGCCGAGAAAGGTCACGAAGAACGCCAGCCCGAACAGCCCGAACACCACGGAAGGCACGCCCGCGAGGTTGCTGATGCCGAGCCGCAGGTAACGGGTGTACCGTCCTTTTCCGCCGTATTCGTGCAGATACACGGCTGAGGCCACGCCGAGCGGGAAAGCTATCAGCATGGCCCCGAAAGCCAGCAGGAACGTCCCCACGATGCAGGGCCAAACGCCCCCGGCGGTCATCATCCGGCGCGGGGGCTCGGTCAGGAACTCCCAGCTTATCGCCGGGCTCCCGTTCCAGAGCAGGAACACGCACACGCCGACCAGAGCCAGAATATTGATGCCGGCCGCCACGCGCAGCAGGCCGAACATCATTGCCTCCCGACGCTGGCGCGACGTATTGTCGCTGTGAAAGGTGATCGTCGTCATGGCATATCCCTACAGGCCGGAGGAACCGGTTTGCTTGTGTTTTTCCGCGATGCGGAAAGCCAGCATGTTGAACAGGAGCGTGAACAGGAACAGCACGATGCCCGTGGCGAACAAGGCGAAGTAGTGATCGCCACGGAAAGGCGCTTCCGCCATTTCAGCGGCGATGGAAGCGGGCATGGGGCGCACGGGATCGAAAATCGAGAGCGGTATGATGGCCGCGCCCCCGGCAACCATAAGCACGACCATGGTTTCGCCGATGGCCCGCGACATGCCGAGCATGACGGCTGTACCGATGCCGGACAGCGCGGAAGGGATGACCACGCGGATCAGCGTTTCCCAGCGGGTCGCGCCAAGGGCCAGCGACGCTTCGCGCAGCGTGCGGGGAACCGCGAACAGCGCGTCCTCAGCCACGGAACAGATGGTCGGCACGCTCATGAACGCCAGCATGAGCGCGGCGTTCAACAGGTTGAGCCCGGTATCCGCTCCGAACCAGTCCTGAAGGAACGGGGCGACGATGACCATGCCGAAAAAGCCGATGACAACCGAAGGCAGCGCCGCCAGCAGTTCGACGAACGGCTTGACGATGCGCCGCGTCCGGCTGGCCGCGATCTCCGCCAGATAGGCCGCCGTCATGATGCCGAGCGGCACCGCGATGCACGACGCCAAAATGGTTACCGCCAGCGAGCCCATAATCAGAGGAAAGATGCCGAATTCGGGCGGCTCGGACGTGGGGTACCATAAATGCCCCGTCAGGAAATCCCAGAGGGGATAGTCCGCAAACAGCGGCAGCCCTTCCATAAACAGGAAGAGCATGATGCAGGCAAGGGAGAGAAGCGATACAAAGGCCACGCCCGTCAGCAGCCACCGGATCGATTTTTCCTTCAGTTCTCTGGACATGGAGTCTCCGTTTCTCTTCTGGGGCGCTGTCTTCCGCGCCGCTTGCCGCCGCGAGATCGTTGCGGCTCAGGAGGCCCCTCTTCTTTGTCAAGGAGCCGCCACGCTGTTCTTTTTGACTGGGATTCCCGCCTCTCCGTCAGCCCAAAAAACTGAGAAAGAGGGGGAAAGGGAGAAGGAGCCCTTTTCAGAAAGGTTCCTCCTCCCCTGCATATTTACTTCTTCGCCAGCGGCACGAAGCCGACTTCCTTCACGGCCTTCTGGCCCTTGGCGGGGTCGAGGATGTACTTTATGAGCGCGCCGGAAGTGCCGGCGGGTTCGCCGTTGGTGAATACATACAGTTCGCGGCTGAGGGGCCATTCCTTGGAAAGCGCGGTTTCAGCGGAAGCCGCGACCTTGCCGATATGCAGTCCCTTGATGCTCGGGGCGAGGTAACCGAGGCCCACGTAGCCGATGGCGTTGGGATTCTTGGCGACAACCTGCTCAACCGCGCCGTTGGAAGCCTGAAGCAGGGCCTTGGGCATGACCTTGGCCTTCTTCATGACCATTTCTTCCCACGTTTCGTAGGTGCCGGAGGACGTGTCGCGGGACACGACCACGATGTTGGCGTCGGCGCCGCCCAGTTCCTTCCAATTGGTGATCTTGCCGGTGTAGATGTCCTTGAGCTGGTCGAGGCTGAGTTCGTTGATCGGGTTTTTGGGATTCACGACCGGAACAAGCGCGTCGACCGCGACGGCGGTACGGATGGGATTGATGCCCTTCTTGGCGGCCAGTTCCTTTTCACTGCCCTTGATGTCGCGGGAAGACATGGCGATGTTGGCCAGCCCGTCGAGCAGGGCCTTGATGCCGTTGCCGGAACCGCCGCCGGAAAGCGCGATCTGCACGTTGGGATTGGCCGCCATGTAGGCTTCGGACACCTTCTGCATAATGGGCAACACGGTGGTGGAGCCGTTGACGACGATTTCGTCGGCAGCCTTCGCCTGAGCGGGCAGAAGGCAGGACAGGGCCAGAAGGGAAGCCAGGACAATGCGTTTCATCTGCATGAACTCCGTTTTTTCGGTTTGTAACGAACGGCCGGGACGACCGCCCGGACAAGCTGGAAAATAGGGCGGCTTCGTGTCAAAACGATGACGGAAAACCGAAACACAGGTGACGAAGAAAGATTTATCGCCACGGAATTGTCACAATCGCTTCATGTTCCCGTCACCCGCCGCAACTAGAACCATTCAGCGAGACTGCAACAAGGAATCAACCATGATCAGCGAATCCGCCACCATTCTCATCGTCGAGGACGAACAGGACATCCGTGAACTGCTCGCCTACAATCTGGAAAAGGAAGGCTACGCCACCGTTCAGGCAGCGGACGGCAAGGAAGGGTTGGAGCTGGCCCGCTCCCGCAAGCCGGATCTCATCCTGCTTGACCTCATGCTTCCGAAAATGGACGGGCTTGCGGTCTGCCGCGAACTCGAACGCGACTCCGGCACGGTGCGCATCCCCATCATCATGCTGACGGCACGGGGCGAAGACGTGGACCGTATCCTCGGCTTCGAGCTGGGGGCGGACGACTATGTGGTCAAGCCGTTCAACATCCGGGAACTGCTGCTCCGCATCCGCGCCATCCTGCGGCGCCAGGTCATGGTGGAAAGCAATCCGGTGCTCACGCGCCACGGGGTCAGCGTCGATCCCGCCGCCCATAAGGTCACGGTGCTCGGCCAGGACGTCGAGCTCACGGCCACGGAATTCCGCCTCATAGAGGATCTGCTGCGCAACGCCGGACGCGTCCGCACGCGCGAGGAACTGCTCGCTGCGGTTTGGGGCTATCAGTTTGAAGGCTACGCCCGTACGGTGGATACCCATATCCGCCGCTTGCGGAACAAGCTCGGGGACGCCGCCGAAATCATCGAAACAGTGCGCGGCGTAGGCTACCGCTGCAAGGAGTAACATGCGCGACACCAAGTTCAGGACACGCCTCTTCCTCTGCTTCTTGGCCGTCATTGTGATGACGCTGGTGCTCCCGGGGTTGTACGTCCGCAAAAACATCAAGGAAGACGGCATTGAGGAGACCGTCCGCAATGCCCGGCGCGAAGCCGTGCTCATCCGTATGCAGATGGAGACGGCCCCGGACGGCGTGCATGGGCTCTCCTCCACCTTCGACCGGATCGGCACGGAGCTCGGCATCCGCATCACCTTCATCGGTGCGGACGGGACCGTGCTCGCGGAATCCGACTCCAGCCGGATCAACCTGAACGACCTCGACAACCACGCGGATCGCCAAGAAATCGGAGCCGCCATCCGGGAGGGGTTCGGGGTCAGCATCCGCCACAGCAATACGCTGGATACGGATCTGGTCTATGCGGCCATCCCCTTCGCCGCCGCCGGGGGCCTGCCGGACGGCTTCGTCCGGGTCGCCGTGCCGCTCAAGCACGTAGAGGAACGCATCGCCCAATCCGAACGGCAGTGGCTCGCCATCGTCGGGCTGGCGACGCTGATCGCCCTGCTCTTCGCCTACGGGCGCTACAAGGGCAACGAGGCGCTCTGCGACCGCGCCTTCAGTCTGCTCGAACAGGCCCGCGCCGAAAACAACCACATCGTGAGGCTCTGGCGCGAGTGCGGACTGGAGGTCGAGAATGCCGGCGACTCCCAGGCGCTCATCCAGTTGAAGTCGGCCTACTGCGACCGCCGCGACTGTCTGCGCTGACGCTTCGGCTACGAGTATCTGAAAGCC
>ENA-UEQS01001454-UEQS01001454.1-human-gut-metagenome-genome-assembly--contig:-NODE-1454-length-15022-cov-7.261894_pt1 | contig 15022 bp, 10 predicted proteins | sample MGYA00242953_ERZ507953 | MGnify/ENA primary metagenome ERZ507953 (study PRJEB26167, sample SAMN06115474) | human gut metagenome | host: Homo sapiens | place: China:Jiangsu | collected 2016-07-06...
GTGATAATTCCCTGCAATTTGACGCCGTTGACCAGAAAGACAGTGACGGATACTTTGTTTTTGCGGATATCATTTAAAAAATCGCTTTGGACATCCTGTAATTCTTGTGACATTTTTTTATCCTTCTTATTGTTTTCTTATCATTTTATATAATCTTATTTTATATAATTAGTAAAGTGCCGTTTACATCAAGGGGATAACTTCTACCGGAAGTTAGCGCACCGGTTGCCGTTCAGGCGAACAACCGTTCCGCTTTCTTGATGCCTTTGCTGCTGACATATAATATAATAACGTCATCGGCACATAAAACGGTTTCGGCTTCAGGAAAGAAGACTTCTCCGTCCCGGGCAACGGCGCAGATTTTGCTGGTGACCGGAAGTTCGATTTCCGCCAGTTTTTTGCCGACGTTCAAATTGTCTTCGTCAAGCTTGATTTCCCAAACTTCCCCAAAACCGCGGCCAAGCGAATAAGCATCGCGAATCCGTGCTTTGCGCAGTTCCTGCAAAATTCCGGAAATCGTAACGGAAGAACGGTCAACCAAAATATTGTCGCCGATATTGTCAATCAGATTATCGTACGAACGGGAGTTAACCAGAGCCAGCGTGTTAATGACCCCGCGTTTCTGTGCCAGCATGGAAACCAGTAGATTATCTTTGTCTTTGGCGGTTACGGCAATGGTTGCATCGGTGTTTTCAATTCCGGCTTCGGTCAGAATAACATCACTCATCATTTCGCCGTTGATAACAATTGTGTTATTCAATTCTCCAGCCAGGCGTCTGGTGGCAATGTCATCGTCGTCAATTATTTTGCTGCTGATGATGTTGTCATCCTGCTCCAGACTCTTTCCCAGATAGCGGGAAATCTGGTTGCCGCCGAAAATAATAACCCGTTCAACGGCACTGCGCTCCATACCGAAATCACGGACGGCCTGTTCGATTTCCGAACTTTTAACCAGAAAATAAACCGTATCCCCGGCCATCAGCATATCTTCGGCATGGGGAATAAAACTGTGTCCGTTGCGGACAATGCTGATAATGTTAATATCCAGTTCCGGTGCAACCCGGTTCAGATGTGACAGCGGCGTCCGGATAAGCGGGGTTTTGTCATCGCAGCGAAAAGCGAGCAGACGTGCGGCCGACCCGAGCAGAGATATGGCCTCGGAAGCGCCCGGAACCTTTAACAGGCTCAAAATAGCCCTGGCAATGGCCCGGTCAGGCGAGATAACCAAATCGACCGGGATATGTTTGTCATTAAACAGTGTTCCCCATAACGGGCTCAGATAATCCTGAGCGTCAATGCGGGCAATTTTTTTAGGAACGTTAAAAAGAGCGGCGGCAACTTCGCAGGCAACCATATTAACTTCATCGCAATCCGTCGCGGCAATCAGGATATCAGCATTTTCCGCACCGGCTTTTTCCAAAATATCGGGATGTGCTGCTTCGCCGAAAACCGGCTGAATGTCATATTCTTTCGCAATCACGTCCAAGGCTTTGGCATCGTGATCGATTACGACAATATCATTGTTACCCTGGGTGAGATAGCCGACAATGCTCCGACCGACGCTCCCTGCCCCGCAAACGATTATCTTCATTCTTTATTCCTCACTTTCTTCCCCGCCGCAAGTGTCAAAATAGCGGTTAATTTCGGCAATTGCTTCGTCAAGGCTGTTCAAACGGTTATAAGTCTCACGAAAGCGTTTGGCATCTCTCAGGCCGCGGCTGTACCAGCCGGCATATTTCCGTGACAGCGGCAATGCCAGCCTTATACCGTAGTAATCAACCAACGCCTGCAAATGCTGCAAAAGAATCTGTCTGATTTCAGGCGGTGACGGTTTTTGCGGCGGCGTTCCGTTATGGATATAATTATGAATCTGCGAAATTAACCAAGGTGCGCCCAGAGCCGCCCGGCCGACCATAACCCCGTCAACCCCGGTATAATTCACCATTTGCACGGCCTTTTCCGGATCGGTAACATCTCCGTTGCCGATAACCGGGATTTTGACGGCCTGTTTAACGGCGGCAATCGTATCCCAATCAGCGGTTCCCGCATAAAAGTCGCTTCGGGTGCGGCCGTGTATCGTTACATAAGCGGCGCCGCAATCTTCGCACATGCGGGCAAATTCGACGGCGTTAACATGCTGGTGATCCCAGCCTTTGCGGAATTTGACGCTGGTCATCAGCCGGGTTGAACCGACAACGGTTTTGATGATTTCGGCGGCGCCTTTCATATCCTGCATCAGTGCCGAACCGGAATGATTGTTGACAATTTTTTTCACCGGGCAGCCCATATTGATATCGACGGAGAAAGCTCCAAGTTCTTCAATCAGTTTGACAACATCGGCAAACAGGGAGGCCTCTCCCCCTACCAGCTGTACAACAACCGGATAAGGTTCGTCCCTGACATCGGCAATACGATAACTTTTGGGATTTCGCCGCTGAACGGCATTGACCGCAACCATTTCAGAAACAACGGTTCCCGGTCCGAAAGACGATACCAGACGGCGCATCGGCTTATCGGTGATACCAGCCATCGGAGCTAAAAAAATATTGCTTTTAAAACCAAGTCTGTTCATATCTTATAGTCAAAATTACGGTTATATTCATGCATAAAATCAATCAGGGGTTCTTTCTCCCGATTTAATTCGGCAGCCGTATGATAAGCCCGGGCGGCATAGCTGACCTGATTTTCGGAATCGGCATTTCCGCCAAACAGCCAGTTTACTTCGGGAACATCAATGCTGAAACGCTGCCCGTAAACGGCAGCCGCTTTGGCATAATCCGCGGCAGGAGCTACCTGAGCCAATTCTTCGGCAAAACCGAAGCCGCCGATATAATGTGCGCTTTCAGCCGCTTTTTTCTCCGCGGTTTCGCTGTCCGGACGCAGTTGGCGGCGATTTTGTTCCGGCATTTCTTCCGCCGCTTCGGAAACAATTTTTTGAACCGAATAAAGGGAAAACGGTTCTAAATAGCTGATGGCATAGCTGTTTAACGAAAAAGGTTGCGCGGTATAAGTCCCGGCGCCATTATCCGAACTGCCGACATTTTGCGGAACGACAGCCGCTTTAGCTTTGATATTGCGGACAGAATCGGAAATCTGAGCGGTCAGAGCGCTCAAGTCATAAGGCATTGCATTGATTCCGGTCAGAGCCATATATCAATCCTAGTTCAGCTTATCCAGCGATTTGGCCAGAATGTAATACAATTTGCCGACATCAGCTCCGGAAATGACCGAGAGCAGTATTCCCGAACGTTCGTTGCCGCGCGCTTTGCTGACCAGCGTTTCAAAATCAGAGAGGTAACGGGTGACCAGGCTGCGAAATTCAAGATTTTCCTCAAATTCCTTACGAATGGCAAGCACCTGGTTTTTGGTCATGGCTTTGGCCAGATAACGGACAAAGGCCGATGTATCGCCGTTATAATATTTCTTCCAGATTTCTTCTTCGACCGTCGGGTTAAAAATACGATTGATGTCAACGGCCACGGTTTCCATTTTTTCAATAATTGCCGAAGCGTCTTTGAGGAAAGTATCCGTCTTCATGGCATGATAGCTTTTCTCCAGCTCTTTGAGCTCTTTTTCGGCCTTGGCAGACGTATCGCTCAAAAGTTTCATCTGTTTGGTGTAGAGCTCGCTGAAAGATGCCGTGCTCTGGAGTGCTTCGCTGCCCCGGCGGCTGAATTCATCGGCATTTTTATTTAACGAAGTCATCACGTCGTTTACCTTTTTCAAGGTATCTTCGGTGGCGGCTATCAAAACGCCGGACTGTTTAAGGAATACCTCGCCGGAAGAACGGATTTCGTTAGAAATGCGTTCGGCATTGGCGGCGATTTCACCGATTGTGCCGCGCAGCTTATCACCCGAATTTTCAAAATGCTTGGCGCTCATTGAGGTTGCTTCTTCCAGCTGCAAACTAAGCTCTTTCAGATTTTCACCCAGCCCTTTGACTTTATCGTAGGCATTATTGGCGCGTTTGGACAGTTGCATGGAAGTATCGTTCAAAACGGTGTTAAAGGCATCGACCAACTGCTTGGTATCTTCAGAAATTTTAATCATCTTGTCACTTTGCTGGTTGATCATACCGCTGATTTCTACTACGCCGGTACTGGCTTCCGCCGTAATCGTATTGAAATCGGCAATATATTTTTCATAATCTTTCATAACGCCGCCGACGCGCGCGGTTGAAGAAGTGACGACATCGCCCAGTTCATCGGCCGTCTGGCTGAGCGCCATATTGACCTGTTCAATATTTTTGATTGACGATTTGGAGGATTTGGCAATATCTTCCCCGCTCTTTAACAGACGGTCGCCCAGAACGTCAACTTCATAAGCAATTTTTTCCGCATTTTCAAAGACCTTATCCGTATTGTCTTTAAATTTGGCGTTGATTTCGTTCATTTTCAGGGCAACATCATTGGCTGCATCGGACAAATATTTATACTGCTGAGCCAGAGAGGCTTCGCCGAGCCGGGTTTGGGTGGCCACGACGTTAACGACATCGGTCAGGCTTTCCTGCTGGTGGCCGAAAGTTTCCTGAATGCCGTCAGCCTGGGCCCGAACCTTAACCAAGGCGCTTTCCAAGTTCTTTACATGGGTGTCCATCATAACGGAAATAGACTTTCCTTCATCCGCCAGGTCATTGTTTGCGGCTTTTATCTGGCTGCAATTTTCCAGCAAAACGCCGGAAACCTGCGTGGCTTCGTCCCTGACATCTTTAACAATGCCTTCAAAACGGTCGACGTTGCCGCGGAAGTCTTTATAAATAACGTCAAGTTTATCGGCCATTTGCTGTATGATATTTTCAACATCCTGATTCTGCTTGGTAATCGCATCGTTAATTTCACCAAGGCGATCCATTGATTTGGTGGAGCTGGCAACAACAGTTTCCGCCCGTTTGTTGACGTCTTCTTCCAACAGGGCCATACGCGAGAAAACACGGTCGGCGCTTTGTTCAATGACGGCAACCTGCTTTTTGAGCGAACTGCCGATGTTGGAAGTGTTTTCGGCAATACGGTCGCAAATGTCAAAGAATTCGTTTTCCTGATGTTTAAACAGCAAGTTAATCGTCTCGGCTTTTTCATCCAAAGCCTGAACAACATCAGAAACATAACCGACGGTGTTTTCGGCCACGGAGTTGAGAATGCCCGACTGGGTTTCGAAGGAAGAGACCAGCTCATTATGGGTCGTGCGCGATTTTTCTACCGCTTCGTTGATACGTTCGCCGTGTTCGTCAAGCAGTGTACTGATTTCGCGGCTGCGTTCGACGATAGAGGCCGACAGGCTGTCCAGTTTTTCATGCTGGTTATTGAGAATATCTTCAAACTCAATCGCTTTGTTCAGGGTGTTGGAGGTTGAGTTTTCAAAAGCCTGCGACTGGCTGCGCAGATTGTCATTTAATGCATTGGTGCGGTTGACGACATCTTCCGATGAGCGCAGAGTGGCTTCCATCTGCTCTTTCAAACGTTTAACGGCACCGGTTGCCTCTTCGTCGATGATGTTGGAAGCTTTAATCAATTCGTCAATCTGGCGTTTCAACTCGCCTTTGATTTCTTCGATTTTGGTAACCGAGCCGCTGATATGGCGCTGTTGCTGAGCCAGAGCCGTTTCGGATATTTTGCTTTGCGAAACGACAATGGACGAAGCTTCCGAAAGGTTTTCAGACTGCTTTTTCATCATCTCGCCGACTTCGCCAAACTGATTAAGTGCCAAATCCGTCTGATTGCGAATGTTATCCGACTGTTCGGCAATTTCAGTGCCAAGCGATTTCAGAGCGCTTTGCAGTTCGGTCGAAATCTGCAAAAGTGCATTATGTCTGTCATCTATTTCGCCAGCAACGGCAGATGTTTTGTTGACGGTTGAATTACTCAAATCACCCAGCAGGGCAATTTTTTCTTCAAGCAGCCCGGTAACCGACTGAATGTCGCTGACGGCATTTTCAGTGGCTTTGCTCAGCTGCTGAACTTCGGTACGGATACTTTCTTCCACGCTGCTCATATCCGAAGCAATCGTTTCGGATATGCCGCTTAATTCGCGAACCTGAATACCAATACTTTCCTCAATGCCGTTAGCGCGGGCGATGACATTGTCAACTTCCATTCCGACACTTTCGCTGAAGGCATTGAAACGGTCGGAGACCTGTTCGGCCGTTTTTTCAAGCTTGCTCAGATGATTCAGCACCGTCTGGCTTTGCAGATTCAGCACCTTATCAATCTGCGCGGCGCCGTTTTCAAGGCTTTTATAAACACTCTGACAGCTATCCAGCGCATGAGAGGAAATCTGCTCCAGCTTTTGCCCCTGGTTGGCGACCATGGCGCCGACCAGTTCCATATCCTTGCTCAGCTTATTGCTGCTGGTGACGACAATTTCATTGGTGCGGAGAATTTTGGCATTGTTGTCATCAAAGATATTTTGCAGCAAACCGGCTGAATCTTTGACGTCTTTGATAACCGGAAGCAGATTGTCAAGCAATGTTCCGGCATTTTTATGCAGTTCATTGCTGACGGAGACGAATTCCGCGCTTTGTTTGTGAAACTCATCGGTTGCGGCAATCGTTTTTTCGTTGATATAATCGAAACTGGTAATCAGCGTTTTAACGCCTTCCGTCAGTTCACCGATAGTTTTGCTGGAATAATTATCCAAAACGCCGACCAATTTGGCGAAGTCGTTGACGTGAGCACCCAATTCCTCCTTAATGCGGGCAGTTTGCAGGGTTGCTTCTTTGGTAGCCTGTTGCAGTTCAACCGTTTGGGCCCGCAAGGCTTCCGCCATGGCTTTGGCCGTGCCGGCGCCGCCGTCTTCGGGATAGACCAGCTGGTTCAGATAGGCCCGGAGAAATCTGGCTTCGTTTTTGAAATTCGTTCCCCGGTCAATATAGGCCATAACCACCCAGATAATTGCCAAAGGCAGCGTGACACCGGCCAAAAATGCACCAAATTCGTCCGGCATCATCAAAAACAGATTGGACCAGCCGAAAAACTGGCTGATATAAATTAAAACAATTCCGAACCAGATGATACTGACCCAAATCATCAGCCGATGCAGGTTATTGGCCAGCCAGTTCGGCGTTTCATTTTCCTCGATATAGCTGGTTTTGCCGTTTTCGGACATAAAATTAGGCAAAGCATTTGAATTTTGCTGGTTTTTGGTTGGCTCTGACATTTTGGTCTTCCCCGGGACTGAATCTGATCATGTTTATAAACTGGGGCAATTATAGCAATTATTTTTGATTTGAAAACCTTAAACCTGCACTTAAACACTTATCCACAGGGCGGCAAAAATTCAGGATTGTTCCGCTTTACGCAAAACATATTTTAATTTGTTTAAAGCCTGAAATTTCATCTGATCTTCCGAGAGACCCGCCGGAACGATAACCGAAGCTTCAATGGCTGTTTCCGGCTCAATGGCCGTAACTTTGACATAAGCGCCCTGGCGAAAAAATTCAAACAATATCTCACTCATAATGACGGGTATCCTTTATAAAATTGGCGGGTTTCTTCGGTTCTGCTACCTGAAAGACAGCAGAATTTTCCGACATAATATAGCTTTTCAATTCTTCAACCAGCTCTTTCTGCTTTGATTTGTCTTCCTTATAGCGCTGATTGGCCGCCATAATCTTTTCATTGAATGCGTTTCTTCCGGCATCGTTCATATTTCGACTGTAGAGTTCGGCGTAGGCAACATAGTCGGAACCTCTTCCCCTTAAGACGGCCGCTTTAACATACTCGTTCAGTTGTTTTTTCATTTCTCTGACGCAAATTTGTTCCAGTCTGATTTTGGCTTCCGTACTCAACCCGTCATATAAATCATGGGAATCATCCCAGGCACGACGCGATTTCTCCAATTCGATGACATCATAAAAATCACGGGCCGTACTGATTTTGGCAGATATCCGGCGGCTGAACTCTGCCTGCAGCGGTTGGCGCTCTTTCTCGTCATAACGGCGGCAATAGTCATAGAGGCGGATATTTTCTCTTAAAGACGTTTTATCTGAAAAAATCATCCGTTCAAGCAGTGTCTGTGTCCGCCTTTTCCGAAGCGGATCGGAAATATGGGCGCTTTTCAAATACAGGGGCAAAAGCGTATAAACGAACTGTACATCCGGCTGAATTTTATCCAGTATCGGCATTATTTGCGGAATATCGTCGGCGGCAAGTTTTTCCGCACAGATTGCCGGCGGCAGGCGGCGGGAATTTTTGGGGACAAAGCAGTCAACAATATCATAGCGCCCGTTCTGCGCCGCCTGTTCAATCGTTTTGTTCAGCAGACGCGAAGGCAGCAGCAACAATCTGTTTTTCTTTTCAAAAGCGGCAATGTAATCTTGCATTTGTTTGATTTCGGCAATATTTCCCCGTTCTATCAGTTTTTCAAAGGGTGTCGTTCCCTTTTCATCACGGCGCAACAGCAACTCAGCCGTCGGCAGATGTCTGAAATCACAAGCCATACCGGCGTTTAACATTTGTTGAAGCTTTTCCTCTGCATCGGCGATGAGAACTTTCTGCCGCCGGTATTTCTGCCGATATTTGCGGCCGGAGGCTTCAGCCCGGCGGATGTTGTCATCTTCGCGGGACAGACCGTTAAATAAGTCAGCGGAGACGGGAGTTTCCAAAGTCTTTTGAAGCATCCGGTGCGAAAACAGCAATACCTGTTCGGACGCAGCCGTCCGCTGCTGACGATTGATTTTCAAGTCGAAATAAATTGATCCCAGATGTTCATCCGGAGCCGCACCGTCGATTTCATCAGTCTGCGGCTGATAGATATTATGCAAGACAAGAATATGCTCGTTGGATGATGCCGGGAATAATGCGGCTTCATCAGGTTTTAACCGAGCCGACTGGATAAAACGGCTCAGAGAGCCCAGCCGCCAGTTCATAACCGCCTGCCCGTCGGACTGCGACATAATATGCAAAGCCGAAGTCTGCGTCTGCTCCAAAGGCATGGATGAACAGACGTTAAAACTGAAAATCTGTTTCAGCAAAAAGCTCTGCTCTCCGGTATCGTAACCGAGTTTTCGCATTGACCGGCGGAGTTTGTCTTCGATGGCAAACAAAACCGTGCTGCCGTGGCAGTGAGTAACGATTGTTGTTGCTCTGAGATATCGGGCCGCATCATGCAGCGGCATTTTTTCCCTGCCTTCACGGATGGAAATCAGAGGCAGTATCTGCTCCTGATAAAAAGTGTCCAGATAGGGTTGCGGTTCACGCCCTAAAGGATAGCGTGCGTCATCAAGCTGATTGACTCCGGCCTTCTGATGCAGCCGGTGTGCCGCACAAGAAGAGTTGTCTTTGTAGTAAATCGAATAAATTTCCGGTGCATTTGTTTTTCCGAATACCTGAGAAACGGCTTTGCAGAAACCGTTGGCCTGTTCTGCCGTTTCAGTGCCGTCTCCGGGAAAAATCAGAATCTTCGGGACTGCCGTTTTCAACACTGCCGGGCGTTCCAACTCCCGCCAATGGTATTCGACAGCCAAGTCCCTGACACCGAATCCGATAAATTCATCCATATCGCTTAACCCTAACTGTCTTTATCTTCTGTTATAATAAACGATATTTAAGATTAAGTAAACTTATTCTGTCTAAAAAAGTCTATTTGAAAAACTTATTGGTTTTCAGAAAGCCGAAAGGCACCAGCTTGCCGACCTGCCCCCGATGCCCCAGCCAGCCGAGCAATTCGGTTTCGGTTTTGGTGCAGCTGTTTTTTTCAAAGGTAAAGCCGTCCGCTTCATTGAAAATCTGCATATCCGACAGGCCGCCGTCTTTATATTTTTGCAGAGTTACGCCGCGGCCGCGCGCCATGGTCGGAATTTCTTCGATTTTGAAAATCAGCATTTTCCGGTTGTCACCGACAACGGCAATCATATCCCCGGTAATTTTACGGCAGAAAGAGGCCGTTTCACCTTCGGCCATATTCATAATTTTGCGGCCGTTGCGGGTCTGGGCTATCAGGTGATTTTCATCAACGACAAAACCCTTGCCGGAATTAGATGCAATGACATAGGAGGCCTTCGGTTCAAAGACAAACATTTCACAGATATTGTCATTGATGCCCAAATCAACCATCAAACGCAGCGGCTGGCCGAAACCGCGGCCGCTTGGAATTTCATTGCCCGAGATGTTGAAGAATTTTCCCGAAGTGTCAAAGAGAATGATTTTGTCCGTCGTTTGGGCATGAATAGCACATTGCAGCGCGTCGTCATCTTTAAATTTGAAATCGTCATTCAAATTGACATGGCCTTTGACGCAGCGTATCCAGCCTTTTTGGGATAAAATGACGGTTATCGGTTCTTTTTCAACCAGAATTTCGACCGGCACTTCAATTTCTTCCGAAACTTCGCTGAATTCGGTGCGGCGTTTGCCAAGCGCCGTTTTTTTGCCGAATTTTTCACGAATGGCTTTAATTTCCTCGCCGAGTGCCGCCCAGCGTTTATTCTCGTCACTCAAGAGGGCTTCCAGTTCGGCTTTTTCGTTTTCCAACTCTTCATATTCGCCGCGGATTTCCTTTTCCTCAAGTTTGCGCAGGCTGCGCAGTTTCATATTGAGGATAGCCTCGGCCTGATTTTCGGTCAGGCTGAACTTTTTCATCATTTCCGCTTTGGGATCGTCTTCTTCGCGGATAATACGAATGATTTCATCCAGATTGAGAAAAGCAATCAGATATCCCGACAATATCTCCAGACGGGCATTAATCTTATCCAGACGGAAGCGGGCACGGCGCTGCAAAACGATGTGGCGGTGGTTCAAAAATTCGCGCAGAACTTCCTTAATCGACATAACGCGGGGCACGCCGTCAGAATCCAACACGTTCATGTTCATACTGAAACGGATTTCCAATTCCGTCTGTTTAAACAGGTGCTCCATCAGCAGATTGGCATCCACCGTCCGGCTTTTGGGTTCCAAAACAATACGGACATCATGGGTGGATTCATCACGAACATCGCTCAGCATCGGCAGTTTTTTGTCATTCAGAAGCTGGGCAATTTTCTCAATTAATTTAGATTTTACAACCTGATAAGGAATTTCCTTAATAATAATCTGATACTGGCCCTTGCCTAAGTCTTCCGTTTCCCATTTGGCACGGATACGGAAAAAGCCTTTACCCTGCGTATAGTTGTTCAGAATGGTGTTGAAACTGTCAATAATCACGCCGCCGGTCGGAAAATCAGGGCCTTTAATGCGGCGAACCAGCGGTTCGATTTCGCAATCGGGCTTTTCTATCAGGTAGAGCAGCGCATCGCAGACTTCACTGAGGTTATGCGGCGGGATGTTGGTAGCCATACCGACGGCAATACCCGTCGAGCCGTTGCAGAGCAGATTGGGCACCATAGAAGGCATAACCACCGGTTCGGATTCTTCGCCGTCATATGTTTCGCGAAAATCAACGGCATTGTCGTTCAGGCCTTCCATCAGAGCCATGGCAAATTCGGTCAGGCGGGCTTCGGTATAACGCATGGCGGCGGCGCCGTCTCCGTCAATATTGCCAAAGTTTCCCTGCCCGTCAACCAGCGGATAACGAACGGAAAAGTCCTGAGCCAGGCGAACCATTGCCCCGTAAACGGCAATGTCGCCGTGAGGGTGATATTTACCGATGACGTCACCGACAACGCGGGCACATTTCTTAAAGCCTGACTTGGGATCCAGATGCAGCTGGCGCATAGCGTAAAGCAACCGGCGATGAACCGGTTTCAATCCGTCACGGACGTCCGGCAGAGAACGGGAAACGATGGTTGACATTGCATAAGACAAATAGCGGGAGCTCAATTCTTCCGCAAGATGAACGTCTTTGATTTTTTCTTCGCCGGCAGTGTTATCCATAATTTTTCCTGTTATTTAATAGCTGGTCAGACCTAAATTCGAGAGCAAACTAGCACGGTTTTCGGGGAATTTCAAGCCGTGAGTTTGAAAAAAGTTTTTGCGGAGGAAAAAACCGGTCATTTTCAGCAAATCACAGATTTCCCGCTCTTCCGGATGATATTTCTGCCCGACGATAAATGCCGGATAGGCAAACAAACGGTCTTTATAGGGTTCTCCGGCTTCCGCGCAAACGGCTTTGCCGGTTTTGGGCGAAACATAGCGCAGGTTTTCCGTGGTTCCGGTGGCCGAGCACTCGCTTAAATCCAGCCCTATTCCGAGATATTCAAGCAAATAAAATTCAAAGTAAGAATAATGCGCTATCCAGTTTTCTTCATCTATAAGATTAAAAAAACTGTCAACATAATAAAAAAAGCGTTCGAGATTATCGCCTTCCGGCAGTGCTTCATTGCAAAGCGAGCAGAGAGAAGCCAAGGCCGCCAGTTTTCGCGCATCGTTCATAAAATTGACCGCCGCGGGTGAGAGCAGTTCAACACGAAAGCTCCACATATTCTCTTCCAGGCGGGCATAAGCATCAACGGAAACCCGGTTACCCAACTGATAAACACCGAGATTTTTCTTGGTCAGGCAATTTTTGACATAGCCGACCAATTTGCCGTGATGACGCGTCAACACGGTGAGAATTAAAGATTTCTCACCGTGCCGCCGTAAATTGATGATATAGCCTTCATCCTGAAACTGCAATAATTTCAGCCTTTAATAATCTTGTATCCGCGATTTGGTCAGGCAATCATAAGCCATTAAATCCGAGACGACTTTTTCCATGGCGTGCAGCGGAATCATATTCGGTCCGTCACTGGGAGACTTGGCTGGGTCTTCATGTGTTTCGATAAAAACGGCAGCCACGCCGACGGCAACTGCCGCCCGAGCCAAAACCGGCGCAAACTCGCCCTGCCCGCCGGAACTTCCGCCCAAGCCGCCCGGCTGCTGAACCGAGTGCGTGGCATCGAAAATAACCGGACAACCGGTATCTCTGGCCATTTGCGGCAAGCCGCGCATATCGGTTACCAGCGTGTTATAGCCGAAACTGGTTCCGCGTTCGGTGATGCAGACATTTGCATTACCGGAATCAACCGATTTTTTGACAATGTTTTTCATATCCCACGGAGCCAAGAACTGCCCTTTTTTAATGTTAACGACTTTGCCGGTTTTGGCTGCGGCCACGACCAAGTCGGTCTGACGGCACAAAAAGGCCGGAATTTGCAGCATATCAACATGCGGAGCGATTATCTGACACTGTTCCCGTTCGTGAATGTCGGTGACAATCGGGCAGCCGTATAATTTTTTGATTTCGTCAAAGGTACGTATCCCCTCCTCTATGCCAACGCCGCGGGCCCCGGTGATCGAAGTGCGGTTAGCCTTGTCGAACGAGGCTTTAAAGATGTAATTAATGCCGAGTTTCGAGGTCAGTTCAACCAATTTTCCCGCCAGTTCGACCGCATGCTGACGGCTTTGAATCTGACAAGGACCGGCAATCAAAGCCAGAGGGAGTTTGTTGCCGATTTCAAATTTGCCGATTTTTACCTGATGTTGTTCCATGTTTTGTTCCTTTGCTATTAATATGTTATCAGTAATAGCAGATTTTCAGAATTTGGCAACTCTCCCGTTGACAATTTCGGTATAAAAAACGGCCCCGGAAAATTCCGGAGCCGTAAAAGCGCAGATTTTCAGCCGATGCAGTTTTTTCTGATGTCTTCCGCGGTTGTCATAAACAACGGCGTTTCATACAAACGGCATCCGAACCATTGGTTCAGCCAGTAAACCGTCCGGTTAAGGCGGGAACTGCGGCAGCCGGTGTAAAGCTTTGAAAATTCTGCACTCGCAGGCAAAGACGGCGCCTGACGGGCAAAGTGCAGAATGTCGTCATAAATGAGCTGTTTGCCGATGGGACCATGCCAGTCCATCAGTTCGTCAATATCGCATTCCATGATGTTGTAATAGAGATAGACCAATGAACTGACATCTTCCAACTCTTTCAGCCACCAGGTTTTCAGCTGGGGCAGAAAAATCGTTATCGCCGTGCAGCCGATTGTTTCAAGCAGCGTCTTAAAAGTGTCTTTCCGGCAATTGTATATCTTAACATTGCGGGAGGCCAAACGGCGCAGAACCTTTTGCAGGCGTTTCAACTGGGAGCGGATAAACCATTGCGGCGCCGTTCCTTCCAGATCGTTGACGATGATAACGCGAACTTCGCGTTCATATTCCAACTGCAGTTCATGATAGGCATAGACTGCCGTTTCCCAGGTTTCAGACGCACTCAGCAGAATGGCCAGACGATTGCTGTCTTTGAGCTGCTTTCTTTCATAAGGGCAGCGGGAACGGATTTCCTCTCTGATTTCCTCCGTCAAAGGCTCAACCAGATAGACGTTTCCGCAGGTCTCTTCCTGCCAAAAATCATTAATATCACAGATAAAATCGGGAAAAAACAGGTCAAAAGACTGTTCTTTGGCAATTTTCTCCGCCGCAATGATTTCCGCCGCAACAAACGTATTGCAGATGACGACGGCATCCGGATCCTTGCCACGGAATTCGCTCATAAACAACAGCGCCTGATGAGCAAAGTCCTTAAGCGATGTCAGATTGTATCTGACAGGAACGAAAGTTACTTCCCGTCCCGTCTCCTGTCTGATTTGTTCGCCAAGCTGTTCGGCAGCGATGCGGCATCCGGCATCGTTTTTTCCGTAGTAAACCGTTTTCGGATGTTTCAAACCCTTGAAAGCATAACAGTTTGATACATTCTCGCCCAACGCATTAAAAACTTTGCGCGCGGCACTTCTCATTTCTAAAATTTTCTGACTCATAACTTTACTTGTTTTAATAATAGAAAAAATTATATTTATTTGTTTTTTGCTGTAACATATTTTTTAGACAAAAACAAGTTTTTTTATAAAAAAAGGCTCCCGAAACGGGAGCCAAACAGAATTTTCAGAAGATTGTCAGCGGAATGTACTGTATTCACTGAGATAAATCTGACGACAGACATTTCCGAGGCGGATCTTATAATTCCACCAATAGAAACGAAGATTCCAATTTTTAAAACGGCGATGGCGGAACAGGCGGTAAAAATCATAGCCTTTTTCATTATAATCGCGGTTTGTCCAATCGGACATAAATTCAGCCAATTCCTGACAGAAAAACTGACGGGCTATCGGGCCGCTATTTTC
>ENA-UEQS01001501-UEQS01001501.1-human-gut-metagenome-genome-assembly--contig:-NODE-1501-length-14662-cov-6.534179_pt1 | contig 14662 bp, 8 predicted proteins | sample MGYA00242953_ERZ507953 | MGnify/ENA primary metagenome ERZ507953 (study PRJEB26167, sample SAMN06115474) | human gut metagenome | host: Homo sapiens | place: China:Jiangsu | collected 2016-07-06...
ACCGAGAAGATCGCGCTTTCGCAGCAGCCCGTATCGCCCGGAACGGTGAAATGGAACTTGGCGTCTCCCGTACAATGGTCGTTCTCGGAAGAGGATATGGGCAACTACGCCCAGGACTTCAAGGGCGGGCCCGACAGCCCGTACAACACGGTGCTGGCCCAATCGGGGCCGGGGTACCTCTCCTATACGCACACGGCACCGAGCGATCCCGACAAGAAATGCGAACGCATCGTCGGCAGTACGGGCCATCCGTACATCACGGGCGGCTGGCCGGGCGACTACTGGACGTTCGCCGTCCCGGTGACGAACCTCGACGCAGGCACCAAAGTCCGCTTCACGGCGATCACCCGCACCTCGGCCACCGGCCACAAATTCTGGCGGATGGAGTACAACGACGGCGGCACCTGGAAACCCGCCGCGGCATTACAAACGACCACGGAAACGGGGGAAGAGGTCTCCTACACCCACGCCATGAAAGCCGACGGGACGACCTACATCACGGTCGACGTGACGGTCACCTATGCCAATGCGATCTCCGGCGGCAACATCGAATTCCGGTTCGTCTGCGCAGCCAACTGGCAGGCCAACGGCAAGGGCGCACTCACCAAGCCCAACGGCGGAACGATACGCTGGGGCGGAGCCGGAACAGCCGACAGCCCGAGAATACAGATCGTACCCTAAACCGACCTTGACGGCTGCGGCCGCCCGCAGGACGACCGCAGCCGTTCGACAAAAAAACCCGAATTAAAAAAATCAACAATATGAAGCTTAAAACATACATACGGAATGCTTTGGCAACCGCGGTAATGTTGCTGGTCGCTTCGGCCGCCTGGGCCCAAAGCCGCAACATCACGGGCATCGTGTTCGACACGGACGGCAAAAGCCCGCTCGTCGGGGCCACCGTCATCCTGAAGGGGACTGCGACAGGCACGATTTCGAACGCAGACGGAACCTATACGATCCATGTCGGCAGCGACAACGACGTGCTGGTCTTCCAGTCGCTGGGTTATGACCCGCAGGAGGTCACGGTCGGAAGCCGCACCACGATCAACGTCACGCTGAAAGAATCGGCGCAGAAGATCGACGAAGTGGTCGTCACGGCACTCGGCCTGACCCGCTCGGAGAAATCGGTCGGCTATGCCGTTTCGAAAGTCTCGGGCGACGAACTCACCAAATCCATATCGAGCAACTGGGTGACGGGGCTCAACGGCAAGGTCGCCGGTATGTCGATGTCCTCGGCGGGCACCGGCCCCGGCGGTACGGTACGTGTGACGCTGCGCGGCGACACGTCGCTCAACTACGGCGCCAACGAAGCGCTGTTCGTCATCGACGGTATCCCGATGAGCAACGGCACGGTAGCCTCCGGTTCGGGCGCCAACTATGCCAACAGCAACGCCCCGGTGGACTTCGGTAACCCGATCTCCGACCTCAACCCCGACGACATCGAGAACGTCTCCGTCCTCAAAGGCCCCGCCGCAGCCGCGCTTTACGGTTCGATGGGCCAGAACGGCGTGGTGCTCATCACCACCAAGTCGGGCCGCGAACAGCGTGGTATCGGCGTTACCTACAACGGTTCGGTGACCTTCGAGACCGCAGGCTTCTGGCCCGAATTCCAGGAGGAATACGGCCCCTCGGCCGTCACCACGTCGCTCACCAACCGCGTCGCATCGGCATGGGGCCTTCCCGGCACGATGACCTACGACGGGCAGCCCGTCCGCCAGCAGATCTCGCGCTACACGTACGGCGAGCATTTCGACTCCAGCAAGCTGCGCTATCTCTACATGTCGAAGAACTGGGAGACCGGGGAGTTCACCCCCCTGCCGTGGGTATACGCCGACGACTGGTTCACCGGCCTCTTCGAAACGGGCGTTACGTGGAGCAACTCGGTGACCATCGACGGTTCGACGGGCAAGGGTACGAGCACGCGCTTCTCATTCACCGACCTGCGCAACGACTGGATCACGCCCAACTCGGGCTACGAACAGCAGACCTTCGCACTGGCCCTGAACCAGAAGATCAGCAAGGCCATCAAACTGGCGGCAAAAGTCAACTACATCCGCAAGAACAGCGACAACATGCCCATGTCGGGTTACAGCCAGGGTTCGCCCATGTACGGCCTGATCTGGGGCTACAACACCAACCCCATCTCGGCTTACCGCGACGAGTACATGCAGGGCCGTTATACCTATGCCAACTACCTGGCAGGCAGCGGCGAAGACAAATACAACACCACTTCGGGGCTTATCTACAACAGCCTCGAGGGCCACAACCCCTACCGCACGCTGTACGAGGAGCTGAACAAACTGGATCGTGACCGTTTCTTCGGCAACGTGAGCATCGACTTCACGATCCTGCCCGAGCTGACCTTCACGCTGCGCGGCGGCTTCGACGCCAATATCGAATGGCGCTCGCAGCAGAAACCCTTCATGTCGCTCGACAACCGCTACGGCATGTACCGCGAGAAGACCATCCGCCGCTACGACTACAACTCGGACTTCCTGCTCAAGTACAACAAGCTGTGGGATCGCTTCGGCGTCACGGCGGCATTCGGCGGCAGCGTCCTGCGCAACAAATACTACTCGACCACCATCACCGCCTCGCAGCTGAGCAGCGAAGGCCCCGGCATGTATTCGTTCGCCAACGCCGCGGTAGCCCTCGACACGTCGCCCTACCGCAGCAACCGGCAGACCAACAGCCTTTACGGCTTTGTCAACCTGTCGTGGGACGACACCTACTTCCTCGACGTCACGGCCCGCAACGACTGGTCGTCGACGCTGGCTCCCTCCAACTGGAGCTATTTCTACCCGTCGGTATCGGCCAGTATCCTGCTCGACAAGGCGTTCAAGATCAACTCCCCTCATGTCAACATGATCAAGCTGCGCGGTTCGTGGGCACAGGTGGGTAACGACACTTCGGTCTTCTCGCTCTACGACGACTACTCGACCACGGACTATCCGGGCGGCGTCACGCTGCCTACGGCCAGCAACTACCCGTACATCCTCCCGGAAAAGACCAGCAGCTGGGAAGTCGGCCTGGAAACCAAGTTCCTGGGCAACCGGCTCAATGTCGACGTGGCGCTCTACAAGACCAGCACCCGCAACCAGATCATCAGCGCCGAAAAGAGCGCCGAAACAGGCAGTACGTCCCGCAAGATGAACGCCGGCCTGATTACCAACAAGGGTGTCGAGGTCACGTTCCGCATGGTTCCCGTCCGCACGAAGGACATCAACTGGGAGATCAACGGCAACTGGTCGCTCAACAAGAACAAACTCAACGAGCTGCAGAACGGATGGGATCCCGCAACGCCGTTGCAGACCTCGACCTCGACGACCATCGGCAGCCGTATATTCGTCTACTCGTACGTGGGTAAGTCCATGCACCAGCTCTATTCGGCCAGCCACTACGAGTACGCGCCGGAGGGTTCGACCTACACGGACGAAAACGGCAACCAGGTCGACTGCTCGGGCATGCAGATCATCAACGCCAAGACCGGCTACCCGCTGCTGACCAAGGAGACCGACTCCAAGAAGTTCGAGCACCTGGGCAGCGTAATCCCCGACTGGAAGGCAGGCTTCGGCACGACGTTCCGCTACAAGAACCTCTCGCTGAGCGCGCAGTTCACGGCGCAGGTCGGCGGCGTGGCCTACTCGGTGACCAACTTCGCACTCTCGTACCAGGGCAAACTGAAGAACTCGCTCGCCGGACGTGACGACGGCCTGGTTCTGCAGGGCGTCAACGCCGTGGACAACGGCGACGGCACGGTTTCCTACCAGAAGAACACCGCCGTCACGGAGAACATCTACACCTACTACCAGTCCTACAAATGGGTGCGCGACAACGGCCGTGAAAACACGTTCAGCACCGACTTCCTCAAGTTCAAGGAGCTGCGCATCGACTACCAGCTGCCGAAGCACCTGATGGCCAAGACCCGTTTCCTGCAGGGCGCGTCGATCGGGTTCTTCGCCACCAACCTCTTCTGCATCACCGACTGGCCGCAGTTCGACCCCGAGGCGGCAGGTCTGGTCAACGGTACGAACATTTACCCCGGTATCGAAACCGTCACCTTCCCGATGACGCGTACCTACGGTATCAACATCAAACTTCAGTTCTAAAACTGCGAACGCCATGAAATACGCAAAATATATCCTGATACTCGCGCTGCTCGCCGCATCGGGCGCATGTACGAAAGATTTCGAGGATTACAACACCAATCCGAACAAACAATCGGAAGGGTCCGTAGCCCCCATCGCGCTGCTCGAACCGCTGATTTACAGCTCCACGAACAGCTATTCGTCCTACATGCTGAGCATCGCCAACGAGATTTCGCAGGTCACCGTGGCCAAGTCGACACCGCGCCGCGAACACTGCTACAACCTTGCCGACGGCAATTTCAAGGCCATCTGGAACCTCGGGTACAAATGGGCCGGCAATGCCAAGCACATGTACGACCTGGCCGTGGCGCAGAACCAGCCCAACTTCCAGGCCATCGGCCTGACGCTGAAGGTCTATAACATGTCGATCCTCACCGACATGTTCGGTTCGATCGCCTACCGCGAGGCGCTCAAGGGCGGCGAGGGCATCAACACCCCGCATATCGACTCGCAGCAGGAGGTCTATACGGCCATGCTGGAGGAACTCGAGCTGGCCAACTCGCTCTACAACGCCAGCCTGGGGCTGGACGACCCCACCAAGGACGGCATCTACGGCGGCGACATCGCCAAGTGGCAGAAATTCACCAACACGCTGCGCCTGCGTCTGCTGATGCGCGTGAGCGGCCGTAACAACGCCTTCACCCCCACGGTCGGCGAGCAGATCAACCAGATCATCTCCAACCCGGGCAAATACCCCGTCTTCGAGTCGAACGACGACAACGCCACCGTGAAGTTCTCCGGCAGCGCGGAGTATTACAAGACCTATTTCAACTCCAGTTCGTTCCCCGACGACAAGAGCCTGTCGAGCGACCACCACATCGCCGCACAGCTGCTCGACCTGCTCTACGACGCTTCGGACGGCTTCGTCGACCCGCGCCTGCGCATCTGGATCAAGCCCCGTTACGTCCAGTATCCCAGTGCGACCGAGCCCGATGTGATCCGCGAAATGATCGGCGCCGTCTCGGGCTGTACGATCAACTACAACGGCATCACCTCCATCAGCGAACGCGAACCCTACCTGCATTACGAAACGCTGGTGGGCGACACGCGCCCCAACCACATGCTCGACTACGACGAGCTGCTCTTCATCAAGGCCGAAGCAGCGATGAACGGCTGGATATCGGGCTCCGCCAAGGAGTATTACGAAGCGGCGATCACCGCGTCGTGCCAGAAATGGGGCGAATACGGCATTTACGCCTCCTACCCCGAACTCAACGCGTCGAACAAGATCGAACTGAAAACCGTAGCCATCACGCAGAAGAACATCGCCGCACTGCTGGCGAGCGACCACGTAAAATGGAATAATACCCAGCAGCGCCTCGCCGAGCAGAAATGGCTCTCGCTGTTCTGGGTCATCGGCTTCCAGATGTACCACGAAATGCGCCGCACGGGGTATCCCGAGTGCAAGACCGGCATGGGAACGATCGAGCTGAACGCCACGGGCGGCAAGTTCATCGCCCGCTATCCCTATCCGTCGATCGCGATCGCCAACAACCGTGCGAACTATACGGCCGCATTCGAGGCACAGGGCGGTACCATCAACGACAACACCATGGTCTTCCCGATCTGGTGGAGCGGCCAGGCCGTCGCCAAGGATGCCGGGCAGCCGTGGGAACACTCGTTCCGCAAGAATGTCATCGCCGAAGAGAACTTATAATCTAAAAACGAACGCACTATGAACGCGAAAAACATATTCCGCAACATAAGGGGCCTGGCCATGTCGGCGCTGCTCCTGATCCCGGCGGCCTTCGTCTCGTGCAGCGACGACGACACGGAGGGCGGCAGCCCCTACTTCCGGCTGGAGAATACCGTCGTATCGAGCAAGCTGGTGACCGCCTCCTCCGACCTGGGTTTCGACGCCGAGGCCATCATCGGCGACGCCACGCTCGAACTGATCCGTTACGACATCCGTTCGAACTGCAACTGGAGTGTCGAATGCAACTCCACGGACGGAGACTGGATCAAATTCTACCCCAAGACAGGCCAGGGCGACGGCAAGGTACGCTTCTGCCTGGACGATAACGACGCCAACACCCCGCGTTCGGCGACGGTCGTATTCCGCTATGCGGACGGCAGGCAGACCGAAACGACCCTCGTCGTCAACCAGAGCGCCAACGAACCTTACATCCGGTTCGTCGTCAACAACATCGAGACGAACGAGATCGTAGCGGGACGTTATGCCGCCCATTACGACATCAGGGTCGCGTCGAACGTGACGCCGTTCTACGAACCCGAAAAAGCCGAATGGGCAACCTTCACCGAGACGGGCAACGGGACTTTCACGCTCGACATCGAGGAGTATCCCGAGCAGCCGGCATCCCTGAGCCGTGATTTCAGCATCGCCTTCAAGGGCAGCGGCCAGTACAAGGACATCAGAGCCGACCTAAACATCCTGCAGGACATCACGCCGCAGATCGAGATTACGAGCGAGGACATCGGCGACGACCTGGCACTGCCCCCGTTCCCGGCCTACCAGCCCAATGCATTCACCTTCAAGGTGAAATCCAACTGGGACTGGACGATTTCGGTTGCCGAGAACGCATGGATCGAGGTCACGCCCTCGGCCGGCGAAGCGGACAAGGAGTATGTCATGACGGTGAAAGCGACCAGCAACCTCTCGCTCGACGAACGCTCCGCTTCGTTCTCGATCATCTCGGACGAGGTGCTCGGCACCAAAGCCGTCAAGGAGATCTTCGTGACACAGGAAAGCCTGGCGGAAGGCGGGCCGCTGGAAGGTCTGGACGCTCCGGTAAAGTGGTTCTTCAACGGTGCATCGGGCACGGACTACACGGTTCCGAAAGAGCAGTTCGAGCAGAACAACAAGCTCATGGCCTCGTCGGGCGTAGGTTATATCTCCTACTTCCACACCTTCAACTCCGACGGCAGCCTGCACCCCAACAGCACGCGCATGATCGGCGGCACGGGACAACCCTACGTCACGGGAGCATGGAAGGGCGACTACTGGTTATTCGAAGTTCCGGTCAAGAACTTCAAGTCGGGAACGAAGGTTCGTTTTACGGGTCTCACACGTATCTCCGGCACCGGACAGAAGTACTGGAGCCTGCAATATATGGACGGTACGAGCTGGAAACCGGCGACCGACACGCAGACCGCAACCGTCAACGGGGAACAGATCACCTACACGCATCTGGTACCGACGGCCAACATGCAGATCGACGAGACAATGACCTTCGCACGCGGTATCAGCGACGGCAGCGTCAAGATCCGGTTCTATTGCGAAGCCAACACCACGGGCGGCACGGAACCCAACGGCGGTACGATCCGCTGGGCAAGCTCCGCCGATAACGGGTACAACGACAGTCCGGACATGCAGCTTGTCGACTAAAACCGTTCGATCCCCACACCGAAGAGGGAGGCCTGAAGGCCTCCCTCTTCTTTTATTCCGCCCCGGGTGGCAACGGCGATGGCGGTGGTACAGGCCTCCGAAGGCCGGGCCCGCCGGGCCCGAGGCACATGCCTTTCCGTCCAAGCCGTGAATGGCGCCCCGGAGCATATCAGGCGGCGGAGAGGGACGCACGGGCGCCGACACGGACACACAACTCGCGGGCACACGAGTTCAAGACGCACAGCACACGGTTCACGGAGCACGGTTCCCAGAGCACAGGACACGGATCATAGGTCATGACACACGGACGCAACTGATAACCGCTACGCACCGCCGGAAACGCCGCAAAAAAGGGAGCCTATGAAAGGCTCCCTTTAATATCTGTACCAAAGTCGTCAGTTGATGTTCCGCCGGTCGGGTTCGTGGTCGGGGGAAGCGGCTTCCATGTCGATCTGCAACTTGACCATGTTGATGGCTGTCGCAGCCGCTTCATCGCCCTTGTTGCCGTGGCGGCCGCCGCAGCGGTCGAGCGCCTGCTGCATGTCGTTGACGGTCAGCACACCGAATGCGATCGGCATGTTCCACTGGATCTGCAGCTGGGTGATACCCTGCGTCACGCCCTGGCAAATGAAATCGAAATGGCGCGTATCGCCCTGGATGACACACCCGAGCGCGATCACCGCGTCGACATCGGTATATTCGGCGAAAAACTGTGCGCCGAGCGCCAGTTCGAACGTCCCGGGGACATATTTGATCTGGATGTTCAGGTCGGGGCATCCGGCGGCACGCAACGTGCGCACGGCGCCTTCGAGAAGGGCTTCGGTGACCTCGCGGTTCCACTCGGCCACGACGATGCCGAACCGCATCTCGGCGGCCGAAGGCAGGGGTGAATCGAATTGGGAAAGGTTATGCTTCTTGGTCGCCATAGTCTCCGGTTATTTTATGCTGCCGAGAAGTTTCTCCGCGTCGCGTGCGTCCATCGACGCCGGGTACGAAGTCAGTATCTGCTCGTAGTATGCGGCCGCTTTCGCGCCGTTGCCCTGGGCCTGCTCGGCCAGGCCGGCTTTGCGGAGGTACATCGGAGCGGTGAGGTTGTTGTCGGCAGCCGCTACGGCTTTGTCGTAGAATTTCACAGCCTTGGCATAGTCCTTCTGCTCGACGGCGATGTCACCCTGCAACCCGTAGTTCTGGGCGTTGATCAATGCGCCCGGGATACCCTTTACGGGCGAATACCTGGCCAGGAATTTGGCGGCATTCTCCAGGTCGCCGGCCTTCAGGTAACAGATGCCGGCGTAGTGTTTGGCAAGGTTGCCCGAAGGGGTCGAGCCGTACTTCTCGATCACGTCGAGGAAACCGGCCGCGTTGTCGTCGCCCAGCAGCGCCGTCTCGAAATCGGGGTTCTCGCCTTCGAAACGGTTCTGCGCCTCGGCGATCATCTCGGCGGCCTTCGTGGCGCGGGGCTGGAGGATCAGCGAGCGGTAGCCGAAAACGAGGGCTGCGAGGACGAGCAGACCGAGGAAAACGTAGGACATCGTCCGGCCGTTCCTCTCGAAAAACAACTCCGTTTTGTTCATTGCTTCGCCGAGGGTTTCCTGCTCGGCGACGTTCTGCTTTGCCATATTGCTTATTGTGTTATTAGTTTATAATTCGTACGATAGTTTGCAAAGATACAAAACTATTCACAATGTGCAATGTCGTGTCCGGATTTTTTGTATTTTTGTCCTATGCATCTGAAGAAAATAGCGCTGCTGAATTTCAAAAACATCTCCCAGGAGGAACTCGCGCTGTGCCCCGGCATCAACTGCCTGGTGGGCGACAACGGGGCGGGCAAGACCAATGTCATCGACGCGGTCTATTACCTCTCGATGTGCAAGTCGTCGCTGACGATGACCGACGGGCAGAGCGTCCGCCACGGCGCGGATTTCTTCCTCGCCGAAGGACAGTACCTCACCGATGCGGGCAAGACGGAGAGCGTCGTGTGCTCGTTCTCGCGCAAGGGCGGCAAGGTGCTCAAACGCAACGGAAAGGAGTACGAACGGCTGTCGGATCACGTGGGGCTGATTCCAGCCGTGATCGTGTCGCCGGCCGACAGTGCGCTCATCAGCGACGCCGCGGACGAACGCCGCCGCTACCTCAACGGCTTCATCTCGCAGCTCGACCGCACCTACCTGGCCGCCGTAATGCGTTACAACGGCGTGCTGGCCGAACGCAACCGCCTGCTCAAGAACATGCCCGACGAAACGATGCTCCGCATTTACGACCTGCAACTCGTCGAGCAGGGCAACCGAATACACGCCCTGCGGCGGGAGTTCACGCAACGGCTGCAACCCGTCGTCGCGGACTATTACCGCACCCTCTCGGGCGACCGCGAGCAGGTCGAACTGCACTACAAGTCGGAGCTGAACGACCGGCCGTTCGACGAACTGCTCCTCGCGGCACGGCAGAAAGACCTCGCCAACGAATTCACCACGGCAGGCATCCACCGCGACGACCTGGTGCTGAAAATCGGCGGCTACCCCCTGCGCAAATACGGGTCGCAGGGACAGCAGAAATCGTTCCTGATAGCCCTCAAACTGGCGCAATACACCATCGTCGCCCGGGAAAAGGGCGAAAAACCGATCCTGCTGCTGGACGACCTCTTCGACAAGCTCGACGCCGGGCGCGTGGAGCAGTTGATCCGCCTCGTGTCCGAAGATTCGTTCGGGCAGATCTTGATCACCGACTGCAACCCCACACGGCTGCGTACGATCCTCGACAAGGCGGGCGGCGAATATGCGCTTTTCACGGTCGGGAACGGGGCGGTGACGCAGGGGAATGCAACGGCAACGGCTGCCGCGGCAGACCCGGACAAAGGATCGGCCGGAAGCCGGCCCGGGAATGCGGTAACGGACGGGGCTGCGGAACCGATGGAGGAAAAAACACCGGGACAGACCGGGACTGCGGCCGCGGATCGGACAGAAGGGCAAGCCGGGGAATCGCCGGCGGGAGAACCCGCGCGGCGGCCTTCGGAACCAGTCCCGGCACCGGAGCCTGCCGAAGAACCAGCAGCAGAACCCGACGGCAACGGGGCACGCCCCGGGGATGCAGCATCGGAAGGAGGACGGCCATGAGACGGACGAAGACCATGCTGATGGGCGACCTGCTGGAGGAGTTTTTCAAACGCCCCTATGTTGCGGCGAAAGTCGCCGAAGGGAAACTGCCCGACACCTGGCGCGAGATCGTGGGCGACCGCGCCGCGGAGATTACGACCGAGCTGAAAATCGAAAACCACATCCTCTATGCCCGCATCCAGTCGAGCGTGCTCCGCTCGGAGCTCTTCTACCAGCGCGAGGCGCTCAAGGAGGAGATCAACCGCCGCTCGGGCGTGCGGCTGGTCAATGCCGTGATTATCAGGTAAAACACACAGCCGACACCCCGGAATCAGCACAAGAAAAAGGTGCAGGACAATCCTGCACCTTTTTCTTTTCTACTTCGGGGGAAGCCCGCAGCCTCGCTCCCGATTACTGGATGATCGCGGCACGGTTGGCGGCCTGAACCTTCTTGAACGGATCGGGCGAGTTGCCCTTGCCCTCGTAATTCAGCTGCTTGGGGTTGACGCCCTTCGATACGAGGAAGTCGAATACCCGCTTGGCACGGTGCTCGGCGACGCGCTTGTTTCCGGCCTTGGTTCCCGTCTGCTGGTCGGCATGGCCCACGATCTGGTAAACCATGTCCTGCGGGCCGTTCTTGATCTTCTCGGCCACCAGCTCGAGGCGGGTCTTCTCCTGCGGGGTCAGCCACGACATGCTGTAATCGAAGAGGATGATCGAAGTATCGGCTGCAACCTGCTCCTCGGCGGCAACGACGGTAGCGGCCGCGGCGGCAGTAGCTGCCGCAGCTGCGGCATCGGCCGTGGCGGCGAGCTCGGCCTGCGAGGCGGCAAGCTGCTGTGCCAGCTGGGCATTCTCGACCTCCATGGCGGCGGCAGCGGCCATGCTGGCGGCTACGGCGTCCTGGAAAGCCTGGATGTCCGCAACGGTATAGCCCGCAACACCGCGCTGCCAGCCGCGCTTGTTAAAGCGGTAGGTGAAACCTGCCGTAGCGCTGAAGCCGAACAGGTAGGAGCCGTCCATCGCAACGGGGCTGACCCGCGAAGGCGCTATCAGCCCTTTGAGTTCGATATTGAAATCGAACGACGGCGAAATGCGGAACTTGTTGAGCCAGCCCAAAGTGAACGCGAACGACTGGTGCGTACCCGAACCGTTGTTCTCGTGGCTCTTGTCGGTGAAGTTCGAGGCCATATATCCGAAACCGGCGAACGGCACGGCATAGTAGGCTCGGTCTTCACGGTAACCCCCTGCCCAGTTGGAGAAGTTGAGCATGAAATCGGCATGCACGAACAAATAGGGCCATTTCGCCTTGCCCAGCACATCGTCGAAATTGGCGAACCGGCCGCCCTGCAACTGGAGGCGCATACCGGTCACCGGATGGAACCATTTGGTAAGGCCGAAGTTGGCCTCGAAATTGATACGGTCGCCGAAACTCCCCTGGTTGGTACCGTTGGAAAGGGCCGTACCGGCACCGCCTCCAAGCGTAATTTCCCAGTTATCCCAGAAACCGTTCGACACGAAACCGGCAAAGCTCGGTTTTTTGGGCGTATCCTGCGCCCACACAGACGTAGCCAATGCCACGGCTGCCAACAATAGAATAAGTTTTTTCATGGTCAATAATATTTAATCCCAATAATAAAGTTTCTCTTTTCCCGAAACCGTTAATTGACAGGCCATAGCACAAAAACAGCGCCGAAACCGCACAAAAAAGGCTGGAAACGTATGTTTCCAGCCTTTTAAGCTCAGGATTAAATCCTTACGGAATCAACCGCACTTCGAATAACCGCACGACATGCACGTAAGACAGCCGTTCTGGTAGGCCATATTCTCCTGTCCGCAGCTCGGGCACTTGCCTTTCGACTTGGTGCCGTCGACGATATACTGCTTCAGGGCGCGGCAGACGCCCGTCTTCCATGTGTTGATCGACTCGCTGTTCAGGTGGAGCGATTCGATCAGCGAGACAGTCTTCTCGATCGGCATACCGTGGCGCAAGACACCCGAGATCAGTTTGGCATAGTTCCAGAACTCCTCGTCGAACAGACGCGAGATACCGCCGATGGTATTCGTATAGCCGTAGCGGTCAGTATACTGGAAGTCGTAACGCTTGGTGCCGTCCTCCTCGCGTACCTTTATAATATAGCCCTTGTCGATCTTGCGGGGGATATACATGGCATCCTCCTCGATCTTACCGGTGAAGACCTCGTAGGGGCGGCCGTCCTGCAGGCCCACGAAGGCGATCCAGTCCTCGGTGCCGTTCTTGAAACGCACGATGTCGGCCGGGATCGACTTGGGACGCTTGGGCACCTGCCCGGGATGCTCCTCGCACTTCTGCTTCTTTTTGGAGCCCTTTTCGAGCAGCACACCGTCGCGGCAGCCATCGCGGTAAACCGTGACGCCCTTGCAGCCGCATTCCCAGGCCGTGCGGTAAACCTGCGCTACGAGCCCCTCCGAAACATTGTTCGGCAAGTTGACGGTCACCGAGATCGAGTGGTCGACCCATTTCTGGATCGCACCCTGCATCTTGACCTTGGCCACCCAGTCGATGTCGTTGGCCGTAGCCCCGTGGTAGGGCGAAGCGGCCACCCACTCCCCGAGCTCCTCGTCGGAGATCGTCGCGAGCTTCGACGTGTCGTATCCGTTCGCCTCGAGCCACTTCACGAAGTTGTGGTGGTAGACGTTGTATTCCTGGAACTTTTCGCCCGTTTCATCCTCATAGTCCACATGCGTGTCCTTGTCGGAGGGGTTGATCTTGCGGCGGCGCTTGTAGACCGTGCGGAACACCGGCTCGATGCCCGACGTGGTCTGCGACATGAGCGACGTGGTACCCGTGGGGGCGATGGTCAGCATGGCGATGTTGCGGCGGCCGACCTTCTCCATCTCGGCGTAGAGTTCCGGGTCGGCCTCGCGGATGCGGGCGATCATCGGATTGTCCTTCTCCTTGGCTGCGTCGTAGACCGGGAAGGCACCGCGCTCGGCGGCCATCTTCACCGAAGCCCGGTAAGCCTCGACAGCCAGCGTCTTCTGCACCTCGACGGCGAATGCGATCGCCTCCTCGGAACCGTATACCAGTCCCAGTGCGGCGAGCATGTCGCCTTCGGCCGTGATGCCGAGGCCCGTACGGCGGCCCTTCTGCGCCATGCCGAGGATCTTCTTCCACAGCTCCAGTTCCACGCGGCGCACGTCCTCGTCCTCGGGGTCGGCGGCGATCTTCTCGATGATCTGCTCGACTTTTTCCAGTTCGAGGTCGATGATGTCGTCCATCATGCGCATGGCCATGGCCACGTGCGACCGGAACTTGTCGAAATTGAACTTCGCATCCTTCTTGAACGGGTTGTCCACATAGCTCAGCAGATTGAGCGCCAGCAGGCGGCACGAATCGTAGGGGCAGAGCGGGATTTCACCGCAGGGGTTGGTCGAAACCGTCACGAAGCCCTCGTCGGCATAGCAGTCGGGCACGCTTTCGCGGATGATCGTATCCCAGAACAGTACGCCCGGCTCGGCCGACTTCCAGGCATTGTGGATGATCTTGTCCCAGAGCTTCCGGGCGTCGATATCCTGCTCGTATCGGGGGTTGTCCGAATTGATCGGGAATTGCTGGTGGTATTTCTTGCCGGCGATGGCGGCACGCATGAACTCGTCGTCGATCTTGATCGAAACGTTGGCGCCCGTGACCTTGCCCGTGTCGACCTTGGCGTCGATGAAACGCTCGGCATCGGGGTGCTTGATCGACAGCGAGAGCATCAGCGCACCGCGGCGGCCGTCCTGCGCCACCTCGCGCGTCGAGTTGGAATAGCGCTCCATGAAAGGCACGATACCCGTCGACGTGAGCGCCGAGTTGAGCACCGGGCTGCCCGTGGGACGGATGTGCGAGAGGTCATGCCCCACGCCCCCGCGGCGTTTCATCAGTTGCACCTGCTCCTCGTCCATGCGGAAGATGCCGCCGTAGGAGTCGGCCGGATGCTTGTGCCCGATCACGAAACAGTTCGAGAGCGAGGCCACCTGGAAATTGTTGCCGATACCCGTCATCGGGCCGCCCTGCGGAATGACGTAACGGAAATGGTCGAGCAACGCGAAAA
>ENA-UEQS01001502-UEQS01001502.1-human-gut-metagenome-genome-assembly--contig:-NODE-1502-length-14658-cov-7.155751_pt1 | contig 14658 bp, 9 predicted proteins | sample MGYA00242953_ERZ507953 | MGnify/ENA primary metagenome ERZ507953 (study PRJEB26167, sample SAMN06115474) | human gut metagenome | host: Homo sapiens | place: China:Jiangsu | collected 2016-07-06...
TAACAACGTCAGCCGAGGTCTTTTTGCCTACCGAGTAGATGAAGGACTTGATCTCGTTGGTGATGTGCGGAATAACCTGCACGGTCTCACCGAGGTACTCGCCGGCGCGCTCCTTGTTCAGAACATTCCAGTATACCTTGCCGGTGGTCAGGTTGGAGAACTTGTTCAGGTCCTCGTCGATGAAGCGCTCGTAGTGGCCCAGATCCAGATCGGTCTCAGTGCCATCGTCGGTCACGAACACCTCACCGTGCTGCAGCGGGCTCATGGTGCCGGGATCCACATTCACATAGGGGTCCAGCTTCTGGCTGGCCACCTTCAGACCGCGGCACTTGAGCAAACGGCCCAGCGATGCGGCCGTGATGCCCTTGCCCAGACCGGAAACTACGCCGCCGGTCACGAAGATGTACTTTGTCATATCTCAATTTCCCCCTTGAATACGGTCGTTGCCGCGCCCGTCATGAACACGGTTTCATCTGTATAGCGAATGGTGAGGTCGCCGCCGCGCAGGTGCACGACGATATCCTCGTTTTTGTTTGCAAAGCCGTTCAGACATGCTGCCACGCCGGTCGCACAGGAGCCGGTGCCGCACGCCCATGTTTCACCGGAGCCGCGCTCCCAGACGCGCATCTTGATCGTCGTGCGGTTGACGACGCGGATGAACTCCGTGTTCGTGCGCGCGGGGAAGATGTCCGCGTGCTCAAACTGCGGGCCGAGGTGCGCGACGTCTACCTCATCCACGCGGTCGGCAAAGACGACGCAGTGGGGGTTGCCCATCGAAAGGCACGTGATGCGGTACTCCCCGCCGGCGATCGTCACTGGCCGGTCGATCACGCGCTCGCCCTCGAGCGTCACGGGCACATTGGCGGGCTCAAACGCGGGCTTGCCCATGTCGACCGTCACGAGGCCGACCGTGCCGAAGCGCGTGTACAAGTGCAGCCGGTGCACGGTGCCGCCGGCCTCGATCGTGAGATCGTCGCGCGGCACGATGCCGTTGTCGTACAGGTACTTGGCCACGCAGCGGATGGCGTTGCCGCCCATGCCGCCGGCGCTGCCGTCGCGGTTGAAGACGCGCATTTTCGCGTCGGCCACGTCGCTATGCTCGATGAGCACGATGCCGTAGCCGCCGATGCCGCGGTGGCGCGAGCAGAGCGGGATGCACAGCGACTCGGGGCAGGTGATGTGCCCGTCAAAGTTCTCGACGTAGATATAGTCGTCGCCGGTGGCCTGCATTTTCGCAAACTTCAGGCTCTGGCGCTCGGTGCGCATATGGTTGATGTCCACGAGCTCGGTGTTGCGCTCGTTGTAGCGGCTGGCGATGATGTCCGCCAGGGCGTTGGCCGTGTCGAGCGAGGTGAAGCACGGGATGCCGAGCTGCAGCGCGCGGCGGTGCAGGGCAATGTAATCGTCCATGGTCGCGTCCTTGAGCGCGCCGGTGTAGACGATGTAGTCGATGCAGCCGCTCTCGAGCAGGGCGAAGGCGTGGTCGCTCTCGCGGATGCCGTCCACGGTCACGACGTCGATGCCGAGGCGCGCGATGGCGGCGGCGGTCTCCTCGGTCGCGTAGAGGGCAAAGTGCAGATCGTCGAGCTTCTTGGCCAGCGACACGATCTCGCCGAGGTCGTGCGTGTCCACGCTCACGAGCACGCCGTGGCGGCCGTCCGGGTGCTGGCCGACGACCATGCCGGCCGAGGTCAGGCCCTTGAACAGCGCCTCCTGCATCGTCTTGCCGAGGCCGAGCACCTCGCCCGTGGACTTCATCTCCGGGCCGAGGTAGGCGTTTACGTCGCCGAGCTTTTCAAACGAGAACACCGGCACCTTGACCGCGTAATACGGCGGGATGGGGTGCAGGCCGGTGCCGTAGCCGAGGCCAGCCAGCGGCGCGCCGAGCATGACGCGCGATGCCACGTCCACCATCGGCACGCCCGTGACCTTGCTGATGTACGGCACGGTGCGCGAGGCGCGGGGGTTGACCTCGATGACGTAGAGCTCGTTTTCCCAGATGAGGTACTGGATGTTCACAAGCCCCTTCGTGCCGAGCGCGAGGGCGAGCTTGCGCGAGCTGTCGACGATCTTGTCCGTCATCATGTCGTTGAGGTTGTACGGCGGGTAGACGGCGATGGAGTCGCCGCTGTGCACGCCGGCGCGCTCGATGTGCTCCATGATGCCGGGAATGAGCACGTCCGTGCCGTCGGAGATGACGTCCACCTCCAGCTCCGTGCCCATCATGTACTTGTCCACGAGCACGGGGTTGTCGATGCCCTGCGCGAGGATGCGCTGCATGTACGTCGTGACCTCGGCGTCGTCGTGGACGATCTTCATGTTCTGGCCGCCGATGACGTACGACGGGCGCAGCAGCACGGGGTAGCCGAGCGTCTGCGCGGCGTGCAGGGCCTCGGGCAGCGTCTGCACGCCCATGCCCTTCGGGCGGGAGATGTGGAAGCGCTCGAGCAGCTCGTCGAACCGCTCGCGGTCCTCGGCGATGTCGATGCCCTCGGCCGATGTGCCGAGGATGCGGATGCCGTGGCGGTCGAGCGTCTGCGTGAGCGCGATGGCGGTCTGGCCGCCGAAGGCGACCACGACGCCGACGGGCTGTTCCACGTCGATGATCTGCAGCACGTCCTCAGCCGTGAGCGGCTCGAAATACAGCCGGTCGGCGGTGTCGTAGTCCGTGGAGACGGTCTCGGGGTTGTTGTTGACGATGACGACGTCATAGCCCATGGCCTTGAGCGTCCACACGCAGTGGACGGACGAATAGTCAAACTCGATGCCCTGGCCGATGCGGATCGGCCCGGAGCCGAGCACCATGACGACGGGCTTGCCGCTGCGCGGGAAGGTGCGTGCCTCGCAGCGCGCGTCCGCGCTGGCGTAGAAATACGGCGTCTGCGCGTCAAATTCGGCGGCGCAGGTGTCGACCATCTTGTAGCCCGCGCGGAAGGGGGGCAGCGTCTCGCTGCCGGACAGGCGGCGCAGCGCCGCGTCCGGATAGCCGAGGTACTTGCCGCGCTGATAAAGCTCCGGCGTCAGGCCGTTTTGAATGCTCGCCTCGTAGTCCACGAGGTTTTGCAGCCGGGACAAAAACCAGCGGTCGATGCGGGTGATGTCGTGGATCTCGTCGATGGACACGCCGCTGCACAGCGCCTCAAAGACGGTGAACAGGCGGTGATCGTCGCAGTCGGCGAGCCGGTCGCGCACCGGGCGGTCAGACAGCGGTTTGGCGTGCAGCGTGTCGAGATGGATCTCGGCGCCGCGCACGGCCTTGAGCAGCGCGCTTTCAAAGTTCGTGCCGATGGCCATGACCTCGCCGGTGGCCTTCATCTGCGTGCCGAGGCGGCGGGACGCGCCGACGAACTTGTCAAACGGCCACTTGGGGAACTTCACGACGACGTAGTCCAGCGCGGGCTCGAAGCAGGCGCAGGTCTTGCCGGTGATGTCGTTTTGAATTTCATCGAGCGTGTAGCCGAGGGCGATCTTCGTTGTGATCTTGGCGATCGGGTAGCCGGTCGCCTTCGACGCGAGCGCCGACGAGCGCGACACGCGGGGGTTGACCTCGATGACGGCGTACTCAAAGCTGTCGGGGTTGAGCGCGAACTGGCAGTTGCAGCCGCCGACGATATCGAGCGCGGAGATGATGTTCAGCGCCGCGCTGCGCAGCATCTGAAACTCCTTGTCCGAGAGCGTCAGCGCCGGGGCGACGACGATGCTGTCGCCGGTGTGCACGCCGACGGGGTCGAAGTTTTCCATGCTGCACACGGCGATGACGTTGCCCACGCCGTCGCGCATGGTCTCAAACTCGATCTCTTTCCAGCCGTAGATGTAGCGCTCGACAAGGATCTGCGTGATCGGGGACGCATCGAGGCCGGTCTGCGCAGCGACGGTGAGTTCCTCCGGGCTGTAGGCCACGCCGCCGCCCGCGCCGCCGAGCGTGAACGCCGGGCGGATGATGACGGGGTAGCCGATGCGGTCTGCTACGGTGAGCGCCTCCGCCACGGTGTTGGCGATGCCGGAGGGGATGGTCGGCTCGCCGATGGCGGCCATGGTCTCCTTGAAGAGCTCGCGGTCCTCGGCCTTGTCGATGGCTTTGGCGTTCGTGCCGATGAGGCGGACGTTGTGCTGCTGCAAAAAGCCCTCCTTGTCGAGCTCCATCGCCAGCGTCAGGCCCGTCTGGCCGCCGAGACCGGCGAGAAGACTGTCTGGCTGCTCCTTTTCAATGATGCGCTTGACGGAGGTCAGCGTGAGCGGCTCAAGATAAATCTCATCCGCGAGGGCCTTGTCGGTCATGATCGTCGCGGGGTTGGAGTTGACGAGCACGACGTTCACGCCCGCGTCGTGCAGCACGCGGCACGCCTGCGCGCCGGCATAGTCAAACTCCGCCGCCTGACCGATCACGATCGGGCCGGAGCCGATGACCATGACTTTGCGGATGCTGGAATCAATCGGCATGGTGCGCACCTCCCATCAGGTCACAGAATCGGTCGAAGAGAAAGGCCGTGTCGTGCGGGCCCGAGCACGCCTCGGGGTGAAACTGCACGGAAAAGGCCCGCAGGTCGGGGTAGTCCACGCCCTCGCACGTGCCGTCGTTGGCGTTGATGTAGCGGATGACGCCGGTCTTCACGCTCTCGGGCACGACGGCGTAGCCGTGGTTCTGGCTGGTGAGGAACGTGCGCGTGCCGCACACGTCGCGCGCCGGCTGGTTCACGCCGCGGTGGCCGTATTTGAGCTTCACGGTGCTGCCGCCCTGCGCCAGCGCCATGAGCTGGTGGCCGAGGCAGATGCCGAACATCGGGATGCGGCCGAAGAGCTTGGCGATCTCCGCGATCTGGTCGACGTTGTCCGTCGGGTCGCCGGGGCCGTTGGAGAGCATGACGCCGTCATACCCGGCGGCGAGGATATCCTTCGCTTTGGCAGAGCAGGGCAGCACCGTCACGGCGCAGCCGCGGCGGCAGAGCTCGCGCGCGATGTTGCGCTTGGCGCCGTAGTCGATGAGCGCCACGCGGTGCAGCACGCTCCCCTCCGGCTGGAGGGTGTAGGGCTCCGGCGTTGTCACCTGCGGCACGGGGTCCGTGATGCGGTAGGCGCGCAGGGGCGCGAGATCGTCCGGCACCGTGTCGCAGATGGCAGCGTTCATCGTGCCGGCCTCGCGCAGGATGCGCGTGACGGCGCGGGTGTCGATGCCGGCGATGCCGGGGATGTTGTTGGCTTTCAAAAATGCGTCGAGCGTTTCCTCGCACCGGAAGTTCGACGGCGTTTGGCACTGCTCGCGCACGACATAGCCGCGCACGCAGCACTTGCCCTCAAAATCGGCCGGGATGATGCCGTAGTTGCCGATGAGCGGGAACGTCTGCAGCACGATCTGGCCGCAGTAGCTCGGGTCGGTGAGCGTCTCGATGTAGCCGTTCATGCCGGTGGTGAACACCAGTTCGCCAACCGTGTCGCACGGTGCGCCGAAAGCGAGGCCCGCAAAGACCTCGCCGTTTTCGAGTACGAGATAGCGCTTCATAGCTCGATCTCCGCAAGCGTCGCCGCCATGACGGCCTTGATGGTGTGCATGCGGTTTTCGGCCTCCTGGAACACGACCGACTGCGCGCTTTCAAACACATCGTCCGTGACCTCCATCGCCTCGCGGCCGAAGCGCGTGCACATCTCGTTGCCGATGGCGGTCTTTTTGTCGTGATACGCCGGCAGGCAGTGCATGAAGATGGCGTTGGGGTCGGCCTTGGCCATAAGCGCCGCGTTGACCTGATACGGTGCGAGCGCGGCAATGCGCTCGGCCCAGACGCTCTCGGGTTCGCCCATGGAGACCCAGATGTCGGTATAGATCACGTTCGCGCCCTGCACGGCCGCAGCGGGGTCGGAGATGAAGTCGAGCGTCGCGCCCGTCTGCGCCGCGATGGCCTGACACTCGGCGACGAGCTGCGCATCGGGGAAGTAGCCCTTGGGTGCGCAGGCCGTGAAGTGCATGCCCATCTTCGCGCAGCCGACCATGAGGGAGTTGCCCATGTTGAAGCGCGCATCGCCCATGTAGACGAGGTGGATGTTCTCCAGCGAGCCGAAGTGCTCCCGGATGGTCAGAAAGTCCGCGAGGATCTGCGTCGGGTGGAACTCATCCGTCAGGCCGTTCCAGACCGGGACGGAGGCGTACTGCGCCAGCTCCTCGACGATGCACTGGCCGAAGCCGCGGTACTCGATGCCGTCGAACATGCCCGAGAGCACGCGCGCCGTGTCGGCGATGCTCTCCTTCTTGCCGATTTGCGAGCCGGTGGAGTCGAGATACGTGCTGCCCATGCCCAGATCATGCGCCGCGACCTCGAAGCTGCTGCGCGTGCGCGTGCTCGTCTTTTCAAAGATGAGCGCGACGTTTTTGCCCTCACACAGGCGGTGCGGGATGCCGGCCTTTTTCTCTGCCTTGAGCTGGGCGGCGAGCCGGAGCAGATAGTCGATCTGCTCGGGGGTGTAGTCGAGCAGCTTGAGAAAATCGTTGCCTTTGAGATTCATGACGGTGTTCCTCCTTATTCTCCGGCGCAGACGTCTTTGAGCACGCTGACCGCCTGCTCGAGCTGCGCCATGGGGATGTTGAGCGCCGGCAGCAGGCGCACCTTGTTCTTTGCCGAGATGACGAGCACGCCGCGCGCCATGCATTCACTGATGACGTCCTTGACCGGGCGCTCGGTCTCCACACCGAGCATCAGGCCAAGGCCCGTGACGCTCCTGACGCCCTTGGCGCCGGTGAGAGCCTTGACGATGAAGTCGGACTTTTCCTGCACGGACTGCAGCAGTGGGCCGTCGAGCCGGTGCAGAATGCTCAGCGCGCCGGCGCAGCAGACGGGGTTGCCGCCGAAGGTAGAGCCGTGGCTGCCGGGGGTGAGCACGTCCTGCACCTTCTCGCCGAGCAGCGTCGCGCCCAGCGGCAGGCCGCCGCCGAGGCCCTTGGCCGTGGAGACGATGTCCGGCGTGATGCCGTAGTGCATGTAGCCGTAGAGCTTACCGCTGCGGCCGTTGCCGATCTGCACCTCGTCGCAGATGAGCAGCAGGTCCTGCTCGGCGGCGAGCTGGGCAGCACCTTTGACAAATTCCTGCGTCAGCGGGATGACGCCGCCCTCGCCCTGCACGACCTCCATCATGATGGCGGCGCACTTGTGCGCGGCGACCTGCGCCTTGAGATCGTCGAGGTTATTCGCCTCGGCGTAGGCAAAGCCCTCCGTCAGCGGCAGAAAGTCGTGGTGGAACACGTCCTGCCCGGTCGCGGCGAGCGTTGTGATCGTGCGGCCGTGGAAGCTGTTTTTGAGCGTGATGATGGTGTGGTACTCCGGGCCTTTGTGGTCGGCGGCGTACTTGCGCGCGGCCTTGATGGCGCACTCGTTGGCCTCCGCGCCGGAGTTGGAGAAGAAGACCTTCTTCATGCCGGTCTTCTCGCACAGCAGCTGCGCCAGCTGCGCGTCGGGCGCGGTGTAGTACAGGTTCGAGGCGTGCTGCACGGTGCACAGCTGCTCGGTCACGGCGCGGATCCACGCGGGGTCGGCGATGCCGAAACTGTTGACGGCGATGCCCGTCGCCATGTCGATATAGACCTTGTCGTCCGCGTCCCAGACGAGCGAGCCCTTGCCGCGCGCGATCGTCACGGGGAAGCGGGCGTAAGTGTTGGCGATATAGGTACTGTCAAGTTGCGGAATGTTCATCTGTTTTTCCTCCTTGCCCGGCAACGAACATGGTGCCGATGCCTTCGTTTGTCAGCATTTCGATCAGGATGGCGTGCGGCACGCGGCCGTCGATGATAAAGACGCGGTGCACGCCCCAGCGGATGGCGTCGATGCAGCAGGTCACTTTCGGCAGCATGCCGCCGTTGATGACGCCGGACTCGATGAGCTGCAGCGCGTCCGCCGTGTGGATGACGGGGATGAGCGTGGAGGGGTCGTCCTTGTCGCGCAGGATGCCGCTGATGTCGGTCATGGCGATGAGGCTCTCGGCCCCCAGCTCTCCCGCGATGCGTGCGGCCGCCGTGTCGGCGTTGATGTTGTAGACGTGGCCCTGCGTGTCGCACCCGACGGTGGACACGACGGGGATGTAGCCCTTGTCGATCACATCGAGGATGGGGCGCACGTCGACCTTCGTGATCTCGCCCACGTAGCCGAGGCGCTCATCGCGCACGCGCGCCTGGATCATCTGCCCGTCGATGCCGGACAGGCCGATCGCCCGGCCGCCCTTGTGGCCGATGAGGTTGACGAGCGTCTTGTTGATCTTCCCGGCGAGGACCATCTGCACGACGTCGGCCGTCTCCGCGTCCGTGACGCGCAGGCCGTCGACAAACTGCGTCTGCTTGCCGAGTTTTTCGAGCGTTTCCGTGATCTCGGGCCCGCCGCCGTGCACGAGCACGACCTTCACCCCGATGAGCGACAGCAGCACGATGTCGCGCATGACGGAGTCTTTGAGCTTGGCGCTGATCATGGCGTTGCCGCCGTATTTGATGACGACGATCTTGCCGCTGTATTCCTGTATGTAGGGCAGCGCGTGGACGAGTACCTTCGCGCGCTGCGGATTCGTAATGTCCATGATGGTGTTCCTCCCGGTTCAGGTGCGGTAGTCGCCGTTGATCTTCACATAGTCATACGTCAGGTCGCAGCCCCAGGCGGTCGCGCCCTCGTCGCCGGACTTGAGGTCGACGAGGATCTCGATCTCCTTTTCGAGCAGGACCTTTTTGGCTTCCTCCTCGGAAAACGGAATGCCCGCGCCGTCGACGCACACGCGCACCGTGCCGGCCGCCGAGCGGAAGGCAACGTCCACCTTGTGCACGTTTACAGGAGCGCCGCTGTAGCCGATGGCGCACAGCACGCGGCCCCAGTTGGCGTCCGCGCCGAACATGGCGGCCTTGACGAGCGACGAGCAGATGATGCTCTTGGCCACGGCTTTCGCGGTGCAGTGGTCAGCAGCACCGGTGACGCAGCACTCGAGCAGGCGCGTCGCGCCCTCGCCGTCGCCCGCGATCTGGCGGCAGAGCCAGACAGTCACGCTGTTGAGCGCGCTGCAAAACGCCGTGAAGTCCGCGCCGGGCGCGGTGATCTCGGCATTGCCGGCGAGGCCGTTTGCCAGCACGGCGACCATGTCGTTTGTGGACGTGTCGCCGTCGATGCTGACCATGTTGAACGTGTCCTGCACGTCACCGGAGAGCGCGGCCTGCAGCATGGCGGGGCTGACGGCGCAGTCCGTCGTGAGGAAGACGAGCATGGTCGCAAGGTTCGGGTGGATCATGCCGGAGCCCTTGGCGATGCCGCCGATCGTGCAGGTCCTGCCGCCGGCGGTGAACTGCACGGCGATCTCCTTCGGGTGCGTGTCGGTGGTCATGATGCCCTCGGCCGCCTGGTCGGAGTGGTCGCCGAGCGCGGCGGCGAGCTGCGGCAGGCCGGAGCGGATGGGCGTGAGATCGAGCGGCTGGCCGATCACGCCCGTGGACGCGACGATGACGTCCTGCGGCGCGATGTGCAGCTGCGCCGCCGTGAGCGCGCTCATCTCCTCGGCGACGGCGACGCCGTCAGCGTTGCAGGTGTTGGCGTTGCCGCTGTTGCAGATCACGGCCTGGGCCTTGCCGTCAGCCAGGTGCGCCTTCGTCACGGTCAGGGGTGCGCCCTTGACGAGGTTCGATGTATAGACCGCCGCGGCGCTGGCCGGGACGGCGCTGTAGATGAGCGCGAGGTCGCGCTTGGACTGATTTCTGCGGATGCCGCAGTGGATGCCTGCGGCGGAAAAACCCTGTGCGGCGCACACGCCGCCGGTGACTTGCTTCATTGTTCGTTCCTCCTTACAGATCGAGGCCGAAGCCCTTTTCCCTGCCCATGACGAGGTTCAGGCACTCGAGCGCGGCGCCGGACGCGCCTTTGCCGAGGTTGTCGAACACGGACGTGAGCAGGATGCGCTCGTCATTGCCGGAGACGGACACGACCATGCTGTCCTTTCCGGACATGGCGGCGGCGGACAGGAAGCCGTCGTCACACGCGGGGTCGCGGTAGGTCACGACAGGGCCGGTATATTTCGCGGCGTAGGCGGCCTTGATATCTTTGGCCGTCTTGCCGGGGCAGAGCTGGGAGGCGAAGAGCGCGACACTCGTCTCCATGCCGCTGTAGAAATTCGCCACGATCGGCGCAAACACCGGCGCGTGCGTCAGGCCCGGGATGGCGCACATCTCGCGCAGGTGCTTGTGCTGCTGCGCAAGACTGTACTGCCGGGGGGCAACGTACAGGGGGTCGAGGGTGTCCGCCTCATACTCGGCGATCATCTTCTTGCCGCCGCCGCTGTAGCCCGTGAGCGAGTAGCACGTCAGCAGCGCGTCCGGCGGCAGGATGCCCGCCTCGACGAGCGGGTAGACCAGCACGATGAAGCCGCTGGCGTGGCAGCCGGGCACGGCGATGCGCTTGGCGGTACGGATCGCGGCCTCGCGCTCGGGCGACAGCTCCGGGAAGCCGTACGTCCAGCCGGGGGCCGTGCGGTGCGCGGTCGAGGTGTCGAGCACGACCGTGTCCGGGTTCTCGACCAGATCCGCCGCCGTGATCGCCGCCGCGTCCGGCAGGCACAAAAACGCGATCTCCGCGCGGTTGATGAGCTCGCGCTGGGCTTCCATGTCGTGGTGCAGCTCGGGCGGCAGGGTCAGCAGGTCAATATCTTCGCGCTGGGCCAGCCGGTCGTAAATGCGCAGGCCGGCCGTGCCGGAGCTGCCGTCGATGAAAATGGTCGTTTTTTCGTTATGCATATCTCGTCCCTCACAAGCGGATAAAAATCCATTTATATAAGGCCAATATACTACTGCGCGAATAAATATGCAAGACATTCATGAAAAATCCACTGCGATTTGTGGAATTTGAAAAAACACGCCCAGCGAGGAAAAAATGCCTTGTGCAGCATGTACATATCTGACCACGCGAAATTGGGACATTTGCCGGACGACGGGGGCAAAAAACCGCCGCCCGGCCATTTTTACAAATGGATAGGCGGCGGATATATGCATTAAATCTGGAATTCTTTGCTGTATTCGGAGTAGTATTCGTCAAAGCTGTGCGAGTGCATGGCCATGACGCTGTTGATATATTCGTGGGTGTCGAACGAGTCGGACTCGAGCTCGATCATGGCGACGGCGATGTTCGAGCAGTGGTCGGACACGCGCTCGCAGTTGGTGAGCAGGTCGTTGAACGCGAAGCCGTGGTTGAGCGTGCACTCGCCGGTCTGCAGGCGGTCGATGTGGTGCAGCTTCATCTCGTCGCAGAGGTTGTCGATGAGCTCCTCGAGCGGCTCGACGCGGTAGGCCGCGGCGACGTCGTTGTCGAGGAAAGCGTTGATCGTGATCTCAAGGATGCGCGTCACGGCCGCGAGCATGACCTTGAGCTCGCGCGCGCCGGTGGGCGAAAAGACGATCTTCTTCGTGTAGAGCTCCTTCGCCGTCTCGCCGATGTTGAGCGAGTGGTCGCTGATGCGCTCGAGGTCGCTGATCGTGTGCAGGTACTTCGACACGTCGGCCGTCTGGCGCGGCGTGAGCTCCTTGCTCGTGATTTTGATGAGGTAGGTGCCGAGCTTGTCCTCGTAGTGGTCGATGGCTTCCTCGTTTTCCTGCAGGGCGGCGAACTGCTCGTCACTGAACTTGTCGAGCAGGGAGAACGCGGACAGGATGTTGTCCTGCGCTTGACGGGCCATGGAGTCGATGGCCAGGCGGCTCTGCTCGATGGCCAGCGCCGGGTGCGCGAGAAAGCGCTCCTCGAGCCGGTCGATGTCGGCGAGCGCGCCGGTGGACGCTTTGTCCGGGAACAGGAACGAGACGAGCTTTTCCAGCAGGGGGATCATCGGCGTGAGCAGCAGCACGGTCGCAAAGCGGAAGATCGTGTTGAGCAGGGCGATGCTCACGGTGGTCATGGTCGTGTCCATAAACGGGAAGTGCACGGCTGCGTTGACCGCGTAGAACACGACGCCCCAGACGACCGCGCCGATGACGTCGATGAGCAGGTAGACATAGGCGGTGCGCTTGCCCTTGACGCTCGCGCCGAGGGAGGACAGCAGCACCGGCACGGCCGCGCCGATGGCGATGCCGAGCGTGATGGGGAAGGCCACGGAGAACGTGATCGTGCCCGTGATGGCCAGCGCCTGCAGAATGCCGACGGCGGCCGACGCGCTCTGCAGGATGCAGGTGAACACCGTGCCGACGAGCACGCCGAGCAGCGGGTTGGAAAAGCGGGTCAGCAGCTGGATGAACGCGGCGCTGTCCTTGAGCGGGGCCACGGCGCCGCTCATGGAGGACATGCCGTACATGAGCACGGCGAAGCCGAGCAGAATGTCGCCGATGTGGTGTTTGGTCAGGTCCTTGCAGAACATGCGCAGCACGATGCCGACCACGGCGACGACGCCCGTGAGCGTCGCGGTGCTCAGCAGCGACACCCAGCCGGAGCCGCTGATGTCCGACAGGCAGAGGATCCAGCCCGTGATGCTCGTGCCGAGGATGGAGCCGAGCACGATGCCGATGGCCTGGCGCACCTGCATCATGCCGGAGTTGACGAAGCCGACGACCATGACGGACGTGGCCGAGGACGACTGGATCACGGCGGTGACACCCGTGCCGAGCAGGACGCCCTTGAGCGGGGTGCTCGTGAGTTTATAGAGTATGATCTCGAGCTTGTTGCCGGCCACTTTCTTCAGCCCGTCGCCCATGAGCGTCATGCCGAACAGGAACAGGGCCACGCCGCCAAGCAGAGAGATCACATTGTTGATCCCCAAAACGCTTCACGCTCCCTCTGTGATATTTTTGCGCTTACCTCTCACTATATCAGAAAGCGGTGCAAAGATAAATGCCGGAATTGCACTTGCGTGTGACGAAATTTGACGAAAAAACCGGACGATTTTTGTGCAGAATATGGCCTTTTCCACAAACGAACGGCCGTCGCAATCTTGACAATGTGCCGTCTGTCGTGCTATATTCCTATTATAATAATGTGTGTATATCTGCGCGCGGCTATGCGCGCGGGGAATGGAGGCACTTATGGCGGAAGAGAAGAAAAAGATCCTGATCCACACGGCGGACGGCGACCACGTGGTCTCCGTTGGGGAGCACAAGCCGAAGCAGACCTTCGGCGCCATGCCGGTCAAGGACTATGTGGCTGCGGTGGCGGACCCGGACGGCCTGCCGCAGGCGGGCAGTGTCGGCGCGGTCGTGTCGGCGCTGGCGGCGGCGATGGGGTCGCTGGCCGTGCGCGCGCTGCGCTCGGACGATGCGTCGCTGCAGAAAACGGCCGAGGAGCTGCGCCAGATGACCGACTACATGGTCTTTCAGATCGACGAGGAGCTGCGCGCGCGCGAGCCGCTTGACCGGCGCAGAGTCGAGGAGAACGTCACGCGCACCGATCTCGACAGCGCGCTGCGCGTTGCGAGCGACATTCCGAACGAGATCGTGTACATCATGTGCCGCTGCATCGAGCTCATGAAGGAGGTCGTGGACAAGGGCGACGACCTGACCGCGTGCAGCGCGCTCGCGGCCGTGCATCTGAGCATGGCGGCCATCCGCTGTATGCAGGCGGAGCTGCTGTCGTATGCCAAGATCATGGACGACGACGTGTTCGGCTACACGATCGTGCGCGAGGCCGAGCTGAACCTGGCCGACCATCAGGAGCTGGTGGACGGGCTGGTCGAAGAGCTCACGCGCCGCCTGGCACGCGAGAAAAAGTAAGACATAAGGCAGAAAAGGACGCCCACCCGGGCGTCCTTTTTCCGGTTGCAAAGTCGTGCCGCGTGTGCTATGATGCACACGGAAATCTGAGCAATGCATTGGACAGAGTAGGAACAGCGCGTCAAGTGCGCCGGGATGGGAAGTTGTCCGGCGACGAAGGGGCCGCGCGCCCCGCGGTGCTGTTGCCGCTTCCGCTGCCACCAAGGGAAGACCCCCGCCGTGGCAACTGTCACGAAAGGAGTCTTGCAAATGCATACGAAATGGACCGCCCGCCGCCTCGCGGCGGACGCAATGTTTGCCGCCATGGTCACAGTGCTGGGGCTGGTGTCGATCAGCACCGGCAACCTGAAGATCACCGTCGAGGCGCTGCCGGTGTTTCTCGGTGCGCTGCTGCTCGGCCCGGTCGACGGGCTGGCCATCGGCGGGGTGGGTACGCTGCTGTACCAGCTGCTGCGCTTCGGCGTGAGCGCCACGACCGCGCTCTGGATCGCGCCGTATGTGCTGCTGGGGCTGTGCGTGGGCGCGGTGTCGGCGCGGCACGGTTACGATTGCACGCCGCGGCAGCTCGCGCTGCTGGCCGTGCTCGGTGAGCTGGGCATCACGGTGCTCAACACCGGGTCGCTGTATCTCGACAGCCTCATCTACGGGTACTATTCGCCGGTGTTCGTGTTCGGCACGCTGCCGCTGCGGCTGGCCATCTGCGCGGGCAAAGGCATCGTGCTCGCGCTGCTGCTGCCGACGCTGCTGCGCGTCACGCGCCGCGCGCTGCAGCCGCACGCCAACTGAAGACCAGAAAACCGCCGCCCCGGCCGGGGCGGCGGTTTTTGAGACTGTCAAAAAGTATTACTTTTTGACAAGGGGGGTTGCAGTCTGCTGCGCGCATAATTTGTGCGCCGCCGGCGCACAAATTCCACACTTGCAGCCTGAGAAGTATTTTCTCCGACGCACATGTCGCCGAAGAAAATGATTGGACT
>ENA-UEQS01001507-UEQS01001507.1-human-gut-metagenome-genome-assembly--contig:-NODE-1507-length-14618-cov-5.225432_pt1 | contig 14618 bp, 14 predicted proteins | sample MGYA00242953_ERZ507953 | MGnify/ENA primary metagenome ERZ507953 (study PRJEB26167, sample SAMN06115474) | human gut metagenome | host: Homo sapiens | place: China:Jiangsu | collected 2016-07-06...
CTCCTCTTTGTCTGCCCCCACACCCAAGCTTTTCTCTGCATAGAGCCAAATTGCCCGCAGGGCTTTTTGCGAGTTTCTGGGCTGCGAAATCATCGAACGCTGTTCGCCGGTCAAGGTTATGTCTTTGTACTCGCTCTTGAGAAATAATGTGCAAGCATTGAGTGCGCCATTATCCAGTGCTGTCTTGACGCCTGCGGTAAATTTCTCATCGAATGTATAGAGATAGCAACTATCCAGCAAATCGCTGCCGTAGTGATGCGCTTCTGGCATACGACGAATACGGCCAATGGTCTGGATTTCAAAGGTTTCATCCATATTGTCACGCAGTTTGACGAGTATCTGCGCTCTGGGACAATCCCAGCCGGTGGCCACGGCCTGCTTGATGATAACAGCTGTAGAGGATGCGGCAGGTGCATCAATGCCCTCCAGATTCTCGTGCCGGTCAGAAAGCCAAACCGCAAGCTGACCGTTTTCATAGGTAAGCCCTTGCGCTTCAAACCAACGCTCCACACCGTCCAGCAAGGTTTCCGATTTGTTCGGTATCTGCACGATAATCAAGGGGTTAATATCCACATCCATTTGCAGATACGCCGCCCGGAGTTCACGCTGCTTTTGCAGGGCACGCTCCAGCAAATATGCGGTTTGATCTTCGGTCTCCACGGTCTGCGGAAAATCCTGATTGATAACCAGCATCTTCTTGATAAGACCAGCTGCAATAACTTCTTCCTCAGGAATCTCGATCACTTCAGCTTTGGCAATGCCCTTAGGCGTAGCAGAACAGCGAATAATCTTCTCCGTGCGGAAATACTGGATAATTTCATCTGCTTTGATTGTGTTGTTCTGATGGCTCTCATCCACAATGATGATAAAGCGCAGGCCGTCGTTCAGTGCGTGCTCGATATGTTCCAGAAAGTTTGTCCGTTCGCTGTCTTTGAGAGCATTGTTGCCTTTCTTCGTGAGTTTCTCCCAGTTAATAAAGCAACTGTCATTTTCTTCAAATCCTGCCGTCATCACATCGGAAAGCAGCTTTGTCTGCGAAGCGTGGATATACTTATCCATTTTTGCCTTGCTCTGTTCCTCAAGATTGCCTTTGCCGGGAGTGAGCCAAACGAACACCGTTTTCGGGTAAGACTGTATGTATTGGTGCATAAAGTAAGTGAGGATGATTGTTTTTCCACTTCCAGTGGGGCTTTTCAGGATTATATCTCTGACGGGCTTGTCCATCGCCTCAAACAACGACTTTACTGCATTGAGCTGGAATTCCTTCAGTTCCATAGTCAGCCCTCCTTCGACTTATTAAATGACTGTTTAATAGAGTCACTCAACAGTTGCTTTGCTTCCGGGGTATCCATTGCTGTGGTCACCGCACTGCCAAACATACCGAGTACACCTTTGATAGTTTCTGTTGCCATTGCATTTTCACCATCTTTTTGTTGCTTAAGCAGGCTGTTTTCGAATTCCTTCTGCTGCAATTCCAGCTTGTTCTTATGATCTTGTTCTTTTGCTTCCATATCCAGCCTGTGAGCTTCTTTGAGATGCTCTATATCAACCTTGTGCTGCTCCATAAGCTTTTCTAAATCGTGCTTGTTTTGCTCTTTAATTATACTGATTTGCGAAGCGGCATTTTTGCGAGCGACAATATATGTCACAATTCCTGTTATAATGGCTGGAATACAAGCTATCGCAAGTGTTTTTAAGAATTCTACCATTTTAGCCCTCCTGCAGATCTCGATAGTAGTAATCCGGAATAATACTGACATCAATTTTGTTCTGGAAAAGTGCCGCTTCCTGTTCTTCGTCGGGTAAGAGATCGTGTCCCATATAGAGCCGGCGGCATTTCGCAAAGCGGTCTTTGTCGGCAATAAATGCGGCTAATTCATCCTCGGTCAGTACGATGGCAATTTCCGCGTTGCCCGTAAAATTGATGCCGTTTTCCAGCTCTACCAGTTCCCGGATGTGCCGCAGCAGCTCATCGGCGTACTCGTAGTACATACGATCCGAAATAGGTACATAGTCAACTTTATAATATTTCAGACTGGCAGCATAGTCTTCTTTATCAATGACACGGCGAATGCGTTCGTAGGTCACATCCCGACAAATGCCGTTTTCGTTGTTGGTGCAGAGGATAAAACGACGGGCGCTGCCCTCGTGCTCGGCGTTGTATTTGAGGACGGCATTGCCTGTAGTTCCGCTTCCTGCAAAAAAGTCAAGAATCAAACTGTCATCGTTTGAGGCGATCTGCAAGATTCGCTCGATGAGTCGAGTCGGCTTTGGTGTGCTAAAGGGTGCTTTGCTGTCAAAAACCGCCATAATCTCTTTTTTTGCTTCATCCGTGTGGCCAACCTCAGTATAAAGCCAAAGGTTTGTTGGCAGTTTTCCGCCAACATTGCTCAAGTATGTTTTTCTGGCAATTCCGCCCTTTCCACCTTTTGTGAAAAAGAATCTCGGCCACTGGCCACGCTTGTACACAGCCTGTGCTTTTTCTTTAGACACTTCTAAAGAATCCGACAACACAATAGCTTGAACACCTTGCCGCACTTCTTTCTCTTTTACACCGCAAACAGCAGCTCTCTTGTGAGCATCATCTAATTCGCGAAGTTCATAAGCGCACCAGCCACGCATAATTTCAAGCATTTGATCCTGCCCAAATGTCCAACATCGTCCATTTGCTGGATATAACATCTCTCCTGTGAATGGATGTTGGATAGCATAGACCATTCCTTGGTGTGTTGATGCTCCCGGTGCATAGGCGTTATCAGTTCTCCACATAGCAAAATCGTTGTCCGGGTTTTTGTATTTTGCGTCCATTTCAGCGGTTCGCGGGAGTTTTTTAGGGCTCCACTCCTCTGAACGGCTGTAAACCAGAAGATGCTCCACTTCGGTCACAATGCCCTTGGAATCGTTTCTTGCTGAGTAATTGCGTTGCCACGATATGTTCGACACAAAGCAATTCTCGCCAAAAATCTCATCACACAATAACCGTAGACCGGCTTCCTCCCGGTCGTCGATGGAGATAAAAATCACGCCGTTCCCGTTCAGAAGTCGTCTGGCAGTTTTGAGTCGTTCTTCCATAAATGACAGCCATTTTGAATGCGTAAAGCAGTCGTTCTTATCTACAAAAGCATCGTCATAGATGAAGTCTTTATTGCCCGTATTATACGGAGGATCAATATAGATGAGGCCGATCTTTCCCCGATGAGTCTTTTCCAACAGTTTCAGTGCGGCAAGGTTATCCCCTTCAAGCAGGAAATTCATCTGCCCACCGTGGTCAATAAACAGATCTGCCTCTTCGGTCAGCACCGGCGTATGGGTATCCAACACCTCATCGATTTCCTCCCGATGCTCCTCGAACACGAGACCGTACTTTTTCCCGTTCACATCTTTTTCGAGTTCGGACAGGTAGGCGAGCAGGTTGCCCGTATTCTCATCCTGCGGTGCTGCGGCGATAAAGGCACGAATCTGCTTGATTTTGTCCAGCAGATCGTCCCGCTTCTTTTTCGAAATATTGGTGCTCATCGTGCATCCTCCAATATGGTTTAATTCATAATTTCTGCCCCAAAGTGCCAATTTGGCACTTTGGAACCACCGTGCTGACACTTCGGAATTTCACCAAAGTATCAATTTGATACTTTGGAAACTGAAAGCTGATACTTTGAAATTCGTCAGCCTCATCCAACCGCCACTTCGACCTTTTTGCCGCTGAAGGCCACGCCGTATTTATAAATCGTCCTGACCCCGGCGGTCGTCAGCTCGGTTTCGTATTTCTTGTCGTTGATCTGCTGCAAGGCCGTCTCGGACAGCTTTTTCAGCTTTTCGTCGCTGCAATTTTTCTCCGCTTTCAGCTCGATCAGGATGCCCGGAAGACCCTTTTGCGTGGGCTTCAGCTGAATGTCATAGCGCCCGTCGCCCGATTCCCGGTTGGAGGTCACGAAAGTGCCGCCCAGCAGGGCGCACAGTCCCAGCATAAAGCCGTGGTAGAAGTTCTCCCCGGCGGTATCGAAGGAGCTGACCGACTGGGTCAGCAGCGTCTGGATCTGCGCTTTCAGCCGTGCGTTATCGCCGGAGAAGATGGCCTCCTGAACGGAAATTGCCGTGGACGGCGGGATCAGATTTTCCAGCCGCTGCAAAATCTCCTTGTTATACACCAGAGAAATCTCCCGGTTGGGCAGGGAGACCTCGCACATAAAATCGCCGCTGAAGGAGGGCGTGGTTTTCAGTGCCTTCAGATAGCCGGTCACCAGCAGGAAGCTGTAAATGGTGGAGGGATTGCTTTTGATCTGCGGATAAATCACGCCGGTGTCGATGAAGGTGGTGAAGGTCTCGCCGTTGACCAGGGAGGTCAGACGGTTATAAATCTCCTCGTCCGCTTGGGCAAGCACTTCCCCGATAATATCGTTGCTGCCGGTGGAGACCCAGAAGGGCCTCGGCTCACACTCGTTACTGAAGTAGTTGACCACCGACCACGGGTTGAAAATCTCCGTCTTGCCGAAGCGGTAGCCGTCGTACCACTGGCAAATCTCGTCATACTTATTGGCAGCGCCGTAGTATTCCGCCATCTCCATCACCTCATCGGCGGTGAAGCCGAAGTAGGCGCTGTATTTGTTGTCCAGCACGGAGTTGATGGACAGGTTGTTCATCCCGCTGAAGATGCTCTCCTTGGCCACCCGCAGAATGCCGGTGAGGAAGCCGAAGGACAGGTGCTGATTATCCTTGAAACCGCCGGAAAACAGGTTCCGCATAAACCGGATGACCTTGTCGTAATAGTCCTTCTGATAGCCCTGCTGGATGGGGGTGTCGTACTCGTCGATGATGATAATGGGCGCAACGGCATAGTGCTTGTGCAGCATAGCGGACAGGTCCAGCAGTGCAGAAGCCAACTCTACCTCGTTGACCTTGCCGTCTGCCAGCTTTGCATAGGTCTTTTTGCTATACTCGTCGCATTTTTCGCTGGTCAGCAGCTCTTTGTGCCGCCGGGTCTCCTTTGCGAAAATATCCCGGATGGCCGCAAAGGTCTCCTCCCAAGTATCAAACTTCACATCCTTGAAGGTCAGGAAGATCACAGGGTACTTGCCCTGATAATCCCGGTACTTCTGGCCGCAGGCCCAGATCTTCTTATCCCGGAAGTAGACGGAGGTATCCTTGTCGCTCTTTTCAAAGTAAGTGCGCAGCATATCCATATTTAGCGTCTTGCCGAAGCGGCGGGGACGAGTGAACAGCGTCACCATCGGACGCTCGTCGATAAAGTCCTTGATCATCATCGTCTTGTCGATGTAGTAGTATTCCGACGAGGCAAGGCAGTAGTTGGACACGCCGATGGGCAGGGGCAGCTTCGGCGCGCGCTCCGTCTTGCGGAAAGCGCCCGTCTTGAGCCGCTGATCCGCCGGCTTCTGCGTATCAGCGGGGATCAGCCAACGATTGCCCTGCTTTTTCGCACCGGCGATTCTCCCATTCTTGCAGAGCGTCGCAACTCTCCGCTCCGTTATATTCCAGCGCACTGCCGCCTCTCTTACCGAGATCATTTCAGCCATAGGGGATACCTCCACGCATAAAATCACAAGTACATTATACCCGGATAAAAGAACAATGTCAACAAAGTTCAGAATAATGTCGTTTCAAAACAGCATTGTTCTTTTCTACATACAAAACAAGCGGAGGTCATCGACCCCCGCTTGCTCGTTACCCATATACAATTTCCTGCATCACGATCTCGTTCGCTCGGTTTCGGATGCCGTTCATCTTCCGCACCCACGACTGCGGTTCACTGGCCTTCAACCTCTCCGTCACGCCCTCGGAGTCTGCGTATTGTTCTACCAACCGAAGAAAGAGTCCCTGCGCTTGCTTCTCGATGTCTGCGAGGTGCCCGTCCAGCGTCCCGGCGGTCAGCAGGTTGAAATACAATACCCGATGATGCTTCTTCAGAAAAGCTCGCCGCCACTGCCCGTAAATGCCGATGGAGCGTTTTTCTTTGGGCGGTAAGCAAACATTGGGTAGGCAGTAGTCACCCTGCCTTGTGTAAGTGCCGCCCAGCTGCTCAAATAGCGATTTCATATGTGATCCTCCCATTCAAAATTTCCCCGGCAGGTCTGCAATGCAAAATGCACCCGCCTTTCGGTTACAGTCTACCAAAACCGAAAGGCAGGTGCGAGTGTGCGAATTCCAGAATCGCAAGGTCAGTACGATATTGTGACAGGTTATAGGCTTTAGGCCAAAATACGATGCACCTGTATTTTGGCCCGAACGGGGCAATTCCGTACATCTGCAACAGGCCCCCACCTTGTATCCACAAAAAATGCAGTGAACTTTTGCTGTGCGGGCACACTTTTTACAACGAACTTTGCAAATGCCCTTAAATCGTTGCAAAGATCACTTCCGCTTCATCTTCCTGCTGAACTCGTTCAGCGTCTGGATATGCCAGAGGCTTTTGCGGGTGATGGAGCGGAAGGTCAGAGAACAGAAAAAGTCCACGAGAAAGATTTTCGGGATGCAGAACTTCAGCCCCTTTTGAAAGGCTTTCAACGAACCCCGGCTGCACCAGTTGTGGACGGTGGTCAGGGTGTAGCCGGTCAGGGCCACCACATCCTTTACCGTGACCACGTCCGGGTATTTGCGCAGCAGCTTTTCATAGTAGCCGTGCATCTGCCGGAGGGTGTCCTCAGGCAGCTCCTTAGAGAGCCTCGCCACATAGTGGGTGCCGTACCAGCCCTTCGGCGCAGAGTAGAGTTCAGGGAAAATCGCCCGTTCCTCCAAATATGCTTTCACATCCTCTTTTCTGATTTTATAGCACCGGGTTTTCTTACCCGACCACTCGCAGGGTACCTTGCCGCTTTTGAGCAGGTGCAGCGCCGTGGACTTGCTGATGTGGCATATTCGGAAGAATTGCTCCTTGTTCATCACTTCGGGAACGCTGTCCCAGTTGACGGGAAATACATCCATTTGTAACACCTCAAAAATAGATTTTCGTCGGTTGGAAGCTCTATTCTGCGGTGTATGGCCGTCTCCCGATTTTTCTCTCCTATCTTCCCGCATTTCTCTCCAAAATCGGGAAAAATGCCGATTTGAACCCACTTTTAAAAAAGCCCGTCCCGCAAGGCTTTCCGAGCGAAAAAGCCTGATTTCAAGCGGCTTTCGGCGGGTACGGGGCTTACAGAAACGACCCCAAAACGGACATCCCCGTCACAGTTGCATAAAAGACTCGAAATTTTTGGAAGCTCCGGCCGTTTCGTCCGCTGAAAATGTCCGCCGCACAGGGCTTTGCGCGGGTTCGGATTTCACAATTTCATATCGTTCTTGCGTGTTTTTCTTGCATTCTTCCGGAGCAGGGATTACACTTGAGGTATACGGAGAGTTGTCCGAGAGGTCGAAGGTGCGACACTCGAAATGTCGTGTTCCCAAAAGGAACCTAGGGTTCGAATCCCTAACTCTCCGCCAAAAACCCAGTCATATCAAGGCTTTTGCCCATATGACTGGGCTTTTCTTTTCTCTCAAGGTCACATCGGCGTACATGATTTTCGGCAAGAGCTCAGGTGTGCCAGCCGGTTTGCCTTGTGTCCGGCAGGGTCAGGATATTGTCCATCACATTTGCCGAGGTGATCTTGGACTTGTAATCCAAATGGCTGTAAATATTCGCCGTCGTGCCAATATCGCTGTGACCCAGCCACTCCTGGATTTGCTTCAGAGGCACATCGTTCGCCAAAAGCAGTGAGGCACAGCTGTGTCTAAGGTCGTGAAAGCGAATGTGCCGCAGACCGTTCTGCTCCAGCAGCTTGCTGAAATTGGCGGTAACGCTTCTGGGGTTGAAGATATTGCCCATGGCATCCACAAAAACATAACCGTCATACTTTTTGCTGTAGCAATTTCCGCATACCCGCCGATTTTCCTTTTGCTGCTCCCTCAGCGCCAGCAGCTTTTCCCGGATATTGCTGACCAGCGGCAGGGAGCGCAGGCTGGATTTCGTCTTGGCGCGGTCTGCGCAGACGATTTCACTTTTGCCGTCTATCTTTGCGTTGGTTACGATGTGCTTAATGGTGATGGTGTCCCGCTCAAAGTCGATGGCGTCCCATTTCAGCCCCAGTGCCTCGCTGCGGCGCAGGCCGTAAAAGGCGGTCATCTGAATCAGCAGGGAGTACGGATGATCCTTGGACGCTTCCAGCAGCCTCTCCAGCTCCTCCTGCCGGTAATAGTCCGCAATGTACCGCTGCTTCTTGGGGCGCTCCACCTTGTCGGCGGGGTTGAAGGGAATCAGGTCCATTTTGACGGCGTATTTCAGCGCCTTGTGGATATTGGCGTGATAGTGGATCACCGTACCGGGCGACACGGTTTTCAGCTCATGCAGATAAAAGCTCTGAATGTGCTTGGCTTGGATTCCGTCCAGCGTCAGTCCGGTGTTTCGGAAATACGGTGCGATCTTTCCCTTTACCATCTGCGTGTAAGAGGAAAAGGTGGTCTTTTCCACCGAGCTGCGGATAATCTCCAGCCACAGCTCCATGTAGTCGGCAAACAGCATATCGGAGGAGATGTCCTCGTTCTCCTTGCTCACAACCGGCGGAACAAAGCTCTTGCGGGTGTCCAGCAGCAGCTTCTCAGCGCGGCGCTTGTTTCCCTTTGCGGGAAGTCCTGTGGGAATCCACGGCTGCCTGCGCTTGCCGTTGGCATCCGTGTAATTCAGCACCATGTAGTAATTGTCGTTTTTTATTTGCAGGTGTCCTGCTATCATAAACTCTACCTCCTTTGCGGATAGCACATGAACGGGCACCCTTTCGGACCGTTTTTATTATACGCCCGGCGGGAATGCCCGTCCAATGTGCCATACAAGTTCAAATCCCGGCTACGCCGCCGGCTGCGGATTTCCCGCCGAGAGTGCGTAGCGGATCACATTGATTTTCGGCACGCGGTATGCGTTGCCGATTTTCATGCCGGGAATGTCGCCGTCGCCGATCAGCGCATAGGCCAGATGACGGCTAATGCCCAGCATCGTCTGCACCTGCGCCACATTTACAATGTCGGGGTAGTCCGCGAACATCACCTCATACAAGGCCTGCAACTCAGTCTTTGTCATCGAAACCACCTCCTCCGTCGTCACGCGAATAGGTGTATAGCTTCCTGTCGATCATGTGAAGCACATAGTGAATTTCAGTTTGGCTCAAAATAAACGACAGAGAATGACCCTCCTCATCTGTGAACTCAACCATCATGCGGCCATCGCTCAGATCGTTGTTGCCATAGTATTCCGCGATCAGGTCAGCGAAGAGATCGTCTACCAGCACACAACCTCTTTCAGAGAACTTGTCGATCATAAAGTCCAAATCTTCCATCCGTTCAGTGCTCAAATCAAATTTGATTTCTTCTTTCATTGTAAAAACTCCTTTCAGCGGGCGTCGCGGTTTCGGCGCTGACGCTCCAAATGTCTGTTGTAAAACTCCATAGCCTTGACAATCGTCTCGGTCATCTGTTTCATAGAGGTATCCGGTCGGAAGTAGCTGCGGAGCTTGTCCACCGGCACCTTTACATATTCCACCTGATTGCCCTTGACTTCGGACATCACCTGCATCACTGCACTGTCAGTAAACCTCTGCTCCTCGCTCATGCGTCGCAATCGCTGAGCCTGGGACAGCGACGGCGTCACCTCGTCGCAGTCCATAATGGAGAAGAGCGTTTCCTGCTCGGACGGCTGCAGATACGACAGCTCCACTGCCGGGGTCAGGGCAATCTTTCCGTCATCCACCATTTGGAGGATTTCGGGGATCAGGTTCGTGAGGCGGATATAGCGCTGGATCTGCGTTTTGCTGTCCGGCGAATCATCAGCAATCTGCTCCACAGAGAACTTCTGCCCAAGCTGGTCAGAAGTTCGGCGGCCTTGATGCTTCATTGCCTCAAGCTTCATCTTGTACGCAAAGGCCTTCTCCGACGGCAAAATATGCTCCCTTTGCAGGTTGCTGTCCACCATGGTGATAACAGCCTCCTCGTCTGTCAGGTCACGGATAATCACCGGCATGGTGTCCATCCCCAGTGCCTTGCACGCTGCCAGCCGCCGGTGGCCTGAGATCAACTCATAGCCGCCGTCAGGCAGCGGCCTTGCCAGCGCCGGAGAAAGCACGCCGGCATCGGCAATGCTCCGCATGAGCTGCGCCATTTCCTCGTCCTCCTTCACCTTAAAGGGGTGATTTCGAAAGGGTGTGAGGGCAGCCAGCGGGATTGCCTCTACCCTTGGCTTTTTCGCATTGAGCCGTTCCTCCGTGCTCATAAAAAGCTCCTCATACCCGGTCAGCCCCAAATCAATCAATCGGTCGTTCTTCATCGAATCCTTCCTTTCATCGTATAATCGTCTTTTCCTCTTGGGGCGGCCGCTGATTTCGCAGCGCCTGCTTCTCCCGCGGGGAGAGGTAGGGGTCGTTTTCCACCCACGCATCCCATTCACACGCCAAGAGGTCTTTCAGCTTTGGGTTATCCTCAATCATGTTATAGGCGGTTTGCTTTTGCTTCCGAAGCCGGGAAAGCTCTGCGGTGCAGGCGGCGCAGGATTTTTTCAGCTCGACCCTCTCCGCAGGATCGGCGCAGCCTCGCTGCTTATTGCGGATTTTGCTGCGTGCAGCGGATATTGCATCCATCTCCCTGTCCATTCGTGCAAGAAACCTCTGCACATCCTCCGGCGTGTCCAAATGCTCCCGACACACCAGCGTTATTTCAGCGGTGAAGCGATCCAGCCTGCGGCAAGCCTCCCGGCACTCCGCCGACAGGGGCTGCCGATACTCCTTTTCGTACAGCGGCGCAACGCCCAGCACGATTGCCACGCAGCGGAAGAAGCTCAAATACCCGGTGACGCGGGGCAAATGCAGATAGAAATCCCGCTGCCGGTAATATTTTTCCGTCGGCGGATTTTTCCTGGCATATTCCCGTGTGTAGGGCCTCATGAATTCAAAATAGCGCCGGGTCACACGGATGTCCCGCTGGTTCTCCAGCAGCCTGTCCTGCAGCGCCTCCTTGTCATATTCGGCTCCCAGCCTGAAGGTACGCATACACTTTTTGGAGCTTAGAGAACGGAGGGTGGCGTACCTGCGGTAGGGATCGCACACGAACACATAGCCCTTCTTCCGCAGCACGGCGCTCAGCTCCGTCCAGCTGCTTGACATCGTCAGTGCCTCGTCCAGCGCCCGCCGCATAAGGTTGTAGCGGGTGGGCTCGCCGTTCTTTTCGGCAAAGTAGACCGACCGCGCCGTTTTGTGCCGCTGGGGATTTTTCACCACCGATAGGCCATGCTCCTTGCAGATACGGTCGGACATATCCCGCAGCTTGTAGTAAACCTCGTATTTTGCCTCCAGCTTTTTGCCCGTCCACATATTCACCGGATTCACAACAAAGTGGTTGTGATAAGTGCCGGTGTTGAAGTGGGTGGCAACAAGCACCTGCCGGTCGTTCCCCCAAAGCCGCCGTGCCGTCTCCACGCCAATGCGATGGCATTCCTCCGCCGTGACCTCACCGGTCTTGAAGGACTGGTAGGCGTGGTAGGCCACATTGCCGCCGGCTTTGCCGAAGCGTCTCTGCACGGCAGCCATCTCCCTTGCGGCGGACTCCGCCCTGCAGCCAATTCCGGTGACGGCGTATTGCTGCTCCCCCTCATCCAGGGTTTTTCCTTTGTCGGCAGCATACAGCAGCACCTGCTCCAAATCGCTCAGCCTAGTCTTATTCGGGTTGGTGCAGTAGTCCACCACACGGCTGACGCTGTCATGGATTGCCCAGATCTTCGTCACCGCCATCGGTATCCTCCTTCCCGTGATAGGCGCGCAGAAGCAGGCTCTCGATCTCGGTCAGGGCCTCGCCGAAGTCCCTCATGGCAAGCTCGTAGCGGACGGTATCGTGGAGCGTTGTCAGCTTCCGATACGCCAGCATCAGCTCCCGGCGCGGAGCCTCTCTCACCGCTGCACCGGTTCCCAAGGTCCGGAGATATTCCGACATATTCATGCCGCATTTCTTTGCCTTTCTGCGAATGGTATTCTTCTCGGTTTTATAGACCCGCACATTGATTTCCTCTGTTCGAGTCCGCATAGATATCACATCCTTTCAGCGGGGTTACAGGGGCGCGCCCCTTTCGTATCGGCAGATACGGGGGAATTGGGTGCCGAAGGGCTACACAAATCCCATGCTCGTTATCCTTACGGATAAAAAAGCGGTGTATAGCCCCGCGCCCCTTAAAGCGGCAATTCCTCATCGTCCTCCACCTCCTCCCATGACGCAGATGACGCTTGTGACGATGCTTGGGGAAGCCGGAAGGTTCCGTCATTCTGTTTCCGCAGTGACGCAAGTCTCTCGCTCCCGGAGGAACCGTCATGACTGTCAGCACCGTCATGCAGCTCCAAAAGCACCAGCCGGGCAGCCGCCGTTTTACGATACTCATAGGTGATTCCCAAGGGCAGCAGTACATCGCCGTAATGACGGGTCAGATACTTGCTGGCGAGGTTAGGCTTCAGCTCTGTATTACCTACGGCGGCAAGCAGTTGGGACACCGTGCCCCGAAACTGCCTGTGCGCCAAAAGGAAATCCGCCACCTGAAAAACAAAGTCCGGGATGCGTTCCTTTCGCAAATCGTCGGCGCTGAGTGCCTCGGTAATCTCCCATCGAACGCCCCGCATCTGCATTTTCAGCTTCTTCTCCTCCACATCCCGGCCCGTAATGCAGAGGGTGGCACAATCGCCGAAGCGGTCATCCTTGCGGAGAATCATCCCCGTATCCGCCACGCCCAAAATGCCTGTGGAACCGGTCATATCATTGAAAATATTGCTGCTGTCCCGCTCCTTTCGGGTGTGATGGACAACGAAGATGCAAATACCGTGGTCATCGGCAAGCTTTTTCAGGCCGGACAGGTCCTTGTAGTCCTGAGCATAGGCATTGACCTTTGCGGAAGCGTTGTCCCGTACCATTTGGAGGGTATCGATGAATATCAGACCCGTAGATGGAAAATCCCGCAGTACCTCCTCGATCTGCCCCTCCAGCTCCGCACCCAGCTGCCCGCAGGAAAAGCCAAAGCGGAGATTCTCCGGCGGAGAATCCGTCAGCTCCTGCATACGCTGCTGAACGCGCCATTCCCGGTCCTCCAAGGCCAGATATACCACATCGGTTTTTCTGGTGGGCAGCCCCCACACCGCCTCGCCGCGGCTGATTTGCAGGCACAGCCACAGCACCATCCAGCTCTTGCCGATCTTGGAGTCACCCGCTAAAATGGCGAGCCCGTCGGAGAGGACACCGTCAATGAGCATTTGGGGATGGGCAAGGGGTTTGTAGTACAGGGTATCTGCATCGATCAGTTGTAGCTTGTTCATGTGTTTCACCTTCTTTCTTTCGCTGGTAATTGTGTTTTTTTGGGTGGCGCCGTACTTCCGATATCGTTTTTATATGCCTGCCCCGGGGCCTCCGCGGCGTCGCCGTGCTCGCTCTTTTGCGGTCGTCGCACAGTCATATCTGTCTCGGTAACGGCTATTCAGTTATCGAGGTACACGGGGGAAGCTTAGAAGCTCCTCTCACTTTCCCTTTGCCGAATTTTTTTCGGATTTTCCCGCTGCTTTTCAAAATTTTTTCTTTTGAGCTGGTAAATTATAAAAAGCCGAGCTTGTGCAGAGCTTTTTCAAAGTTCCCCTCACTTGGTAGGCAGTGAGAAGGCCGAAAAATTAACCCCCCTGAAAAATTTTTTGTTTTGGCTCCAAATCGGAGCCATTTTCCTATGCAGGACTGCTCGTGGCTCCGAAATGGAGCCATTTTTCGTCTATGGCATCAAAATTGATGCCATGTCCATTCCGGATTTCATCGGTGTGGCAGCAAAATTGATGCCATAAAAATAAGCGCCTGCCTCTTTTCAGAAGCAGACGCTCGTTTTTCGTATTCCTTTTTTACCGTAGCAGCCGGATCAGCAGCTCATTGATATCCTCGGTGGGCTTGCCGCTTGCTACCAGCTTGTTCCGAAAGGACAACAGGGCCTTTGTCAGCAGCCGTCGCTCGCCGGCGCAGAGTGCTAACACTCGATTTCTTCTATACTTGAACATCACCACACCTCAGCAATAAACCAGCTCAGAAAGGACAACTTCCTCCGCACGGCTGCAGATGCTGTTCATCCGTCCCACCCATTCCATTTGATTCTCGGTCTTCAGCCGCTCAGTGACACCTTCGGCTTTCTTCATCTGTTCGACCAGCTGATCAAATATTTCTTGTGCAGTGTCGCCGATTTCCTTGAGATGCTCGTCCAGTTTGCCGGTCAGCAGCATCCCCGTGTAGATGCCGTCTCTGTACTCGCGCAGATACCGCCTGCGCTTTTCTGCGAATCTGTTGTACATATTCTTCCTCCTTTTGCGCCCGCCGTGCGGGTTTCTATCATCATCCACATGATGGCGCAACCCGAAGGAAAAGCCCAATGTGCGAAAAACAGATTTGCAGATTTGACATCATAGAAACTCCCTCAGAAACGCAGGTTAATATTTGCCAAATTGAAGGGTTTGTATGTCCTTATGACGTTATACCTTGATTGAGTTTTCGAACGAAAACATTTGTTGAAATATGTGGACTTTTTGTGCGGGCTGTGATATAATTATCAAAATACAGATTTATATGTTGAAAAGCGGCACTCCCAATACTATTGG
>ENA-UEQS01001511-UEQS01001511.1-human-gut-metagenome-genome-assembly--contig:-NODE-1511-length-14593-cov-25.685106_pt1 | contig 14593 bp, 10 predicted proteins | sample MGYA00242953_ERZ507953 | MGnify/ENA primary metagenome ERZ507953 (study PRJEB26167, sample SAMN06115474) | human gut metagenome | host: Homo sapiens | place: China:Jiangsu | collected 2016-07-06...
GCGAAGCAGGTGGTGTCCTCGCTCAGCAGACGAGCGCCCAGGTTGCCGTGGCCCAGACCGACCTGACGCTGCTCAGCGACAGAACCGGGGATGGTGAAAGCTTCCAGACCTTCGCCGATGGCGGCTGCGCACTCGGCAGCATCGGTCAGGCCGCGCTTGACGGCGATGGCGGTACCCAGGGTGTAAGCCCAGACAGCGTTATCAAAGCAGATGGGCTGCACACCGCGGACGATCTTGTCGCAGTCGATGCCCTTAGCGAGGAGCATCTCGTTGCAGGCGTCCAGAGATTCGAGGCCGTTGGCCTTCAGGCATGCCTCGATCTTCGGCATGCGGCGATCCATAGATTCAAAAGTTGCCATGAGTTGTTCCTCCTCTCTTATTCCTCACGCGGGTCGATGTACTTGACAGCGCCTGCTTCCTTGCTGAAGCGGCCGTAAGTACCCACGTTCTTCTCGTAAGCCTCGTTGGGGGTCTTGCCGTGACGGATGTCCTCCATCATCTTGCCCAGCTTGACGAACTGATAGCCGATGACCTCGCCGTTGGCATCCACAGCCAGCTTGTTGATGTAGCCCTCGGTCAGCTCCAGATAACGGACGCCCTTCTCCTTGGTGGAGAAGATGGTGCCGGTCATGGAGCGCAGGCCCTTGCCCAGGTCATCCAGACCTGCGCCGATGGGCAGACCGTCCTCAGAGAAAGCGGTCTGGCTGCGGCCGTAGACGATCTGCAGGAACAGCTCGCGCATCGCCACGTTGATGGCGTCGCAGACGAGGTCGGTGTTCAGAGCTTCCAGAATGGTCTTGCCGGGCAGGATCTCGCCTGCCATAGCAGCAGAGTGGGTCATGCCGGAGCAGCCGATGGTCTCCACCAGAGCCTCCTCGATGACGCCGTTCTTGATGTTCAGAGACAGCTTGCAGGTACCCTGCTGAGGTGCGCACCAGCCCACACCATGGGTGTAGCCGCTGATGTCCTTGATCTCATAGGCCTTGACCCATGCGCCCTCTTCGGGGATGGGGGCCGGACCATGCTTAGGACCTTTGGTGATCGGGCACATATTCTGTACTTGCTGCGAATAGGTCATAATCATACTCTCCTTTTGACAAATTGATGCCGTGCGGCAGAAGTTTCTCTCCCCTGCCGCCTTGCATTGACCGGGCTGCGCCGCTCTCTTTTCTGCGCCTTTCCCGGTACTACCACGCACAATTTTATTATAGAGGACGTTGGCCCAATTTGCAAGTCATTTCTGACAAATTTTTCGCAATCTTTTTGCCATTTTCGTTTTTCTGCGCAGGAGCGCAACTTCTCAATTCGGTTTTTTCTGCGGCTCCCGCCGCACCGGCGCGACGGCCCAGATGCAGGCGAAGCCCGCCGCCGCGCCCGCGATGGCGAGGATGTGCCGCCCCTGCTCGAATCCCCAGAAATCAGCGATGCAGGGGAACAAAAGGCTTCCCACGCTCTGGCCCAGCGCCAGAAAGCCGTAGTTCACCCCGGCGTGGGGCAGGCCGAACAGATCGGTGGAGAGGGCGGGCAGCACCGCCGCCAGCGCCGAGTAGCAGAACGTCAGCCCCGCATACACTGCCACGACGGCCCACCCCCGGGCAAACAGGAACGCCGCCGAAAGCCCCAGCGACACGCCGAAGAGGATGAGGTCGGTGGGGCGGCGGCCGATCTTATCGCTGAGCAGGGGCATCAGCAGCCGTCCGGCCGCACTGCCCACACTGCCCAGCACCACGGCCCAGAGGGCGGCGCTCTCGTCCAGCCCCCGCTCCATCCCAAGCTTCAGGATGATGGGGCTGAACAGCAGCACCGCCGGGGTGGAAAAGCAGACCGCTCCGGCGCAGAGCCAGTACTGCCGCGTGCCAAGCATCTGCCGGGGCGAGAGGTCGAGGGGCGGCGCGGCCTTGGCCTTTCCCTGCCGGCTGGGCTGAGGCTTTTCGGGCGGCGGGTCGGTCAGCAATGCACTGCCCGCGAGGCAGACCGGCAGGGTCAGCGCACCCAGCGCCCAGAACGCGCCCCGGATGCCCTGCACCGGCCCGAAGCCCCGCAGCGCCGTGCGGACAAAGACGGTCAGGAACGCTCCGCTCAACCCCACTGCGCCCCCGATGACGCCGGTGGCGAGGCCCTTCCGGCCCTTGTACCACTTCTGGGCGCAGGACTGGATGGACGGATAGAGAAAGGCCGTGCCGAGCCCTGCCGGGACGCTGAACACCCCGAAAAAAGCACTTCCCTTCTCTGCCGGGAGAGCCGCCGCCGCGAAGAATCCGCCGCAGAGCAGACCCGTCCCCCACAAAGCTGCAAAGCGTGGCCCCTGCTTATCCTGCAGAAAGCCGCCAATGACGCACCCGATGCCGAAAAATGCGATGAGCACCCCGAAGGCATAGCCTGCCCCCTGCTCGCTGAGGCCGTATTCCTCCATGACGGGTCTTTGAAACACGCCCCACGCGGCGGGCAGGCCTGTCAATACCTGGATGGCCGCGCCTGCCGCCAGGATGGCCCAGGGTCTTGTTTTCTGCATTTCGTGCATCACCTCAGAGAATAGTGTGTCCTTTTCGATTGACAAAAAGACGGTATCCTTTATAATTAGAAGCGTATCACAAAAATCATCTCTCCTGTTTCGCTGTCGCGTCAGCGACTGAGAGGGCTATACAGAAAGAGGACTCTATTATGAAAACTCAGGCCTTAAAAGGTATGCGCGACCTTCTGCCCAACGAGCAGACCCTGCGCGACTACATTCAGGGCAAAATTCTCGAGACTTACCGCGCATCCGGCTTCGAGCGCATCTCCACCCCCATGCTGGAGGATATGGAGAACCTCGACAAGTCCGACGGCGGCGACAACCTGAACCTCATCTTCAAGGTGCTCAAGCGCGGCGACAAGCTCACCGCCGCCCTGAACTCCGGCGACCCGAAAGAGCTCTCCGACATGGGCCTGCGCTATGATCTGACCCTGCCCCTGAGCCGCTTCTACGCCGCCAACAAGGACAAGCTCCCCCACCCCTTCAAGGTCATCCAGACCGACCGCGTCTTCCGCGCCGAGCGCCCCCAGAAGGGCCGTCTGCGCGAGTTCGTCCAGTGCGACATCGACATTCTGGGCGACGAGAGCCCCAACGCCGAGGTCGAGCTCATCGACGTGACCACCCGCGCCCTGCTGGGCATCGGCTTCGACGGCTTCACCGTCAACATCAACGACCGCCGCATCCTCCGCGGGATGCTGGAGAGCATGGGCTTTGCCGCCGACACGCTGGATTCCGTCTGCATCACCTTCGACAAGATGGATAAGATCGGTGCCAACGGCGTGAAGGCCGAGCTTCTCGAGAAGCAGCTGCCTGTGAACGCTGTCAACGCACTGGCCGACTTCATCGCCGCCGGCGAGGTGACGCTGGACGCTGTGGCCGCCCGCTGCGCAGACCCGGCCATCGCCGACGACCTCAAGTACGTCCTCGCTACTGCCAACGCCATGGCCGCCGGCCGCTATCAGGTAGCCTACTGCCCCAGCCTCGTGCGCGGTCAGGGCTACTACACCGGCATGGTGTTTGAGATCACCTGCCCGCAGTTCAGCGGCGCAGTCGCCGGCGGCGGCCGCTATGACAACATGGTGGGCAAGTTCCTCGGCACGCAGGTGCCGGCAGTCGGCTTCTCCATCGGCTTCGAGCGCGTCTGCGGCATCCTGCTGGAGCAGGGCTATCAGATCCCCGGCGCAAAGCAGAAGATCGCACTGCTCTACGGCAAGGACGCCGACTTCACCGCCGTCCTGAGCAGGGCCGCTGCCCTGCGCGATACCTACAACGTCACCGTCCTGCCTCAGGGCAAGAAGCTCGGCAAGCAGCTGGGCCAGCTGGAAGCCGCAGGCTTTGCCGGTGCCGCCTTCATGGACAAGGACGAGGTAAAGGTCTTTGCCGCTCAGTAAGGGTTGAACAAACCAAAAGCACTGCACTCCCCCAAAAGTGGGCGGGTGCAGTGCTTTTTTTGCGTTTATGGCTGCCGGGTCAGCCGGTTTTTTTGGCGTTGGGGTACACCCGTTCCATCCGGGCGTTATCAAAGTGCTCGTCGAGGAAGACGTCCAGCCGGTTCGCCGGGGCGATGCCGCTGGTGCGGGCGTCGTACCGGGCCAGCGCCAGTGCCGAAAGCCCCATGTTCACGGCCATGAACACCGTCAGCACCACGGTCATCCAGGGCAGGATGTGCTTTTTCAGGTTTGCCATCAGCTTTGCGACGAGGGGGTAGCCGTACCGGATCCAGACCACCGCCGCGATGCCCCAGAAGAAGCAGTAGAGCAGATTGACGCGGCCTCCCAGATTGAACTTGAAGCCGCTGTAGTCCCAGAAGATGACGCCGAACAGCAGCTCACCCACAGCGCTGCAGATATACTCATACACGCCGCCCATCACGAAGCCGAACAGGAAGATGGAGCGGTCGCTCCGCTCCTCGCTGCCCCGCAGCAGGACCGCCGCCATGACCAGCGCCAGACCCCACACCACGCTGAAGGGTCCCCACACGAGGCTCGAGCGGCTCATCCAGACGCCCGCCGTCACCCGGCAGAACAGCGTCTCCACCACGTCGCCGAGGAAAGCCCCGATGACGAAGAGCCAGACGAGGTCGCCGAAGCTCAGGGCCTTTTCTTTCTGAGCAGTCGGCTCGGGCCGGACGATGGCCGGGTAAGCCCGCTGGATACGCTTTTCCACATGGGCGATGAGCCGCTGGCGCAGCTTGTCCGAGTGCTTTTCCAGCTCGAGATTGAGCTGTTCCAGCCTCGGATGGCTGGCGGCGTACCGGTTGACGGCCAGCGCGGCGCCCAGCTGGTCGAGGACGGCCAGCGTCATCGCCACCCAGACGCCGATATGCAGCAGCCAGCCCGGAAGGATGGCGCAGAGCCGCAGCAGCAGGACGTTGCCCCACAGCACGCTTGCCATGCCCAGCAGGCCCCAGAGCACCGAGTACTGCAGGCAGACGTAGCCGTCCAGATTGAACTTTTTATCCGAGTAATCCCACCAACGGCGGCGGTGCATCCTCTCGAGCAGCTTGGCCGTCACCCACTCCACCACGGTGGCGTTGGCCGCACAGCCGAGGAAGAGGGCCACCGGCGTCGAGCGCAGGTCGGCAAAGCCCACCGCCATCAGCACAGCCGCCGTGCCGTAGACGAAGCAGAACGGGCCGGACGCCACACCGCGGTTGACGAAAGCGCGGCCCTTGATGGTCGCCACCACCGTCTCGGCTACCCAGCCGAGGAACGAGTAGACCAGATAGAGGACGCAGAGGGTATAAAAATTCAGCTCCATTGCCTGTTTCCTTTCCCATATAAACGGTTATAGGGCTATTGTATGCAGTTTTGGCCGCGTCCGCGCTGACGGAGAGGCCGGACTACAGAGAACTTTCTCTGAGACCCGCGCGTTATCTGATAAAGTGACATTTTTCTCACGCAGCATCGTCCAAAATCCCACTTTCTCAAGGTGATAAACTGAGGCTTGCTGATAAAGTGGGTCACTTTGTCAATCAGGGTCACTTTGTCAAATTGATAAAGTGACGTTTAATCATTATAGTACGTTATTTTTTGGTCACTTCATCACATGATCTACCTCAGTAGAGCGTATCACTTCATCAGCCCCATCGTCCATGCCCGGACCAGCAGGCCCAGCAGGACGACGGCCAGCAGTACCACGGTGAGAGCGCGGCTTTGGGTGCGCTGACGCTTCCTGCGGCGGGCCGTGGTCTGCATATTCTGGCGGCTGCGGCTGTTCCGGCCAGAGGTATTCCGGCTGCGGCCGGATGTCCCCTTCGAGGTCGTGCGGCTTCCGCCGCTCTGGCGCTTGCGGGATGTGCTGCCGCTTTTCTGGGACTTCTGACGGCGGGCCGCTTCGTCCTCAGCCTTCTTTTGAGGCTCGATGGTCTCCGACGCGCCGCAGCGGGACAGAAAGTCCTCCGCCATCCGGTAATACTTCTCGAGGTCGCCGGTAGTCAGGGCCGTTCCCTCATAGCCCGCTTCCAGCTCCTCCACAGCCTCGTTGAACCGGATCGCCGCCTGTGCGGCTGCGGTCCTGTCGGAGGCGTGGGCGGCCTCGTTGCGGGCCATCCGCACGGCGTTGCAGGCGCGGCGAGCCGCTGCCGGGTGGGGCGTATTGCCCAGCAGGTCCAGAGGCCGGGCGGCGTCCTTTTCCGGGTCCAGCAGGACCCGCATACAGAGGGTGGTATCCAGCTGCTGCCAGCCGGTGCGGCCATTCAGCTCCGGCAGGCGCTCGTAGTAGTCGGGGCTCTCCTTCTGGCGCTGGGCCAGATGCTTCATCAGGGCGTCCACGCTGTGAGCGCCGGGCTTTTCCTCCCAGTGCCAGCGCAGCAGCTTCCGGCTGATGTCGTCGCAGGCCGCTTTGACCTCGAACGCGGCCTGCAAAGCTTCGTCAGGCATAATCATCTCTCCTTGTTAAACCTCTCCGTCACGCCTATGGCGTGCCACCTCCCCTATCGAGGGGAGGCCTTGGCATAGCGGAAAACTTCTCCTCTTCGCCAGAGGCTCCCCTCGGTAGGGGAGCTGTCTGCGAAGCAGACTGAGAGGTTATTCCTTAAATTAAAAGCGGAGGAAGCCTCTGCCTCCTCCGCCGTACATCCTATTTTACATCATGAACTGGGAATACACGAAGCCGCACAGGGCGATGCCCGCACACACGATGGCGGTGATGGGCGGCACCCAGCGGATGAGCGTCTCAGCGATGCTGTCACGGGGGTCTTCCTCTTCGCAGTCGTCCTCCTCGTCCAGCGGCTTTGCCTGCAGGCGGGACGGCGCGGCGGCGGGAGTCGAGGGTACCACACGGGTGCCGTACTTCTCCACCTCTTCGTCCGGCGCAAAGGACTTGGCCGGGCGCACCGGCTCCGGCTGGCGGGACAGAACGCGGGTCGCCTCCTGCTCCGGGGCGCGGGTCACCACGCGGGTCGCGTCCATCTCAGCGGCAGGCGCATAGTCGGGCGCAGGCTCCGCCGCCCGGGGCGGGATGATACGGGTGGCTTCCTCCTGCGCTGCACCCACGATGCGGGTGGGCTCCTCAGCAGGCGCAGCCGGGCGTACCGGCTGGGCCGCAGGCTGCGGCTCGGGCTGGCGCACCGGGGCTTCCGGCTGCAGCAGGGTGTTCAGCGCGTTCTGCAAAAGGATGCGGTCGCTGCCGCACTCGGAGCAGTAGACGGTGTCCTCTTCCTTCGGGTGGAAGGCACCGCAGGCGCAGTACCAGCCGTTCTCGAAGACCTGGGGCATGAACTTCATGCCGGTGCGGTTCATCCGGGCTTCGAGGGCCTTCTGCATCTCGACGCTCAGGCGGCGGGGGGCCGGCAGGCGCACCCGCTTGATGCTCTCGAGGTGGACGACCTTCCTGCCGCTGTAGACATTGCGCAGGGTGACGTCCACGCTGGTGATGGCCTTCTGGGTGACAAAGACGGCATCGTCCATGCCGAAGCTCTCGCCGGGCTTTGCGGTAAGGTCACGGTACTCGAACTCGTCCTCACAGAGGATGACGCCGTCCACGCCCTTGCACTTGAAGTGGATCTCCAGTGCCGTCAGGGTCACGCGGGAAATGTTCTTAAAGGTCAGACAGACCGCGTGTTCGCCGCTGACTTCGCCCTTGAGCAGCTCCACGCAGACGAACTGCACCGGGCTGCCCGGGGTGTAATAGTTGGCCCGTGTCCGCGCGACCGGTTCAAAATTTTCCTCCACAACACTCTCCCCTTTCTCTTGGTTTACTGGTTGGCTTCGCCTTCATCCGGCGTTTCGGGGGCCGGGGCTTCCTGCGGGGCGGCATCCACTGCCTCAGCAGGTTCGGCAGGCTCCGCAGCCTCTGCGGTCTCGGCCTGTTCCACAGGCTGGACAGTGGGCTGAGCCTCGGCGGGCTTTGCGTCGGGGTCCTCACGCTGGGGCAGGGTCTCGCCTGCCATCACGGCGTTGAACTCCTTCTCGTTCAGCTTCTCGCGCTCCATCAGGGCCTGTGCCAGCGCATGGAGCTGGTCGATATGCTCCGTCAGGGTGCGGCGGCAGGTCTCGTAGGCCTCGTCGATGATGTCCCGCATCTCGCTGTCGATCTCAGCAGCGGTGGTCTCGCTGTAGCCCTTGCCCTGACCGAGGTCGCGGCCCAGGAAGGTCTCCTCCTGAGAGGTGCCGTAGACCACAGGGCCAAGGCGCTCGGAGAAGCCGTACTTGGTGATCATCTGGCGGGCGATGTTCGTCGCCTGCTGCAGGTCGTTGGACGCACCGGTGGAGATGTCGTCCAGGATAAGCTGCTCGGCTACACGGCCGCCCAGACTGGACACGATGTCCTCGAACATCTCGCCCTTGGTGACGTAGCTGCGGTCTTTCTCGGGCAGATACATGGTGTAGCCGCCGGCCTGACCGCGGGGGATGATGGTGATCTCGTGCACACGGGGGTGGTGCTTGCAGTAGAAGCCCGCCACAGCGTGGCCTGCCTCGTGGTAGGCGGTGAGCTTTTTCTCTTCGGGGGTGACGACCCGGCTCTTCTTCTCGGGGCCGGCCATGACCTTCATGGAAGCCTCTTCGATGTCCTCCATCGTAATGGCCTTGCGGCTGCGGCGGGCGGCCAGCAGAGCAGCCTCGTTGACGAGGTTCTCGAGGTCAGCGCCCGCAAAGCCTGCGGTGCGCTGTGCGATGACCTTGAGGGAGACATCCGGGGCGAGGGGCTTGTTCTTGGTGTGGACCTTCAGGATCTCCTCGCGGCCCTTGACGTCGGGCAGGCCGACGTAGACCTGACGGTCGAAGCGGCCCGGGCGGAGCAGGGCCTTATCGAGGATGTCGGCACGGTTGGTGGCCGCCATGACGATGACGCCGTCGTTGGCCTCGAAGCCGTCCATCTCGACCAGCAGCTGGTTCAGGGTCTGCTCGCGCTCGTCGTGACCGCCGCCGAGACCGGCGCCGCGCTGACGGCCCACAGCATCGATCTCATCAATGAAGATGATGCAGGGCATGGTCTTTTTTGCCTTGTCGAAGAGGTCGCGCACACGGGATGCGCCGACGCCGACGTACATCTCGACGAAGTCAGAGCCGGAGATGGAGTAGAACGGCACACCGGCCTCACCGGCGCAGGCGCGGGCCAGCAGGGTCTTGCCGGTACCCGGAGGGCCGACGAGCAGCACGCCGTGAGGGATGCGTGCGCCCAGAGAGTTGAACTTATCGGGGCTCTTGAGGAACTCCACGACCTCTTTCAGCTCTTCCTTCTCTTCGTCTTCACCGGCCACATCGGCAAAGGTGGCGGTCTTCTTGTTCTCGTGCTCGTCCTTGACCTTGGCTTTGCCGACATTCATGATGCCGCCGCCACCGCCGACGCCGCCCCGCATCATCGAGAACAGCAAAAAGCCGGTGCAGCCCAGCATTCCCAGATAGAAGATGATCTCCATCCAGGGGATGGTCTCCTTGAGGGAGGTGTAGTCGTAGGTCATGGGCGCGTCGGGGTTCGCCGCGTCGTAGGACTCGATATACTTGTCCACGTTCTCGATGAAAACGTAGGCATAGGGCAGCTTGTAGCGGACGGTGACGGTGCCGTCGTCCTCCTGCACCGCGCCGGTGGACTCCGACGAGGAGGAGAACATCCCGCTCAGCAGACCGCCGGTAGACTGCACCGTGCTCTGGGTGGAGGAGACGTCCGGCAGGGGCAGGTCGCCTTCCTTCAGGTTCAGGGTGATGACGCTGGTGTTGCGGTCCAGCGTGAAGGCCGTGACCTGATTGTGCTCAAAGTAATGGACGACGGTGGAGTAGCTCATGGTCGAGCCGCTGGTGCTGCCCGACCCGCTGCCCATCACCGACCAGACCATCAGCACGGCGGCCAGCGCCAGTGCGAGGATGAGCGGATTGATACGAGGTCTCTTAGGTTGCAAAAGGATCAACTCCAGTTCTGGTTTTATTTCTTACTTTTCGTAGACGCTGGGTTTGAGTACGCCGATGTAGGGCAGGTTGCGGTACTTCTCGTCGTAGTCGAGGCCGTAGCCCACCACGAACTCGTCCGGCACCGCGAAGCCCTCGTAGTCCGGGGCGATGTCGGCCTTGCGGCGGCTGGGCTTGTCGAGGATGGTGCAGATCTTCACCGAGTTCGGGTTGCGCATCTTGAGCATCGGCACGAGGTTCGACAGGGTGATGCCGGTGTCGAGGATGTCCTCCACGATGAGCACGTCCTTGCCGGAGAGGTCGCCGTCCAGGTCCTTGATGATCTTGACGAGGCCGGTGCTGGTGGTGTTGCCGCCGCCGTAGCTGGACACCACCATGAAGTCGATGCTGCACGGGATGCTCACGGCGCGCATCAGGTCGGCCATAAAGACCACCGAGCCCTTGAGGATGGAGACGAGGATGAGGTTTCTGCCCTCATAGTCTTTGCTGATCTGAGCGCCCAGCTCAGCCACTTTCGCTTTCAGCTCCTCTTCCGAAACGAGGACCTTCAAAATATCGTCATGCATGCTCATGATTCGATTCCTCCAAAATTTTCTAGTTCCACCTGCAGCAGCTGCCCGGTGTCCGGCCCGGGGGCCAGCCCATCGGCAAAGCCCTCTCCGCAGACCCACAGCACCTGTCTGCCTGCCGCCAGCAGCGGCAGCGTGTCCCGTTCCCGGGGCGGGATACCCGCCTCGTTCATCCATTTGCGCAGCTCCCGGTCTACCCCCCGCCCGGCCGGACGGAAGCGGTCGCCGGGCTGACGGCAGCGCAGCCGCAGAACAGGACATATCGAGTTTATTTTAGCATAATCTGCCTGATTTTTTAAGTCTTTTTTATGAACACCCTGTGTTTTTTCTTCAAAACAGGCCGAAACCACCCGGATATGCAGCGTTCTGCCGCCGGGCAGCGGATAATCGCCGCCCTCCGGCAGGGATACTTCAAATTTCGGACAGTCCGCTTTTTCGCCCTGTCGGCGGGTGTTTTTATCGGCTTCCTCCCGCCAGAGCACGCCGTCCCGGGCGCAGAAGCGGACGGCGTCGGTGAGCTGCACCGCGCCGCTGCCCTTTTCCACAAGGTCGGCCAGCAGGCGGATATATTTTTCCTCCGCGTCCCGCACCGGCTCCACAAGGCTGTGGAGGGCCATGTCGAGGATGAGCGGGTCAGTCTGCCGCAAAGGCTCTGACATCCACACGGGCTGGCCGCTGCGCAGGGCGTATCCCGCCCCGCCGGGCAGGCTTTTTGCGTCCGCTGCCCGGGCCGAAGCCAGCAGCGCATCCGCCTGCCGGGCGAAGTATTCGTCCGCCTTGGCGGCTTTCTCACAGAAGCGGGCCAGATTGCGCGCGGCGGCGCTGTTGACCCCGCAGAGGGCGGGCAGTGCGCCGTGGCGCAGACGGTTGCGGGCGTAGTCGTCGGCGTCGTTGGTCTCGTCGGTGACCCAGCGTTCGCCGCAGGCGCGGCAGACGGCCTCGGTGTCGGCCCTCGTCAGGCAGAGCAGAGGCCGCAGATAGCCCGGGCGGCTGGGCCGGATGCCCGCCGCGCCGTGGAGGCCGGTGCCTCTGGCCAGCCGGAACAGCAGCGTCTCGGCCTGGTCACTCCCAGTATGGGCAGTTGCGACGGCATCTATCCCGTCGGCCAGCACCCGCTCAAAGCAGGCATACCGCAGGCGGCGCGCCCAGTCCTCCCCCGCCCGGGGCTTTCCTGCCTCGGCTTCCAGCTCAGCGGCATGGAACACCCGCAACGGCAGGCCCAGCCGGGCGCAGACCTCCCGGACGAAGGCTTCGTCCCGGTCCGCCGACTCCCCCCGCAGGCCGTGGTTGACGTGGCAGACCGTGAGAGCGATGCCCTTTTCCCCGGCCAGCGGGCGCATGAGGCAGAGCAGGGCCATGCTGTCGGCCCCGCCCGAAACAGCCAGCGCGAGATGCTTTTTGCCGTCCAGCAGCTTTTCCCGGGCGCAGAAGCCGCGCACCGTCTGTAAGATCTCTTCGTAGTTCATCAGCGTTTGAAGTCCACATCCATAAAGCGGGTGTGGGCGCCGTCCCAGCCCAGCGGCACCGTGCTGGTCTCGCCGTGACGGTTCTTTGCCACGATGCACTCGGCGGTGTCGGCGTCCACCTCCGCGCCGTCGGGGTTCTGGCTGGCGTAGTAGGAGTCGCGGTACAGGAAGAGGACGCAGTCGGCGTCCTGCTCGATGGAGCCGGAGTCGCGCAGGTCAGACAGCTGGGGGCGGTGGCTGGAGTTGTTGCCCTGCTTTTCCACCGCACGGGACAGCTGGCTCAGAGCGATGATGGGCACGTTCATCTCTTTGGCCATAATTTTGAGGTTTCGGGTGATGGAGCTGATCTCCTGCACGCGGTTCTCGCTGCGCTGGCCGCTGGTCATCAGCTGCAGATAGTCGATGACGATGAGGCCCACGTTGGGGCGGGCGGGGTCCTGATTGACCCGGCGGATCTTCGCCTTCATCTCGGTGATGGTGATGCCCGAGGTGTCGTCCATATAGATGGGCGCGTCGTGCAGTTTTTCGGTGGCGAGGGCCAGATACTCCCAGTCCTCGGCCCGGAGCGCACCGGTGCGGAACGCCTGACTGTCGATGCCCGCTTCAGCGGAGAGGATGCGGTTGGTCAGCTGCTCCTTCGTCATTTCGAGGCTGAAGATGGCCACCGGCACCTTCTGCTGCATGGCCACGCGGGTAGCGATGTTCAGCGCGAAGCTGGTCTTGCCCATACCGGGGCGGGCAGCGAGGATGATGAGGTCGCCGCGGCCAAGGCCGGTGAGGACGGTGTCCAGCAACCGGAAGCCGGTGGGGATGCCCTTATACTTGTCGGCGTCGGGGCCGCTGATCTTTTGCAGATTTGTCAGCGTCTCCACCATGCTGGAAGAAAGGGGCGTCAGGGCGCTGGAATCGCGGCCGGAGCGGATCTCATAGATGCGCTGCTCGGCGTTTTCCAGCAGCAGGTCGGCGTCGGGCTCGTCGCCCGCGTCCTGCAAGATGTCCTTTGCGACCCCCATCAGCTGGCGCACCAGATACTTTTCCTGCACGATCTGCGCATACGCCTTGACGTTGGAGATGCTGGGGACCGTCTCGGCGAGGCCGGTCAGGTAGACTTTCGCCTCGTCGGCGCTGGGGAACACGCCGTCCGAGATGACGGCGTCCAGCAGGGTGACGAAGTCGATGGTCTGGTCGCTGGTAAAGAGGCGGAGCATCTCGGAGTAGATCTGAGCGTTCTGCCGGGTGTAGAACATCTCGGGCCGGATGATCTCGACGAGGTCGGTCAGGGTCTCGGGCTTCAGCAGCACCGCGCCCAGCACGCTCTGCTCTGCCTGCATATTGTAGGGCAGGTTGATGCCCACGCTCTCGAGGTTGAGTTCGTTATAATGTCGTTCGTTCGGCATGGTCGTTATCCTTCTGCTTTATTTATATAAATGCCGTAAAGCCAAAAAGCGCCCCCTGCCGAGAGGGGGCGCAGATAGCGGTCAAATCAGGCCTGCTCCACTTCTACCTGGACCTTGAAGGAAGCCACGACACCGACATGGAGGCGGACTTTGCCGTTGAAGACGCCCGCGTCCTTGATGTCCTTGGTCTCCAGCTCGATCTTCTTCTTGTCGATGGGAGAACCGGCCAGCTGGGCCAGAGCCTCAGCGACTTCCTTGCCGGTGACCTTGCCGTGCAGACGGCCGGAGGCACCGCCCTTGGCCTTGATGACCACGGTCTTGCCCTCGAGCTTCGCGGCCACAGCCTGAGCGGCGGCCACGTTCTCAGCCTCGTGGAAGTCGGCAGCGGCCTCCTTGCCCCGGGCGATATTCACCGCGCTGGCGTCGGCCACAGCGGCCAGCTTGCGCGGGAACAGAAAGTTGCGGGCGTAGCCGTCGGAGACCTCGTGGATCTCGTCCTTCTTGCCGATGCCCTTGACGTCCTGCTTCAGAATCACTTTCATGATAGTATCCCTCACTTCTCACCGGGAAACCGGTGGATTTCTATGGTTAGTATACAGCAATCGGGCTGTTACGTCAACGCTTACGCCAGCTCCCTGCCCACGACGTCCAGCGCCGCCTCGATGACCTTATCCATATCGTAGTACTTGTACTCGCCCAGACGTCCGCCGAAGATGACCCCCGGCTCAGCGTCGGCCAGCTTCTTGTACTCGGCGTAGAGCGCGCCGTTCTTCTCGTCGTTCACCGGGTAGTAGGGTTCATCGCCGGGCTTCCACTCGGCGCTGTACTCGCGGCTGATGACGGTCTTGGGCTGGGTGCCGAACTCAAAGTGCTTGTGCTCGATGATGCGGGTGTAGGGCGTCTCGGCGTCGGTGTAGTTGACGACGGCGTTGCCCTGATAGTTGTCGGTGTCCAGCGTCTCGGTCTCAAAGCGGACGCTGCGGTACTGCAATGCGCCCAGCTTGTAGCCGAAGTAGGCGTCCACCGGGCCGGTGTAGACGACCCTGTCGGCCAGCTTGTCCAGCTCTGCCTTCTCGGCCAGATAGTCCACGCCCAGGCGCACTTCCACACCGTCCAGCATCTTCTCCACCATGGCGGTGTAGCCGCCGCTGGGGATTCCCTGATACAGGGCGTTGAAGTAGTTGTCGTCGTAGGTAAAGCGGACGGGCAGGCGCTTGATGATGAAAGCGGGCAGCTCGGTGCAGGGGCGGCCCCACTGCTTGCCGGTGTAGCCCTTGATGAGCTTTTCGTAGATGTCGGTGCC
>ENA-UEQS01001550-UEQS01001550.1-human-gut-metagenome-genome-assembly--contig:-NODE-1550-length-14316-cov-5.546738_pt1 | contig 14316 bp, 14 predicted proteins | sample MGYA00242953_ERZ507953 | MGnify/ENA primary metagenome ERZ507953 (study PRJEB26167, sample SAMN06115474) | human gut metagenome | host: Homo sapiens | place: China:Jiangsu | collected 2016-07-06...
GATGCGGGCGCTTCTTCCAAATGTAGTCGATGTGCTGATGCATGGCGCGGCGGGCTTTGGCTGGAGAGCCGGATTTGATGGCTTCGAGCACTTTCCAGTGTTCAAGGCGATCTTCATCGGGGAGGATGACGAAATTCAACTCGCGCTGTTTTTTGAACTGTTCCTGAAATTCTGCCAGCATATGGATGAGGATGGGATTTTTCGAGAGGGCGGTGACGCCGTTGTGGAACCGGGTGTGAATGTCTTTGAGGGAAAGGCCTTCCTGTTTCAGGATGCTTTCAAGTTCGGCGATCTCTTCCGGGGTGGCCCGTTCGGTGGCCCAGTAGGCGGCCTGCCCTTCGAGGAGCTTCCGCATTTCGAGGATCTGGGTGTAATCCGTGCTGCTGAGCAGATCCACGGCAGGGGAGGGCGCTTCGGAAGGGATCTCCTTGACGAAGGTCCCGACGCCGGAACGCGACTCGACGACACCGGAATAGGCCAGTGCCTTCAGGACTTCGCGGATGCAGGTACGGCTGACCTGAAACATCTCGGCCAGCGCGATTTCCCCGGGCAGTTTGCTGCCGGGTTTCCACTGCCCGCTCTGGATGGCGGCGGTGATCTGCTGCATGACCTCGCTGTGGAGGTTGACTCTGCTTATAGGCTTGAAGGGGTTGGTCACAGGGGCTCCTGAAAGCGTGCTCGATTATCGTCTTTTGTTTACGCAATGCATGATGAGAATGCTCGTGAGTAACGCCCCGAGCGCGGCAATGCAATACCCGGAGGCGATTCCGAGCGGCTCCAGACAGACGGCGATGATGGTGATGAAGCAGGATGTGCCGAAAAAACCCGCGAGCAGTCCCCTGATCGTCAGCACGGCGGCGCGCGCCCCGAAGGAAAGGTGCGCGAAGGGGGTCAGGATGGAGCTGATGATGGGGAAGGTGAGCAGAATGCCGCTCCATTGCTCGCCCACGACGCCCGCAAGCTCGGTCAGGATAAGGACGCTGAGGCCCCCGCAGAACATCTGGACCGGAAGCCTCCACGGGGGTTGGACCCGGCGCATGTCCGCCGTTCCGGGGATGTCGGGAAGAAGCCGCAGGCAGGCCGCCGGGACCGCGATGCTGAGGCAGACCGCTACGGGCAGTCCGCAGGAAACCCGCGTGAACAGGAAGGCGCAGAGGAGAAAGGCGAGCAGGGCGAGGGCGAGGGAGCCCGCCCAGCCGAAACGCCGGGCGCTGTGGGCGTAGGCGAGGCAGTAGCAGCAGGACGCCACGGCTCCGAGCAGGGACGAGGCGGCGGCCGATGCCGCGAATGGGGTTCCGTACTGTACTGCGATGAACAGGGACGCCGGGCCGGAAATGAAGGGAAGCCCGGCGAGCCCGCCGCCGATGACGGGGCCCCAACGACGGGCCGCCAGCGTGGAGGCCCAGATGAGCGCGGGCGTGGTGAAGAGTTTGATGAGAAGAAAAAGCATCCTGCATCCCTGATCCGGTGGGTGTTTGTCGGCACGATATGTATGACAGCATACAGCTTGAAGAGCGCATTGTCCAACGGATTTCTTCTTGGATCGGTGTTTGGCTTATTGGAATGTGTCGTTATAACACCGCGTTACAAAAAGCGAAAAAATATTTTTTCAGAATGTTGCCGGCAAAGCCGCGATCCCTGCTGACAAAGGGCGTTTTTATCTGTAAGCTGTCAGACAGCATACGCCTATCAGGAACATTTTCACAGGGACAAGGAGAAGCGATCGTGGAAGTGCCCAAGAAACCCAAGCCTTTCTCCGTGCTGGACAAGGTGCTTGACTGGATCAATGTCTTCAGCCTGTTGAGCGTGGCCGTGCTCATGTTCGTTCAGGTCATCCTCCGGTATGTGTTGAAGATGCCGCTCATGGGCATCGAAGAGTTGTGCTATTTCCCGACGGTCTGGCTGTACCTCTTCGCCGCCGTCAAGGCTTCCTCCGAGCGGGGCCAGCTTGTGGCCCGCGTCCTCGAAATTTTCTGCAAGCGGCAACGCTCGATCTTTCTGCTCCGGGGCATCGCGGCGTTCGCTTCAAGCGCCATCCTGTTGTGGCTCACATGGTGGGGCTACGATTACCTGAAGTACGCGCTCAGGCTCCAGAAGGAAACGGCCTCCCTCTATCTTCCCTGGATTTACGCTGAAGCGGCGGTGTTCGTGTCCATGTTCCTCATGACGCTGTATACGCTGCTCGAACTGCGCGACATGATCACGCTCTACAGGACCACCCCGGCCTCCCTGCCCGTGGAAAAGGAAGGAGACTAGCATGGAACCCGTTACGCTTGCCGTTGTTTCCCTCGCCGTTTTGATGCTCCTCCTTTCCTTCGGCGTCCCCATCGTCTTCTGTTTCAGCGGCGCGCTCGCCTTCATGAGCATCGTGGGCGGCGTCACCATGAAAGGCATGATGATGTGGGGCCTCCAGCAGATCCTGAGCCCCACGCTTCTGTGCATCCCGCTGTTCATCTATGCCGGGTCGCTCATGAGCGAGAGCGGCATCGCCAAATACCTGCTCGAATTCGTCGATGTGTTCGTCGGGCGCATCCGGGGCGGGCTCGGTTTCGTCGCCACCCTCACCTGCGCCATCCTCGGCGCGATTTCGGGCAGTACCTTTACCGGGCTCGCCGCCACCGGCAACATGCTGATCCCCGAAATGGTCAGCCGGGGCTATCCCCGCGCCTTCGCCACCGCGCTCATCACCTGTTCCTCCATCCTCGGCGTGCTCATTCCTCCGAGCACGCCCATGATCATCTTCGGCTGGGTGACGGGCACCAACGTGCTCGCCTGCTTCCTGTCCACGGTGGGCCCCGGCATCGTCACCATCATCATCTTCTGCGGCATCAATTTCGTGCTGAGCCGCCGCTTCGACCTCAAGCTCATGCCCCAGCTCTCCAAAACGGAAAAGCGCAGGCAGATCGCCGTGCGCGGCTGGAAGGCGCTCCCGGCGCTCATCATGCCCGTGCTCATCCTCGGCGGCATCTATTCCGGGGCCATGACCCCCACCGAAGCCGCCGCCGTAGCCGTAATTTACGCGCTGCCGGTCGGGTTCTTCGTCTATAGGGGCCTGAACCTGCGCAATGCCTTCGGCTGCACCAAGGATTCCGCCGTGTCCGTGGGCAGCATCATGATCATGATTTTTTGCAGCATGATGCTGAGCCAGACCTATGTGGTGCTGCAGATCCCGCAGGCCATCGTGGAAAGCGTATTCAGCATCACGGACAACAGTTTCCTCATCCTGCTGCTCATCAACCTCATCCTGCTGTTCGTGGGCATGCTCGTGAACGACACCACGGGGATCATCCTCGTGGCCCCGCTGCTGCTGCCCCTCGCCAAGGCCATCGGCCTCGACCCCATCCAGTACGCGGCCATCTTCGGCGTGAACCTCGCCGTGGGCAGCCTGACGCCTCCCTACGCCAGCCTGCTCTATCTCGGGATACGGATCGGCAAGGTCGATTTCGTGGAAATCCTTCCCTATGTGGGGCTGTTCCTGCTCGGTTACGTGCCGGTCATGCTCCTCACCACCTACTGGCCCGACGTGAGCCTGTTCATCCCCCGCCTGTTCGGTTTCATCTAGCCGGACGCGGAAACAGGCATCTTCCCGGACACGGCCGCCGGTTCCCCCGCCGGCGGCCGTATCTCCAAGGCGGCGCGGACGGCGCGCCTCCAAAACCCTTCACCACAGGAGAGCATCATGAAAAAGGTCATGTCTGTACTGGCGCTGTGCGGCCTGCTGGCCCTTTCCGGCGGCTCCGCATTTGCGGCGCAGTGGAAGCTTGCTCACATCCGCCCCGCCGACTCCGTGATCGAGCGCGATTTGCAGGCCTTCGCCAAGGAAGTGCGCGAGGCAACCGACGGGCGCATCGACATCAGGATCTATGGCTCCAGCCAGCTTGGGGACTACACCGTCGTGCAGGAAAAGGTGTCTCTCGGCTCTGTGGAAATGAGCTGCGAATCCGTTTCCACGCAGGTGGACAAGCGTTTCCTCTCCTATATCCTGCCCTATGTCGCCAAGGATTACGCCACCGCGAAGAAGAACTTCGGCACCGGAACCCCCTACGCCAAATACTGCGCCAACCTGTTTGACAAGCAGGACATCATGGTCCTCGCCAACTGGCCCGTGTACTTCGGCGGCATCGGCCTTGTGAAGGCCCCCGAAGCGCCCGCCGATCCCAACGCCAGCCACCACATCAAAGTCCGCGTCCCCACCATGAAGACGCAGGAAGCCCTTGCCGACGGCCTCGGCTATCAGGCCACCCCCCTGCCGTTCGCGGAATTCTTCACCGCCGCCCAGACCGGCATGGTCTCCGGCATCTTCGGCGGCGGCGCGGAAAACTACTACGCCTCCTTCCGGGATCTGCTGAAATGCTACATCGCCGCGAACACCCACTTTGAAAACTGGCCCCTGCTCATCAATAAGGAGCTGTTCGAGTCCCTGTCGGCCGAAGATCAGAAGATCCTGCTTGAAAAGAGCGCCGCGTTCGAGGCCCGCCGCTGGGAAGTCGCGGAAGCCGATCAGGCCGCCTATGAGAAGAAGCTGGAAGAGGCGGGCTGGACCGTCATCCGCCTGACGCCCGAACAGCAGAATGCCTTTGCCGAAAAGGGCCGCAAGGCTTCGTGGCCCGAACTGAAGAAGGCGATAGGCGACAAGGCCTATGAGGAAGTCATCTCTACCTTTGTCCTCGAATAACCGCCGGGGGGCGCATTCCGCGCCCCCGCGCCAAGGAACCTGCGTCATGAAGAAAATCGCTGTGCTCAGCGCCGGGAACGGCGGGCAGGCCCTTGCGGCCGATCTCGCCCTGCGCGGGCATGATGTGGCCCTGTATGATCTGCCGCGGTTCGCTCCGGTCATCGAAGCCATCAGGCGTCGCGGCAACACCATCGAACTCCAGAACAAAATCACCGGGACCGCGAAGATCCGCCTCGTGACCACGGACATCGCCGAAGCGCTCGACGGCGCGGAAGTGGTCTATTTCACCGCGCCGTCCTACGGGCAGAAGGCGTTCTTCGATCTGGCCGTGCCCGCGCTTTCGGATGGTCAGGTTATCGTGCTGATGCCCGGCAATTACGGTACGTTGGCTCTCAAGGCCGCGCTGCGCGAGGCGGGGAGGGACGTACTCGTCGCGGAAACGGACAACCTGCCCTATGCCTGTGCCGCGACGGAGCCCGGCGTGGTCAACGTGCGCGGGGTCAAGAAGGCCGTGACGCTGGCGGCGTTCCCGGCGGGCGATTACGCCGCGGTGGAGGCCGCCGTGGACGGGGCTTTCTGCACCGGCTGGCGCAAGGGCGAGAATGTGCTCGCCACCAGCATGTCCGGGGTCAATATGGTCGTGCACTGTGCGCCCATGCTGGCCAACGCCGGACGCATTGAGAGCGAGGGCGGGCATTTTGAGTTCTATTACGCGGGGATGACGCCCGCCGTGTGCCGCCTCATCGAAGCCACGGACCGTGAACGGCTGGCCGTGGCCCGTGCCTACGGCCTTGATTTGGTAAGCACGGCGCAGACCTTCCGCAACCAGTACGGTGTGGAGGGTGAAACCCTGTACGACGTGCTGCAGGCCAACCCCGCCTTTGCCGGGTTCGCGCCTAAAACGCTGCATCACCGTTTCCTTACTGAAGATACGCCGTACTCGATGGTGCCGATGGCGGCCCTCGGCAGGCTTGCCGGGGTTCCCACGCCTATCATGGATGCGCTTATCGCATTGCTTGGCGAACTGCTCGGCGAGGACTACGCCGTGACCGGGCAGACGGCGGAACGCATGGGACTCGCGGGCATGACGCCCGAGGCAATCCGTAACCTCGTATCCGCATGACCGGAGGGATTATGATGAAAGCACTCCGCATCGAACCGGCGGACAATGTCGCCGTGGTCGCGCAGGACACCCGCAAGGGCGACGTGCTGCGCCATGCCGGGGGCGAGGTGACCGCGCTTGAGGACATCGGGCTCGGGCACAAGATCGCCGTCGAAGCCGTCGCGCAGGGGGGGCTCGTCCGCAAGTACGGCGTCCCCATCGGCAGGGCCTCCGCGCCCATTGCCGCCGGAGCCTTCGTGCACATCCACAATCTTGAGGACATCACCGAGGAGCTGTGCCGGCAGTACGTCGCCGCGTTCAGGGACGGGAGGGGCGCATGAGTTCGCTACAGGCATTTCCCCGCGCCGACGGGAGCGTGGGCATCAGGAACATCGTGCTCGTCGTCTCCACCGTCACCTGCGCGAATACGGTCGTCAATCATATCGCGTGGAAGACCGGGGCCGTCCCGCTGACCCACGAGCGCGGCTGCGTGGAGGGCGAGCAGAGTTTCCGCCGCACCATGCTGGCCCTCACCACGTTTGCCAAGCATCCCAACGTGTCCGGCGTCCTCATCGTGGGGCTCGGCTGTGAGCAGATCAGGACGCTTGACCTGCAGGTCGCCATCGGCGGCGGCAAGCCCGTGCACGCCATCCTCATTCAGGAGGAGGGCGGCTCCGTCGAAGCCGAGGCCAGAGGCTGTGAGCTCGTCCGCGAGATGCAGCGGGCCGCGCAGGATCTGGAACGCCAGCCTTGCCCCTTGTCCGGGCTTGTTGTGGGCGTGCAGTGCGGCGGTTCCGACTGGACGACCGCCATTGCCGGGAACACGGTTATCGGGGCCATGACCGATCTCGTGATCGCCGCAGGCGGTTCCGTGCTCATGTCGGAAGTTCCGGGCATTCCGGGCTGTGAGCACATTGTGGCGTCCCGTGCGGTCAGCCGCGAGGCGGGAGAGCAGATCCTCGGCATGGTCGACGAGCTGCGCGCCGAGTTCCTGCGCGCGCACGGGCAACCTATTGAGGCGGTGAACCCCACGCCGGGCAACAAGGCGGGCGGCATCACCACGCTCGTGGAAAAGGCGATGGGCAACATCAAGAAAATGGGCACGTCTCCGGTGCAGGGCGTCCTGAAGCTCGGTGAGCGCCCCCCGCATCCGGGCCTGTGGATCGTGGACAACCGCGCCAACGGCCCCGATCCCGTCAACCTCGCCGGGTTTGCCATGGCGGGGGCGTCGGCTACGGTATTCAGCACGGGCCGGGGTTCTCCGGTGGGTTCTCCGGTCATGCCCGTGGTCAAGCTGACGGGCAACCCGCACACCTACGCCAAGATGCCGGGCCTGATGGACTTCAACGCCGGGGTCGTTGTTGACGGCGCGGACATCGGGGAAACGGGCAGGGCGTTGTACGATCTGCTGCTTGAGGTTGCCGGAGGGCGGCCCACCCGTTCCGAGGAGAACGGGGACTACGAGTTTTCGATCCCTTACGAGGAAGCGCGGTAGCTGGATGGAGGGTGGGGAGACGCGACATGCCGGGGGAGGAGGGAGGAAACCCTTCTGAAGAAGGGCTTCCTCCCTCCTCCCCCGGACCCCCACCTCCCACCTTCCCAAGACTTTCGACTGGTGGGGAGGCGGCGCGCAGGGAGTCCGTTCCGGCTTGGTTTTGAAAAAATTCCTTTGCGCCGTACAAAAGAGGGATATCCCCGTAACCTCCATTACCCCATCAAGCGTTTGCTTCGGCGTCTTGCCGCCGAAGCAAACGCGCCGCCGGGTCAAGGGGCGGCTCGTCCCTGTCAGCGCGGCTCGCGCCTTGCGGAGTGCGGAGGCAGCGCCTCTGCCGGGGTTCTAGGGGCGGAGCCCCTGGGCTTGCGCGGGATGGGGTTCGGCTATAGAGGTAGACGAGGAGGAAGCGGCATGAAGATAGCGGCCTGCGATTTTGACGGAACCCTGTTCCGCGATGGTGTGGTGAGCGAAGCGGACCTTGAGGCCATAGCGGACTGGAGGCGTTCGGGGAACGCTTTCGGGATCGTGACGGGCCGAGGCCGGAACACACTGTTGCGCGACGTGAAGCGGTTCAGCATCCCTTACGACTTTTTGATCTGCAATAACGGCGCGATGATCTGCGACGAGCAGGCGCAGGACGTGTATTGTGCGGTTCTGCCCGAGCCGGTGCGCGCTGAAATCATGGATCATCCGGGTATGCGGGCAAGCTCACAGTGCGCGTTCTTCGCGGGAACTGCCATTTTCACCCACGCGGGCAAGACGGACTATTGGATCCTTAAAGAGCATGTGCTCCCCCGGCTTTCTCCCGTTGAGGCTCTGCACATGCCCGGCCTGCATCAGATCAGCCTCGCCTACGCCGAGCCCGGCGAATCGGCGGCGTGGTCAGAAGCTTTTACGGAAGGTTGCGGCGAGAATGCGGGCGTGCATTTCAGCAATATCTGTATCGACATCACCGCCCCGGACGTGAGCAAGGCCGCGGGCATGACGCACCTGCTCGAGCTGCGGCGCTGGGGCGAAGCCAAGGAAGTGCTCGTCATCGGCGACGATATGAACGACCTTCCCATGATCCGCCATTTCAACGGCCACGCCGTGGCCAATGCCGCGCCGGAGGTTCGGGACGCCGCGTCCTCTGTCTTTTTGAGCGTCGGCCAGATGTTGAGGGAACGGGTGTAGGGGGGATCGGGGGTAGCCTGACCGACACGTTTTCCTTATTATATAAGATTGATGGAAAGTTTTTGTGATGATCACAAGGAGAGGCATGATGGAACAGGGCGGAGCAGGAAGATGGAGCGATGCCGAACTGCACGGGGCACTGGCCCGGGTGTTCGGCTATACGGCGTTCCGCCCGCATCAGATTGAGATTGTAAAGGGGATTCTCGGCGGACATGATTCGCTCTCCATCATGCCCACGGGCGGAGGGAAAAGCCTGTGCTTTCAGTTGCCATCACATTTGATGGATGGCGTGTGCGTGGTGATCAGCCCGTTGATTTCGCTGATGAAGGATCAGGTGGATGCCGCCTGCGCCAACGGGCTGCGGGCCGCCGCGCTCAACAGTTCGTTGTCCCCCGGCGGGCACAGGGCCGTGCGGGAGGCGCTGGCCTCCGGTGAACTGGACTTGCTGTACATTTCGCCCGAACGCCTGAGCGCGCCCGGCTTCTGGGACGCGCTGGCCTTATGGCCCGTCTCTTTCTTCGCCGTCGACGAGGCGCACTGCATTTCCCAATGGGGACATGATTTCCGCCCGGATTATCTGGCGCTTTCCGGGCTTGTCGAGCGGTTCCCCCAATGCCCGGTGGCGGCGTTCACGGCTACGGCCACGCCCGAGGTGGAGCGAGACATCCTTTCCCGGCTCGGCCTGCGGGAGCCCCGGCTGATCCGGGCTTCGTTCGACCGCCCGAACCTGTTCTATCATGTCCTGCCCAAAGAGGAACCTCATGCCCAGCTGCTTTCGTTTCTCGGCGGCCATGAGGGGGAGTCGGGGATCGTCTACCGGTCCACGCGCCGAAAAGTCGAAGAGACCGCAGCATTCCTTCAGAAAAAAGGCGTGAAGGCCGAAGCCTACCATGCAGGCTTGCCCGATGCGGAGCGTATGCGCGTGCAGGAGGCCTTCCGGCGGGACGAATGCCCCGTCGTGGTGGCTACGGTGGCTTTCGGCATGGGCATCGACAAGCCCGACGTGCGCTATGTCATCCATTACGACATCCCCAAGTCGCTCGAAGGCTATTACCAGGAGACGGGGCGTGCCGGCCGCGACGGCGGCGAAGGTTACTGCCTTACCTTTTACAGTTACAAGGACATCCAGAAGCTGGAGAAATTCATGCAGGGCAAACCCATCGCCGAACAGGAGATCGGCAAGCTGCTGCTGCTGGAAACGGTGTCCTATGCCGAGAGTTCGATGTGCCGCCGCAAGACGCTGCTGCACTATTTCGGCGAGGAGTATACCGAGGAGAACTGCGGCAACTGTGACAATTGCCGGAATCCCAAGCCGAAGATCGACGCGCGGGCGGCGCTCAAGATGGCGCTCGAGGCGCTGCGCGATATCGGCGACAAGTTCAAGGCCGACTACCTGATAAACGTGCTCACGGGCAAGACCACGGCGCTCATCAAGAGCTACGGCCACAACAAGAGCAAGTGGTTCGGGGCGGGTGCCGAGCACGACGTGCGTTTCTGGGGCGCCGTGCTGCGCCAAGCGCTGATCCTGGGGCTGGTGGACAAGAATATCGAGAATTACGGGCTGATCTCGGTGAACCGCAAGGGCGAGAATTTCATCGCCATGCCTTTCCCCGTCACCGTGACGCTCGACCACGACTATGACGAGGAGGAGAAGGAGGCCGAGGCCGTCGTCCCGATGGGCAAGGGCGGCGCGGCGGACGAGGAACTCTTTGCGATGCTCAAGGATTTGCGTAAGAAAGTGGCCAAGCAGCACGGGCTGCCGCCGTTCGTCATCTTCCAGGATCCGTCGCTCGAGGACATGGCCGTGCAGTACCCGATCACCATCGAGGAGATGCAGAACATCACCGGCGTGGGAGTGGGCAAGGCCCGCAAGTTCGGCGAGGAGTTCGTCAAGCTCATCAAGGCCTATGTCGAGGAGAAGGAGATCATCCGCCCGCAGGACATGATCGTCAAGTCGGTCGGCAACAAGTCGGGCAACAAGATCTTCATCATCCAGTCCATCGACCGGAAGATGGATTTCGAGGATATCGCCCGCGCCAAAGACCTCGATTTCGACGAACTGCTGACCGAGATCGAAGGCATCGTCAACTCGGGTACGAAGCTCGACATCTCGTACTATCTGAGGGACTTTATGGACGAGGACAAGATCGAGGACATTTACCTCTATTTCAAGGAGGACGCCGAGAGCGATTCGCTCGATGCGGCCATCGACGAACTGGGGGCCGACTATACGGAGGAGGAGATACGTCTGGTGCGTATCAAATTCATTTGCGAGCAGGGCAACTGACGCCCTGGACACCTGCCATCCCACGGCTGTTGCGTCACTGTTCCGAGGATTGACACTAACTTAATAATACGCCTATGAACAAAAAGACTTTTACTGTTGCCGTGATTTTCCTGATCGTGACACTCGTGTGGCTCGGAGTCAATATATTCTGGGCCTTGTCGAACAGCAATTGTATATTCGACCTTGTCGTGGCCGTATTGTTCGTGCTTGCGGGCGTCGGGATGGTGTACAACGAATGCCACAAGCGCAAACGCAAGCACCTCGACGAGGTGAACAAATACAAAATACCGTAACCTATGTGTGCCATGCAACGGTTCCTGACGATCATGTCCGTGTTTTTCTTCGTGTGCGGCGTCGTTTCGCTGTGGCGGATCCTGTCCGACGACGGGCGGGATATCTGGTACGTGCCGCTCGTACTGATCGGTGCGTCGGGGATTTTGGCCGTCCGCGCCCGGAGCATGGGCCGCAAAAATACGCAAAACGAAGACTGATATGAAAACCAATGTGATGCAGATAGTCCGCCTCGTGATGATGATCGTGGCGGTGGCCGGGATAATCTACGCCCTGGAGTATATGGAGCGCGGCATTGCCGTGTGGTTCTGGATCACGCTGCTCGGCGTGGGTTTCGTGGGGCTGCTCTATACGTTCCGCCTCACGCAGCGCCGCGTGCGGCTCGAACGCCGTGCCCGGGAGCGGCAGGAAAAGAAAAAATCCCGCCGGTCGAAACGCTGACCTTCATCCGCCGGACATCGTTGCCCGGCGGTTCGGTTTCCGGGCGGAGGCTTGCGGTTTCCGATGGGGCGGTTTTCCCGGGGCGGCAGTTTTATTCCGGAAGAGCGGGCTTGTTTCCTGCCGCTGGATTTCGCCGTCGTGGCAGGCGGCAAGGCCGTGGGCGGCGTGGGGTTCGTGCTCGGGACGGATGTCGAGCGCTTCGGCGCCAAAATCGGCTTCTGGCTCTCAAGCCGCTGCCGGGGGCGGGGCATGATGACGGCGGCCGTCCGGCAGGCCGTGGAGTGGATGTTCGCAAATACCCCGATAATTCGTATCTTTGCCGCGGCTTATGCCACCAATTCCGCATCGCAGCGGGTGTTGGTGAAAGCCGGGTTTCGGCATGTCGGGACGTTCCGCAAGGCTTTTTTCAAGAACGGGGCGTTCGTGGACGGCTGTTATTACGAATTACTGAAAGACGAAAATGAGTGAAGTAAGGGCAAAAAAGGCGCTGGGACAGCATTTCCTGGTCGACCTCAATATCGCGCGCAAGATTTGCGATGCGCTTTCGGGGGGCGTAAGACCGGAGGCCGGGGCGGAAACCCGGGCGGTGGCGGCTGGAAGTGCCGATGCCGATGCGGAAACCCGGACGAGGGTGGCTGGATATGCCGGAGCTGGGGCGGAAGCCCGGACGATGGCGGCAGGAAGTGCCGATGCCGGGGCAGAAGCCCGGACGAAGGCGACAGGAACTGCCGATGCCGATGCGGAAACCCGGAGGGGTGTAGCTGCAAGTGCCGATGCCCGGCTCGCGGCGGATACGACCGCTGCCGGTGCGCCGGCGGCCGCGGAAGAGGAACGGGGCGGCGCAGTCCCCTGCGACGTGCTGGAGGTCGGCTGCGGGATGGGGGTGCTGACGCAGTTCCTGCTCAGGCGCGGCGACATCACCACCTACGGCGCCGAGATCGACCCGGAGAGCGTCGAATACCTGCATGCGCATTTCCCCGAGTTCGCACCGCGGCTGATCGAGGGCGATTTCCTGAAGATGAACCTGCGCGAGCGTTTTCCGCGGGGACTGAAGATCATCGGGAATTTCCCCTACAACATCTCCTCGCAGATATTTTTCAAGGTGCTCGAGCACCGCGACCTGGTGCCCGAATGCGTCGGTATGATCCAGAAGGAGGTCGCCGTACGGATCGCGGAGCCTCCGGGGTCGAAGGAGTACGGCATCCTGAGCGTGTTGTTGCAGGCGTGGTACGACATCGAATACCTCTTTACGGTCAACGAAACGGTTTTCAACCCGCCCCCCAAGGTCAAAAGCGCCGTTATCCGCCTGCGCCGCAACAGCGTCGGACGGCTCGGCTGCGACGAGGCGCTGTTCGTGAAGGTGGTGAAAGCGTCATTCGGCCAACGCCGCAAGATGATCCGCAACTCGCTGCGGACGGTGTTCGGCGATTTCGGCGGCGCAGAACATCCCTTTTTTACGCAGCGCGCCGAGCAGCTCTCGGTCGCCGATTTCGTGCAGCTGACCAACTGGGTCGCGGCCAACCGGAAATAATCGCGGCGGGTCGTGGACGTCGGATACCGCAGTTTGGGTGCGGGTTCGAGCCGTCGGATGCCGGGCCGGGAAGGGCGGACAGTGTGTACTGGAGGCGGAAATGGAAAAGCACCGGGATTCCCGGTGCTTTTTTCGTGCCGTTCTGCGGGCGGGGTATTGCTCCGCAGCCGCAATGCGCAGGCGTCTATTTTCGCAGGTCTCCCGCAATGACCGTCACCAGTTCTTCGCGGGAGAGGTATTTCCGAGCCAGTTGCTGCACGTCGGCCGGCGTCATGGCCTGTATGCGGCGGATGTTCTCGTTGATGACGGTATGGTCGCGGCCGCAGAGGATGTTCTCGATCGTAACGTCGGCAATGCCGAACGGCCCGTCGAGGATACGCATCATCTCGCCGACCATGATGTTCTTCACGAGCGAAAGTTCGCCCTCGGGCATCGGCTCGGCGCGCAGCCGTTCGATTTCGGTGTAAATCTCGCGCAGGGCGTCCTGCGTGACCTCCGTCCCGACCTGTGCCGCTACGGCGAAATAGCCCTCCCGTTCGAAGTTGACCATGGCGGCCACCACGCCGTACGTATAGCCGTGCTCCTCGCGCAGGTTCTGCATCAGGCGCGAACCGAAATAACCGCCCAGGGCGGATGCCACGACTTGCATGCCGAGGAAATCGGGATGCTGGCGCGGGAAAAGCAGCCTTCCGATGCGGATCGACGACTGTACGGCGCCCGGATGGTCGACCCGCACTTCGTGCTGCGTCACGGGTGCCGGGAACGGGATGCCGGCCTGGGGTTCGCGCCGCGGCAACCGTTCCGCCAGCGCCGCGACGGCCTGCCGTTCGTGGTCGCCGATGCGCCCGCTGCATATCGTGAACCCGTTGTCCGCCGTGTAGTGGCTTTCATAAAACGCCGCTACATCCCCGCGCGTGAGTTTATCGTATTGGGCTTCGTCGGCCGAGATGCCGTAGGGGTGCGAGGGCCCGAAAAGGGCGCGGGCGAAAGCCTCGCGGGCCTGGGTGTCGACCTTCGTGCGTTCGACGGCCAGCCGCTGCTTGCGCTTGGCGCAGTAGGTGCGCAGTTCCTCCTCGGGGAAAACGGGGTGCAGGAGTATCTGTTCTGCTACGGCGAGCGTTTCGTCGAAGAATTTGGAGAGCATGCAGAAACTGATGTAGGCATAGTCGCGGTCGATGTTGACGTCGTAGTACGAGCCGTAATAGTCGAGCCGTTCGGCGATCTGGTGCGCCGTCATGTCGCGTGAGCCTTCGGAGAGGAGGTTGGCGGCGGCCGACGCCGAGAAGGGCGCCTGCTGGAGGGCCGATCCGGCGCGGAAGAC
>ENA-UEQS01001565-UEQS01001565.1-human-gut-metagenome-genome-assembly--contig:-NODE-1565-length-14196-cov-4.610879_pt1 | contig 14196 bp, 15 predicted proteins | sample MGYA00242953_ERZ507953 | MGnify/ENA primary metagenome ERZ507953 (study PRJEB26167, sample SAMN06115474) | human gut metagenome | host: Homo sapiens | place: China:Jiangsu | collected 2016-07-06...
CGATAATGATATGCCGCGTCTTTACAGGCTCCTAAATCAGCAATAAATCGGATTCTTTGATCGTCAGGAAAATTCTGTTCCGCCAATTTACGGTATGATTTTTGTAAATCTTCTTTTGTAAGGTTCAGGCGGCGGATTTGTTCCGCTTCAAGTACCTGTAATATCTTATCCGTTGAACCGGACATTGCTTTTATCTCCTTGTTCATTGCTGTTTTTATGCTTCTTGAAGTACTTTAAACTCTCAAAGTATTTATGGCTGGCCTCCCCATGATTATAAAACAAATCATTGCAGGCGTACAAATGAATAAGTTCCAAAGGAAGAGATTCAAAAAGCCGAGGAAATATTTCCCCGGTTTTCCATATTTACCGCTTTCTATAAAACCCTTGTCAGCGCCATGCAGCATGCCGTACCTGCCGCCATGGAAAGAAGCATGTTCCGCCTCCACACATGCACCGCAACCGTCACCGCAAGAGACAGCGCCTCCGGCACACCATGATTTCCTGAAAAGAAATGAATGTCCTTCAGCGAATACACCACAAGAAGGGCAAATACCGCCGAGGGCAGCGCCTTCCCAAGGTATTGGATATAAGCGGGCAGATTTTTCCCGGGCCGGAAAAGAAAAAAGGAACCATCCGTGTTGCCATCGTTGCCAGGACACAGACAGCAATCGTGAGAACCTGTTCATATAAAGGCATTTCCGTCATAAAAATCCCCCTGCTTTCTCAATCGGCCTCCGCAAAAGCGTAATCGCCGCCAGGATCAGACCCATGGCCGGAAGTATAAACGATTCCGCGCCGAAAACGGCCAGACACCCCACTGCCGATACGCCGCCGATCATTGCGGTATAATGTTTTTTCTCCCGTAAAAACTGTTCCAGAAAAATAACAACAAAAAGCGCAGTCATCACAAAACTGAGCCCCTTCGTATCAAACGCTGCCAGCGATCCCAAAAGTCCGCCTACCGCGGCGCCGCTGACCCAATAGAAATAATTCAGGAAGGATACCCAGAGCATGAACCAGCCCCGATCCACATCACACGGCACTGTGGCCGTGTAATTCAAAGCAAATGTTTCATCACACATCCAAAACATGAGAAACGGTTTCTTCCACCCCATGTTTTCATATTTCTTGAGCATGGAAATACCGTAAAATAAATGGCGAGACTGCACCATCAGCGCCATAACAAAGGCACCCAGCGGGGCAAACGGGCTCATAAGCATTGTCACTACGACGAACTCCAGAGAACCGCCGAAAATGAATGCCGCCATAAGGGCAGGATAAAGAAAGCCGAACCCCATGGAATGCATATAAATCCCATAAGAAAACGCTACGAACCAGAATCCTGCGAAAATAGGAACCGTGTAAGGAAACGCTTCCTGAAAAGCCTTCCATGCCCCGCTTTCCCGTTTCTGCTCCAATCCTATCCCCCTCTTCCGACATAAACAGTACACATATACTATCAGCTTTCATTTCATCTTTCAATGCATGGACAGAAGACACATAAAGGATCATTCCCAAGCATATTCCGAAACACTTCCTCCTAGGGAAATAAAAAAACTGCAGGCAGCCATAGATCACTCACCTTCAAGCGGATGCCCGCCCACAGCCTCGATATCTGCTTTCTGCTTTCTGATTTCCGTTTTCTGTTTCCTATTTTCTGATTTCTGTTCTCCGTATTCTGGTTTCTGATATCTGTATTCTGGTTTCTGATGTCTGTTTTCTGTCTTCTGATTTCTGTTCTCTGTTATCTGTTCTCTGACATCTGTTTTCTGTCTTCTGATATCTGTTTTCTGTCTTCTGATATCTGTTTTCTTATCACATACTCCATTGAGTAAAAAAAAAACAGCACATCTCATAAATAAGATATGCTGTCCTTATCGTCAGGCTTTTTCCGGACTCCGGATAGATTTATCCGCCTTCTCGTTTTCCGGTTTCTGCCAGCCGTTATCCGTTTTTATAAGGCAAACAAATCATTCAGCCCTTCGGACATGGTGGGATGCGTGTAGATAAAATCACGGAGCACCGTGTAATCCAAATCATGATCCATCGCTAACTTCACCATATTGATGATTTCGTAAGATTCGGGACAGAACAATGCCGCGCCGAGAATCTTCCCACTGTCTTTATCAATGACTGCCTTCAGCATCCCCGTCGTCTTGCGGAGAACTTTCGCTTTCGGAATCATATCGGTATTCATCCGCACCACGCGGTAATTCAACCCTTTATCCGCCGCTTCTTTCTCCGAAAGGCCTGCACGGGAAAAAGACGGCTCCATGAAGACAGAGTAAGCGAAAGCACCGCGGTTCTCTGTCGTACGGCTTCCATCACCCTGCATATCGGAAAGAATAATGCGGCTGTCATCCAGAGAAATATAGGTGAACTGCAGATTGCCGCACACATCGCCGGCCGCCCAGATATTTTCCGCGGTCGTCCGCAGATGCTTATCGGTGACGACGGCGCCCCGCTTTGTCAATTCCACACCGGCCCGCTGTGCATGAAGACCTTCCGTATTCGGCCCGCGTCCCGTGGCGAGAAGAATGGCATCACTGTCCAGCGTATCTTCCTCTCCGTTCTTTGTATAAACCGCCGTCCCTTCTTTGATTTCCTTCAGACCGGCTCCCGTAATGACGGACACGCCATAAGACTTCAATACATTTTCAACCGCTTCCGCCATATCCCGGTCTTCTTTCGGCAGAAATACGGAACCGTTCTGGAGGATCGTCACTTTGCTTCCAAAACGAGCATACATGGAAGCAAATTCCAGTCCTATATATCCGCCGCCGATAATCGTCAGCCGGCGGGGCAGTGTTTCATTCTCCATCATGGTTTCAGACGTGAATACCAAACGGTTATTTTCCATACCGGGTACAGAGGGAATTATCGGACGCCCGCCGGTATTAATAATAAATTTGGATGCGGAAAGTATCTGCACTGTATCGTGTGCCCCTTTCACCTCGATCGTTTTTCCGTCAAGAAAAGAAGCCGTGCCATTGATGACCTGCACGCCGGCATCGATAAGCTTATTATAATTGGCCATACGGAGTGCTGTTGTCAGTTTCTTTTTCTCCTGCACCGCCACATGGTAATACTCACTCTGCACTTCAAAATCGTGGGCAGGCGCCTGCTCCGCCTCCAGCACCAGACGCTTGGAGGGAATACAGCCCACATTGATGCATGTACCGCCGTACATACGGGCATCTTTTTCAATCAGCGCCACTTTTTCGCCCTGCTTTGCCAGTTTCGCCGCCAGCGTCTTTCCCGCCTTGCCGAAACCGATGACAATCGTATCAAATTTCTGATCCATATATATTCCTTTCTGTCTTACCTGTTTAAATATTTAAATAATACATCTCCCCCTGATCGGGATTTGATCTATTATTCTTTATTTTATCCTATTTTGCAAATCATTAGAAGAATGCAGCGGAAAGAAACCCGCAGATGTGTACATAAGCAGGATTCCTTACTGTCTTCCCGCAGTATATTCCATCCTTATCGGGCCGATTAACAAAGCGGCGGCACATCAGACATCATAATATTTTGCCTGATCAGGACGGTATTGATGTAAGTCCGGAAATCTTCATGAATGCAGTTCCCGAAAGCAGTCCACATCGGCAGATTTTCAGATATCCCCTCCAGCACGGTGGTATCAAGTACATTCAGCACTTCATCATCCGCTTTTCTCCACACATATTCAATGAAAGAACAAAATTTTTCAAACCCGGCGCGGTCTTTTCCCTCATAAGCCTCTACCATAGGGATATTTACAGCAAATACAGAAAATACATGGAGCAGAATATGGGGAAATTCTCTTTTATGCTCCCTGTATCTTTCTTCATTTTCAGGAAACCATGCTACATAGGCACTGCAAAACTCTTCTTTATCCATGCCGGACTCCCCACTTTTACAAAACCATCGGCCTGCATCAGCGGCGCCTTTCTATCCGTATCGGCCTGTGCACCTGCAATTCATAGGCTAGAATTTCTTCAACATCTGCAAATACACGGACATCAGATTCATACTCATGGACGCAATACAGCATTCCATTCTCCGCCGCATACACTGTTGCGGGATAGTAATAACCGATAATTCCGACAGGTGAAACTTCTGTTCCTGCCGCCGCCTTAGCAGCAAGCGCTTCCCCGCAGATTCTTTCTCCGGCAGATGTTCCCTCGTCATAATACGCCTTATACAGCTCGACGGCGGCGTCTTCCCCCATATCAGGATACAGGTAGAAATAAAACTCGCGGCTGTCTGAACCAGTTTCAAAAATTATTTCACAATCTGAAAACAGACCGCCGCACCGCTCATAAAACCTTCTTGCCGCCGGAAAAAACGGTATACCGGCTTTTGTATACAGTGCCTCGCAGCCGTCAGAAGATACTTTCCTGCTCCTGCTGTAACCTCCACAGGAGAGCATCTGCCAAACACGCTCCCTGATCGAACCGTTCAAAACCATTCTTTTCTCCGCAATAATAACCGCTCTTTAATAAAGAGTGTCCGCCTTTTGACACATGATACAGCAGAAATACTGCTTCATGCTTTCCATGTCTGATTTCTGCTCTTTTTCCTGTTTTGCCGAAAGCTCTCTATCCTGCCCCCTGCAGCAGATAAAGCGCTTTCGGTTTATGTTTTCCACTTAAGTTCCCCAAGTACGCCACCAGTATCGGATATGGCGGATCCGTATATCCTTCCAGGAGATGCAGGGCTTCATCAATGATATCCTCTTCATTGGGAGACACCGCGACCTTTTCCAGCATTTCCTTTAAATCATTTTTTATGCCTGAAATATCCTGTTTATAATAGGGATCCATATACCAGTCAAGATAAAAAAGCAGGCGCCGTTTCGCTTCCGTATCCGTCCCCGACAGCACCGACCGGACGGCACCTATACCTTCTTTCACACATTGCATTTCTCTTTCCGTATACATGCCGCTGTCCATACATTCTCCTTCCATGCAAGGGAAAAAACATTCCGACTTCCCATCATTGCGGCGCCCCGCCAATCAGCAATACATGGCAAGTTCCATGCTGTCCATATACTGCCCCATAGACAAGTTGAAAGATTTATAATCCGCTTCTTTAAATTCGTCTGTGGCACACGCCACCCACACGTCCACTCTCTGCAGCTGGTTATAAAACTTGACCATCATCGGCACTTTGATGACTGTAGAAGTTCCCCTGATAACCATATCCCCGCCCTCTTCCAGACACAGCACATCTTCCGCCGACTGCAGATCAACTTTTATGTTGTCTACCAGGATTTCCACATTCTCATAATAGGGATACGCTGTTTTCACCGCTTTAGTGATTTCTGTCCAGCCTGTCCCATAAGTCAGATTCCATTGAGAACAAAGCCATCCATTTTCTTCTTTCACACCCATAAGCAGCATAGCCGCACCCGTCCTTTCCAAAACGAATATATCACTCTGTTAAAAATGAAATACCGGGCAGCTTTCCCATCAAGGTTCCTTTTTACTTAAGATTTTTTAAAAGAATATATACCGCCTGCGATAAGCGCCACAGAAAGCGCATAGCCTAAAACGGTAAGAATGAAATCAAAATTGTCATTATTCTTTAAAATATCCTCCCTGGTCAGAATACCGTTCCACTCCTGTCCGAAAAATTCGATACCGTCCACCGTTCCTTCACCCAGAAGCCTGTTCCCTTTTTGAATTCCCACCAAAGTTTTCTCCTGGTTCTCTTCTAAAGAAGACTTCGTATAGGAGATTCGGTAATCACCGTCCAGATGGGGGAAGATCAAGCTTTGTTCCCGATTCGTAAGATAGTGGATCCCGGATTCTGTTTCATGATAAAGAGGGGTTCCTTTATAGGAAACTGTCCGGGGAAGCGAATTTACGTTCACACCGGCGGCAAATTTTTTCAGGAGTGTCTTATCCAGAATAAAATCGCCTGCTTTCACCACGCCGTAAAAGGTGATGACAGGCGGGGCGCTCTTATACATTCGGGCGATATTGGAGCTTGCCATGCTTTCCCAGCTTCTCTTTATGTCACTTCCGCTTCCCTTCTCCACCATCACATGCACATTCCTCCTGATTATGGGAGAATCAAAGGAAATACCCAGTTCTTCATCGGCTGCCGGTTCTTCCGTCTTCAGTTTTCCCGCAACAATGACCACCTTGCCCTCATGATCGGGATTGATCTTCCCGTCCGTGATATAAGGCGCATTTTCGATAAGCACCCGTCCACCGTCGGAATCACCGGTCAGCATCATACCACCCAATCCGAGACCGCAGATACATAAAGCAACACTTACCCATTTGTTCATAAAGAACACCTCCTCAGATCCAAAAATAAGAAATAAATGCAGAATACTTTTCTTTATTGTATATCAAAACCAACGGTTTTTCTAATTCGACAGAATGCATATTTTAAAGAAAAATTTATACCTGAAACCTTTTCTTTTCTCCCTATCATTGTGTATTCTATCGCTCCCCTCCCGCTATTTTCACAATAGAGGATACACACCGGAATAAAGTCCCTTTTACGAAATCAGTCCGTATACTTCCTGTACGCATACTTTCCCAGACGGTTATTGGTGAGATAGAAAAAAGGAACAAGCAGCTTTTTCCACCCCAGCAGCATATGCCTCATCTCATCAGTGAAATTGATACAGTCCAGCTGTTTCCATGCCGGCGCCAGCCGTACCACTTCGCTACCGTCCGTCACACCCCATTTAAACTCCGCCTGCATACGTTTCAATACGTCATGGCGGGACGACCGGTGCACAAGTCCTTTATACAGAAGGTCGAAATGCGCCTCCAGCTCATCGAACCCTTCTGCCAGAATCGAAAGGAATTTTTGTACTTCCGCTTCCTCCCAGTACATCATCACGCCTTCTGAAAGGATAAGCAGCCTGCGGCCCTCGCGTTCCACTTTTTCCGTCCATGACGGATCAAACGCCGACCCGGAAATACAGGTTACACGCTCCGATTCCGCAAGAAACTGCTTTCTCAGATCGATCACCTCCGGCACGTCCAAATCATACCAACACACCTGCCCGTCATCTACGCGGTCAAACCGGGTATCCAGCCCGCAGCCCACAGATACCACCACACATCCCGGGTTATCCGCCATAAACCGCCTTACCTCACGGTCCATCAGCTTTGCCCGTGCCAATACTCCATAATATGACATCCATACCCGATCAAAAGCGGAAAAATCATAATCCATACAGCTGATTATTTCCGCCGCTTTCCGATCATTCAGAAAAGGATGGTTGCTTTTCGCATCCTTGGCACGCATATACAACGTAACCAGAAGCGTTTCAGAAACGCCGCTTAAATCAATTTTCATAATCCCTCCTCAATTGATAACATATATCATTTAACTCATTATACCCCATCCTTCCGTCCTGTTAAACCGAAGGCAGATGCTGCATGGAATACGCGGCCCGCACATTTTCCTGTTATTCCTCTTATAGCACTTCCATCTTCCTCTTCCGGAGAAAACATGGTATGGCAGCACATAAAAAAAGAAACCGGCTTAGGCATTCTGCGAATACAACCCTTTCGGCAGCAATATAAAAGGCCCGCGCCATATCTGCAGATAGATACAGCACGGGTCTTTTATATGGGAAATCGTCAGCCAAGTAATTTCTTCACGAGGCCTTTATGAATTTTCACTCCATAGGGAAGGGCGTCATGGTTGAAGTGCATGGCGGGATCATGAAGTCCCGGTTCCGCATCTTCGCCCAATGCAATGAATCCCGTTTTCAATTCCGGTTTCATTTTCGGATACCAGAAGAAGTCTTCTCCTCCCGCGGTGACGATCGGAGGGATGCAGGCTTTTTCGCCAAGTTCGGATGTAATCACTTCCCCGATGATTTCCGTGATTTCCGGTGTGATAATGGACGCCGGTGTCTGGTGCAGGATGGTGAAGTCCGCTTTGGCGCCAATGGAAGCGGCCGCATTTTCCGCCGCACCCCGCAGTTTTTGAATCATCAGTTCCATCACGTCATTATCCCGGCTGCGGAGATCAAACGTGATCGTCGCCGTACCGGGAACCGCATTTGCCACACCTGCGTCCGCATGGATCTGTGTCGCTTTCATATTGTACACCACATTGGAATTAAAGCGGAGAGCGTTGGTTGACTGTACAACAAGGCATGCCGCGTCAAGCGCGCTGGTGCCGAGATAGGGGCGGGCCCCATGGCTCTGCACGCCTGTGATGTCGATTTTCACATGGGTCGCAGCGCTGTAATACAAAGCGGGCGCCGCTTCTCCCACACGGCACTCCTGGATGGGACGACCATGCATGCCGATGAGGATTTCAATATCGTCAACAGCACCGCCTTTCAGCATGGAAAGAGCGCCTTCACTCGTTTCCTCCGCCGGCTGGAAAAGAAGTTTCAGTTTCCCTTTCCTGACCAGCTTCTCTTTCATGATTTCTTCCGCCGCCGCAAGAAGCATGGCCATGTGTCCGTCATGCCCGCAAAGGTGGGCGGCGCCGCCGTCTTTCGTCCCAAGAGCATCCATGTCCGCGCGAAGGCCGAGAACAGGTCCCGGTTTACCGCTGTCACAGACCGCGACGACGCCTGTCGCCCCGCCGATCTGTGTTTCCACTTCATAACCGAGCTGTTTCAGCACATCCGCCACGTAAGCGGAAGTTTTAAATTCTTTCATCCCTATTTCAGGAATGGTATGAAGATAGTTAAAATGGGTAAATACATCTGCCATGATTTCCTCCTTTTCTCTTGAGTAAGACAATCAATTAAAGAACGGCATAAGCAGTTTCATGATAAACATACCGATGAATGCATTGAAAATACTGATCACCATAAGCAGGGGCCAATATTTTTTCGGTACATCGGCAAGGCCGAGGAGCCGGCCCATGTACTGGATCTGGGAAGCCATCAGGATCAGCGCAGGCATGAGAATCGTCACATGTTCCCCATTGATGATGCCCGAAGCATAGAGAGAAGCTGCCACACCCACCCCTGCAGAACAGGACAGCCAGGTGGTCAGAAGAATAACGAAAGACTGTCCCGGCAGGCCGAAGATGCCCATGATGGGCCCCAGCCAGTATCCAAGGAAATCCATAACACCGAGAATATTTAAAATATAAGCGATGACATAGGCCATCAAAATATTCGGTACAAGGTTCTGTGTAGCCAGATTCCAGCCTTTTCTGGCGCCGCCGATGAAGATATCAAAAATATTAGGCTTTATCTGTACCGGTCTCGTTTCAGTTGTCATTTTTGAAATCTCCTTTATAAACAGTATCAAGAACAAAGCGGCAAATCATGGCACCAACAAATTTCATGACCATAATAATGATAACAGGGACAATGATCGGGCAGAGGATAAATCCGAAAAGCGCACCTGCAATAGCAAAGTAATTACTGATCGTCCCCGCTCCGGAATACTGCCACGCTGCAATGATGGTCTGTTCTCTTTTATCAATAAGGCCATCATCATATAATTCTTTGGTGAGAGCCGCGCCGGCATCGGTACTCTGCAGATCGGTAATCAAAGCCAGTCCGACGAGGCCGGGTACATCCATCAGCGGTTTAAAGAGCGGCGTCATCAGTTTCTGCGCCGCAGAAAGAGCGCCATAATGATCCAGCACGTCTACAACACCGATGGCCAGCATAACGGAAGGAATGAGTGACAGCGCGAAAATAAATCCTCCTCTTGCGCTTACCCCGCCCATACCGACAAAAGTTGCTTTTGCCGGATCTTTCATCGTACCGAATTTACCGATGAGCGTACTGTAATCAAATGCTTTGAGCCATTCCGCCCCCTGTACCGTGGCAAAAACCCCGGCAAAGAAAAGGATACCGAAAGCCAAAGCAAGCATTCCTTTCCATCCCACCTTGGGCAATGCGGCAGCCCCGCTTACTTTTTTCTGTTCTTCTTCCATAAATAATCCTCCTAACACTCCACTGCATCAAAACACAATACAACAAACTAAACATTCCTTCCGTTCTGCTATGCTCCATTGACCTCCTATCTCTGTACCGACGAAAGAAAAACAAATAACCTTTTAATGGTTAAAAGATATTATAAACAATCATCTTTCACATGTCCACGTAAATCACAGGAACGCTCCGAAAAGTCCATCCTTCCCCCTTGCCCGGTTTTCTTTCCTGCAAATCTTGATTTATTCGATAAAATCATCTACAATAGTAAAGTACAATTTCATATGCGGGTGTAGTTCAATGGTAGAACATTAGCTTCCCAAGCTAAATACGTGGGTTCGATTCCCATCATCCGCTCCAAACCGGCTCCCTTTGCGGAGCTTTTTTCTTTGAAGAAACACAAAAACGCGTCTCCTGCTTTTTAGTTTCAGGACACGCGTTTTCTGTTTTATATGCTTACTTTTCCATTCTTAAAATACATCTTTCACTACGATGGTTTCTTCCCGGCTGGGCCCCACGGAAACGATGCCGATGGGGACGCCGATTTCTTTAGAAATATCCGCCAGGTATTCTTTGCAGAGCACCGGAAGCCGGTCATAGTCACGGATGGCGCTGATTTTTTCTTTCCATCCTTTGTAGGTTTTATAAACCGGGGTAACTTTGGAGAGGAATTTCAGATCTGCCGGATATTCTTTAACCGGTTTTCCTTCATATTCATAGCCGACACAGACTTTGATTTCTTCCAGCTCGTCTAAGATATCCAGCCGGGTAATCGCCAGATAATCGAAAGAGTTCAGCGCCGCCGCGTAACGGACGGCACGGGCGTCAAGCCAGCCTACACGGCGGGGACGGCCGGTAACCGTACCAAATTCATGAGCAATATCCCGGATACGGTCGCCAATTTCATTCACCTGTTCCGTCGGGAACGGCCCTTCTCCGACACGGGTGCTGTATGCTTTCACCACACCGAAGATATTCTGCATCATGTGCGGCCCGATGCCTGCGCCTATACATGCACCGCCCGCCGTCGGATGGGATGACGTGACGAAAGGATAAGTGCCATTGTCACAGTCGAGCATGGATGCCTGGGCGCCTTCAAAAAGAACGTTCTTTCCTTCCCTGACCAGAGTCTGGACGGTATAGTTCGTATCTTTCACATAGGGTCGGAGCTTTTCCGCATATCCCAGGTAATCAATCAGCATCTGCTCATAATCGAAGCCTTCCATCCCGTAAAGTTTTTCCAGAAGCATGTTTTTCTGCTCCACGTTGTATTTCAATTTCTCCGCAAAAACTTCTTTATCCATAAGGTCGCACATACGGATACCGATGCGGTTGATCTTATCCGCATAGCACGGCCCGATCCCGTTCTTTGTCGTCCCCAGCTTCCGGCTGCCTTTTCTCATTTCTTCTGCCTCGTCCAAACGGATATGGTAGGGAAATACGACTTGCGCACGGGTGGAAATCTGGAGATGCTTCGCGTTGATTCCCTGGGCCTCCAGCTTTTCCATTTCCTCAAGGAAACTTTTCGGGTCAACGACAACGCCCGTACCGACGATACAGATGGTACCCGGATACATAATGCCGCTCGGCATAAGGCGCAGCGGATAAGCTTTGCCGCCGGTCACAACCGTATGTCCCGCGTTGTTCCCCCCCTGGGAACGGACAACAACGTCCGCTTTTGCCGCCAGGTAATCTACAATCTTTCCTTTCCCCTCATCGCCCCACTGGGCACCAATGACCATAGCTGTTGCCATTACACATTTTCCTTCCTTTTAATAATACAGTGATTCTTTATTATCAGATATCAGCTTACAGTTATCGGCTCATAGCTGTCTTCTGATATCCGACTTCCGGCATCCGACCTCTGTCTTCTGACATCCGTCTTCCGCTCTTACAAGCCAAACCGGGCGAATATTTCATCTACATGGATAAGCATGGGCTTGTAATCGAAGCACTCTTTAATTTCTTCTTCAGACAGATATTTTCTCACATCTTCGTCTTTGCAGAGGTTTTCATAGAAATCTTCCCCCTCAAGCCAGCGTTTCATGGCGTTTCTCTGCACCCAGCGGTACGCGGTATCACGGTAAGCGCCTTTGGACACAAGGGCAAGCAGAACGCGGGGACTGTAAATCAATCCGCCGGTCATGTTCAAATCTTCCAGCATTTTTTCCGGATAAACAAGGAGTTTATCTACCAGATCGGTCGTCTGTGCCAGAATATAATCCAATGCGGTGGTCGCGTCAGGAATCATGACACGCTCCACAGAGGAATGGGAAATATCCCGTTCGTGCCAAAGCGGTATATTTTCAAAAGCGGGAAGGGCATACCCCTGCACGAGTCTTGCCATGCCGCAGATCCGTTCCGATTTGACGGGATTTCTTTTATGGGGCATGGCAGAGGATCCTTTCTGTTTGGGACTGAAATATTCTTCCGCTTCCCTTACTTCCGTTCTCTGCAGATGGCGGACTTCCAGGGCGATCTGTGCCAATGTGCCCGCGATGACGCCGAGGGTGGTAATGTATTCCGCATGATGGTCGCGCTGTACGACCTGGGTTGCTACGATTTCCGGAGTCAGTCCCATTTTTTTACAGACGTATTCTTCCACATACGGATCAATATCCGCATAAGTACCGACAGCGCCGGACAATTTCCCCACCGCCATTTCAGAAGCTGCCCTTTTCATTCGCTCAATATTTCTTAAAGTTTCGCTGTACCACAGGAGGATTTTCAACCCGAACGTAGTCGGTTCGGCATGGACGCCATGGGTACGGCCGATGGTGGGTGTATATTTAAATTCCACAGCCCGGCGTTTCAAGACTTCCGCCAGTTTTTCCAAATCAGCAATAAGCACATCAGATGCCTGTTTGATCTGCACATTGAGCGCCGTGTCTTTCACATCGGTAGAAGTCATGCCCATATGGATGTACTTCGCTTCATCGCCCACATATTCTCCGACAGCGGAAAGGAACGCGATGATGTCGTGGTTAATTTCACGATCGATTTCATGAATGCGTTCCACATCAAAATCCGCTTTCGCTTTGATCACTTCCACCGCTTCTTTAGGAATACGTCCCAGCTCCGCATTGGCTTCGCATGCGGCGATTTCCACATCAAGCATGGTCTGCCATTCATTTCTTTCATCCCAGATTTTTGCCATTTCCGGCCTTGTGTACCTTGGAATCATTTACATATCCCCTTTCGGTTTTCCTTCCCTGGCACAGATTTCTCTGCCCACCACCACTCCGGCCGCCGAGGCCTGGACAAGCCCTCTGGTAATGCCGGCTCCGTCGCCGATAGCGAAGAAGTTTCTGAATTTCGTTTCCAGCTGGTTCGTCAGCGCTATGCGGGAAGAATAAAATTTCACTTCCACGCCGTACAGAAGAGTGTGCCTGGAATTTGCTCCCGGCGCCACCTGATCCAGCGCTTCGAACATCTCCATGATATCCTTTAAAAAGCGGTATGGCAAGACTAAAGATAAATCTCCCGGCGTCGCGGACGGCATGGTGGGGCGGACAAGGCCGCGGCGTATCCTTTCTACCGTAGAACGGCGACCGTCACGAAGATCACCCAGCCTTTGGACGATTGGTCCCGCACCAAGCATATTCGCCAGGGATGCGATATATTTCCCGTAAGAAATGGGTTCATTGAAAGGACTGGTAAATTGTTTGGAAACAAGAATGGCGAAATTCGTATTTCCGCTCTTCTTATGGGCGAAAGAGTGGCCGTTCACTGTCTGGAGCCCCGCATTATTTTCCGTCACCACGAAACCGTAAGGATTCATACAGAACGTGCGTACCCGGTCATCAAAGGAACGGGAGAAATACACCAGTTTCGATTCGTAACAGATCTTTGTGATTGGTTCATACACTTCTGCGGGAGATTCCACACGGACACCTATATCCACCGCATTTGACTGCGTCTCCAAACCGAGCGTGCGGGCTTCTTTCATAAACCACTCCGCCCCTTCACGGCCGGGTGCCGCCACAAGGTACTTACAGTGATACGTCTCCCCGCCCGCTTCCACACCGAGAACCGTTCCGTCTTTGTCCGCAAGAATTCTGTCCGCCGCTGTTTTGGAAATAACGGTCACATTATCCGGAAGTGAATCGCGCATATTAGCAAGAATGACACTGTTCACATCCGTTCCCAAATGACGGATACGGGCAGGAATAAACATCAGATCCGCCGCGGCGGATTTCCGTTTCAGTTCATGTATTTCCTCGGCAAACTCATCGCCGTATACTTTTCTTTCGGCCCCGCCATACTTGCAGTACACCGAATCCACATAGGAAATTAAACCGGCAAGCTCTCCTTTA